>JGI12627J18819_10000697_pt1 | contig 11156 bp, 11 predicted proteins | sample TexAe_OM1H0_M2_FD_18819 | JGI IMG/M metagenome (IMG submission 18819)
GTCGTCCCCAAGCCGCTGCAAAAGCCGCACCCGCCCGTCTGGGTCGCCTGCACCCGCCCGGCCAGTGTGCAGATGGCCGCGCAAAAGGCTATCGGCGCTTTGAGTTTCGCCTACACCGGCCCGGGCCCGCTGACCGAGCGGGTCAACGGCTACTACAAGGAGTTCGAGGAGAACGGCGTCCCGGTCACGCCGCGGATCAATCCGAACATCCTGGCCATCGGGGGTGACCTGTCGATGATGGTCGCCAAGACCGACGAGCAGGCGCTGCAACGCCTCGGGCAGGGCGGCGGATTCTTCTCCTTCGGGATCATGCACTACTACATGACCGGCGTGCACACGCCCGGGCGGACCGGAGTATGGAAGCGGTACCTCGAAGAGGTCGAAAAGGACCCGACGCTGGCTTACGGGCCCGGGCGCGGCGCGATCGGATCGCCGGCGACCGTGCGCGAATTCCTGCGGGGCTACGAGGAGAGCGGGGTCGACGAGATCATCCTGCTGCTCAACCCCCGCAGCCACGAGGGCACCATGGAATCCATCGAGCTGATGGGCAAAGAGGTGCTTCCCGAGTTCATCGAACGTGACCAGAAGGCTGTGGCGGAGAAGGCCAAGCGGCTCGAGTCGGTGATCGAGAAGGTTGAGGCGCGACGGCCGGAGTCAACGGCGCCGCATTTCGATGAGAACTACTCGTTCGGCGGCCTGCCCACCGGTCGGGGCGGTAAATTCACCGCCAGCGAGATCCCCGAAGCCATGGCGGAGATCAACGAGGGCCGCGTCCAGGCGGCGCAGCGGGCAAAGGACGAGCAGGGCAAGAAGTAGACGGCCTTGGCATCAATCGACGAGCTGTGGCGATACGACGGCCGCCGCGTGGTGGTGACCGGATGCGCGTCGGGCATCGGCGAACACGTTGTGCGCCAGCTCACCGAACTCGGGGCTGACGTCGTCGGACTCGACAAACGCCCACCGACCTTCGAGATCAACGATTTTCACGAGGTCGACCTCGCCGACCCGTCGTCGATCGATGACGCGGTAACGGCCGTCGGCGATGCGGTCGACGCGCTTTTCAACATCGCGGGTGTCTCGTCCGGCATCGGTAATCCCTCGCTGATCGTCACGATCAACTTCCTCGGGTTGCGCCACGTCACCGAGGCGCTGATCCCGAAGATGGCTGCCGGGTCGTCCATCGTCAGCGTGTCCTCGTTGGCGGCCGCCGCATACCGGGAACACCTGCATCAGGTGGCGCCGTTGCTCGGCACCGCGTCGATGCAAGATGGTATCGCCTGGTGCAACGGGCATCCCGATGCGCTGGGCACCGGCTATCAATTGTCGAAGGAAGCGATAATCCTTTACACCATGCAAAGCGCCACCCGGTTGGGTGCCCGGGGCATCCGGATCAACTGCACCGGCCCCGGGGTCACCGAAACACCGATCCTGGACCAGCTGAGGTCCGCCTACGGGCAGGGCTTCCTCGACGACATTCCCAAACCGCTGGGCCGGGTCAGCGAGCCCGCCGAGCAAGCCGCGGTTCTCCTCTTCCTGAATAGCCGTGCCGCGAGCTATATTTCGGGCCAGGTGTTGTGGGTCGACGGCGGCAACGTGGGTGCCGCGATCGCCCGTGAGCTCGAGGAAGGGCGTGCTGCGTGGCCGATGTGACGGACTTTCGCCAAGCGGCTCGCGATGTGTCCAACTGGGGCCGTTGGGGCGCTGACGACGAGCTCGGCACACTCAACTTCATCACCGAGGAAAAGATCGCCCAGGGCGCGAGTCTGGTCAAGCATGGGAAGGTGTTCCCGCTCGGGGTGGACTTCGGCTCATCGGGTCCGCAGGGCGCCTTCGGCTTTCGGCACAACCCCATCCACGTGATGACCGTCGACGGCGGAGATTCGAGCACGCTGGCGCATTACGGGCCCGGCTGGGGCCGTAATCCGACGGCTGCGCAGATGGGCCCGTACTTCGTCGACAACCTCTTCCGCTTCAACGACGACATGATCATCATGCCGCTGCAGGCGGCCACCCAATGGGACGCGCTGTCGCACGTCTACTACGACGACCTGCTCTACAACGGGATCCCGGCGGGTTCGGTGACCAGCCTGGGGGCCCGCCACCTCGGCATCGAGAAAGTCGACGGCAAGGGCATCACCTCGCGTGGTGTGCTGCTGGACCTGGTGCGCCATCGCGGCGCCGAGGTCTTCCTGGAGCACGGAAACCCGATCACACCCGCGGAATTGGACGACGTCGTTCGATCGCAGAACGTCACGATCGGCCGAGGCGACATTGTGCTCATCCGAACCGGCTGGTGGACAAGGTTTTTGCAGACCGGCAACAAGACCGAAAGCTATTCCGGGCTTGACTGGCGATGCGCGCAGTGGCTGCACGACAACGAAATTGCGGCCGTCGCCTCCGACAACCTGCAAGTCGAAGACCCGGTATCCGGAGTCGACGGTGTGTTCCTACCCTTCCACCTGTTGACCCTGCGCGACATGGGACTGATGCTTGGCGAGTACTGGGATCTGGCCGCGCTGGCCGACGACTGCGCGGCCGACGGCGTCTACGAATTCCAGCTCATCGCGCCGCCGTTGAGATTCGTTGGGGCCGTGGGCTCTCCGGTCAACCCGATAGCGATCAAATAGTGCAGATTCAACGCAAGACCATGCTGGTCGACGGCCTGGCCACCGGATACCTGGAAGCAGGCGAAGGTGACCCGGTGGTTCTGTTGCACGGTGGCGAGTTTGGCGCCAGCGCCGAACTGGGCTGGGAGCGCAACATCGCCGCGCTCGCCGAGCGCTACCGGGTCCTGGCTCCGGACCAGCTCGGCTACGGGCACTCGGCGAAGGTCATCGACTTCGTCGACGGACGGGGGATGCGGATCCGGCACGTGGCGCGGTTCTGCGAGGTGCTCGGGATTGAGTCGGCGCATTTCGTCGGCAACTCGATGGGCGCCATCAACCTGCTCACCGACGCCACCTCGGAGGCACCGCTGTTTCGAGTGCGCTCATTGGGAATCATCTGCGGGGGCGGCGAGATTCAGCTGAATCAGTATTTCGAGGCGCTGCAGCACTATGACGCGACGCTGCCGGCGATGCGGCGCATCGTCGAGGCGCTGTTTCACGATCCCTCCTACCCGGCCGACGACGACTACGTGCGGCGCCGCTACGAGTCGAGCACCGCGCCCGGCGCGTGGGAGGCAATTGCCGCCGCCCGGTTCCGTCGCCCGGGTGCCACGCAGTCTGCGACTCCGTCCAGTGGGCGCGCCTACGAACGAATCGGTGTTCCGACGATTGTCGTCGAAGGCGGCGACGACAAGCTCCTGCCCACCGGCTGGGCCACGCAGGTAGCCAAGCAGATCGATGGTGCTCGCTCGGCCGTGGTGGACAAAGCCGGCCATTGCCCGCAGATCGAGCAGTCGTCGGTGGTCAACGAGATGCTGCTGGATTTCTTGGCTACGGTCTGACTAGAAGACGTAGTCCAGGCGGGTCTGCATCCCGGCAAATTGGTGATAAGTGTTGTGGCAGTGCATCACCCACGTGCCGGGGTTGTCGGCGACCAGGACGGCGACCAGCTTCTGGTTGGGCAGGACGATGACGGTGTCTTTACGGGCACCGGGGCTGCCGTCGGCCTTGAGCAGCTGAAAAGTATGACCGTGCAGATGGATTGGGTGATACATCATCGTTTGGTTGTCGAAAGTCAGCGTAGGGTGCTGCCCCTGGCGCACATGTAACGGATTGGTCTTGCTGTAGGGCTCGCCGTTGATCATCCAGTTGTATTGCATCATGTCGCCGCCCAGCACGACTGGGAGGTTGAGATCGGGGTCCGGGCGGCCCAAGTTGACCGGTGTGGTGGCGGTGAACATCGCGATGGTGCCCACCCGCTTGGTCAGTTCGGCGGGCTGGAATTGCGGATCCGGTTGGCTGCCTGCGCCCGTGGAGAGCAGCGCGCGCGCCAGCGCGTTCTTGCCTTCCGCGAGAGCGACCAGCGGGAAGACGCCGTCCCCGGCGGTCACGGTGACGTCGTAGCGCTCGGCCATGCCGATGAGGAGGGCGTCGACCTGGGTGGGCACCACGGGGTAGCCGTCGGTATGGGTGACCGTCATCGCGTGACCGGTCAGCGCGACTCGGAATGCGGTGTCGGAAGCGGTGTTGATGAAGCGAATCCGAATCTGCTGCCCGGGTTTTGCGTTGAATGTGGTCGGTGCGGCCGGAATTCGGCCGTTGATCAGATAGTAGGGGTAGGGGATGTCTCCGGCGTCGCCGCCGAGCAGGTCGCTGGAGCCGACGCTGCCACCCGAGGGCTGCGGCATGCCGGGCATCGATGCCGGGGCGGGTGGGCTCGTCGTTTCCGGGCCCATCTGCATTCCGGGCTTGTTCGGGCTGGTGAGGTCCGCGTAGAGCTGCTGTGGGCTTTTCCCGACGCCGTCGGTCCAATCATCAAGGACGACAACCCATTCACTGTCGTAGTTGCCCTCGGTCGGGTCTTCGACGATGAACGGCAGATACAAGCCCGTGTCTTCATCCAGGCCGGTATGGGGATGTGCCCAGTAGGTGCCCGAGTCCGGCACGGAGAATCGGTATGTGAAGTCCTGGCCGGCCGGAATGTTGGGCGTCGCGGGCTCGGCGCCGTCCATGTCGTTGCGCAGTGCGATGCCGTGCCAGTGCACCGATGTCGGTTGGTCGAGCCAACTTGCCACCGTCACCACAAGCTCGTCGCCGATGCGGGCACGGATGGGCGGCCCCGGGATGGTGTTGCCGTAGGCCAGCGTGTGGACCACCGGACCACCCAGGTCGATGTGGGCCGACTGGGGGGTCAGACTGACGGTGACGGTGCGGCCACTGTGCGGGCGTGCGGCCTCGGCCGCGGCGATCGCGGCTTTCATCCGTTCACTGCCGGACGGCGGAGGTTTGGATTCGCTGCAGGACGTCAGCGCCAATCCGCCGGCGATGCTCGCGGCGATGAATCCTCGTCTGGTGAGTCGCGTTCCGTCGAAAGGGACGCCGCTTGTGGGTGGCACAGGCATAGATCGCTCCTCGTCGTTCCCTGGCTCGACCCCGTTTATGACCTGAATATGCTGTGACCCAAAGGCAATGGGCCCTACTGTGAATGAGTGGCCGGGTGAGACTCCATCCAGTCGCTGAAGTGGGATTCGAAGATGGTCGTGTCCTCGCCATCGACCGGAACGATGCTGCGGTCGTCGAGCACCGCGCCGAAATAACGGGCCGTGGGATCGGTCATCACCTGGCGGGGATCACCGGATGCCGCGAACCGGGAGCGGATGAAATCGTCCATCCCCGCCTTGTCCGGGCCGGCGATATTCACGATGCCGTTGAGCGGTTGTCCGATGGCGACGCGAGTGACGCCCGTGGCAACGTCGCTGGCGGCGATGGGCTGAAACGCCCCGTGCGGCGCGCGAACCGTGTCACCGACGGCCAACGAATCGGCAATGCCATCAACGAATTCGAAGAATTGGGTCGCCCGCACGATCGAATGCGGGAGTCCCGATTCCGCGATCAGCTTCTCCTGGGCGATCTTGGCTCGCATGTAACCGCTTTCGCCCGCGCGGTCGGCGCCCACGATCGAGAGGGCGACGTGGTGCTGCGCGCCGGCGGCCCGCTCTGCATCGAGGAGATTGCGGGTGGAGCTGGAGAAGAAGTTCAACACGTCGTCGTCGGCCCAGGACGGCGAGTTGGACACGTCTACGACCGTCTGCACGCCGGCAAGGGCATCGGCAAGACCTTCGCCGGTGACGGAGTTGACACCCGACCTCGGTGACGCCGCGACCGCCTCGTGCCCCAGCTCGTCGAGCATGGCGACCACCTGCGATCCGATGAGCCCGCTGCCTCCGATAACCAAGACCTTCATGCTCGAGCCTTCCGTACTACAAGCTTCTCGTCGCGCCCGGGAGTTGCGAGTGCAACATTAGTGCGACATCAGTGCCTACGGTGGGGCTTTGAGCGGAGGCTGCCATGCCAATAGACATTCGGGCCGCGACGGTCGCCGACGCGCAAGGTTGCGGGCGCATCTGTTTCGAGTCATTCGGCGCGATCGCCGACCGGCACGGGTTTCCCCGCGATTTCCCGTCCGTGCAGGAAGCAACCGATTTGGCGGTGCGGCTGACAACGCACGCCGGCTTTTTCGGAGTCGTCGCCGAGCGCGACGGGACCCTCGTGGGAAGTAACTTCCTCGACGAGCGTTCCACGATCTTCAGCGTGGGTCCTATCACGGTGGATCCGGCGGCCCAGGACGGCCGGATCGGCAGGGCGCTGATGGCCGCGGTACTCGAGGAATGCGCGACGCGACGAGCGCCGGGAGTGCGGCTGTTGCAAGTCGCCTACAACAACCGCTCGATGAGCCTGTATGCCAAACTCGGGTTCGACGTTCGCGAGTCCTTTGCCGCGGTGCAGGGATCGCGCATCGACGCCCGCATTGCCGGCTATGCGGTGCGCCGCGCGACCCAGCACGACCTGCGGACGTGCGACGAGCTGTGTGTCTATGTGCATGGCCATGACCGAACGGGTGAGCTGCAGGAGGCAATCAGCCGCGGCGAGGCGAGCGTTGTGGAGCGTCAGGGCCGGATTACGGCCTATACCACGGGGATTGGCTTCTTCGCTCATTCGGTCGCCGAGACCAACGACGATCTGATCGCGTTGATCGCCGTAGCCGAACGCTTCGCGGGCCCGGGGTTTCTGGTGCCGCTGCGCAACACCGCCCTGCTGCGCTGGTGCCTCGGTCATGGTTTGCGGGTCGTCTACATGCTGAACCTGATGACGATGGGCCTCTATCAGGAACCACGCGGCGCGTTCCTCGCCTCGATCGGTTATTGAGCATCGGGCAGCGCGACCGGCAATCTTAAATCAACTGCTTGACTTAACGCGGTCGTCGCCGATTAACTCGTCGTGTGGTCAACGAACTGACGGGCAAGGTTGCCATCGTCACCGGCGGAGCGTCCGGTATCGGTCGCGCCACCGTGGAGAGGTTTTCAGCCGAGGGCGCTCGGGTGGTCATCGGCGACATCGAGACCGCGAAGGGCGAGGAGCTCGCGGCCGCACTCGGTCCCGATGTCCTCTTCCGCCGAACGGACGTCTCCGATCCCGAACAGATCGCGGCCCTGGTGGCCGCCGCCGTGGAGACGTTCGGCGGGCTGCACGTCATGATGAACAACGCCGGGCTCTCGGGAACCATGCACCCTCGATTCCTCGATGACGACCTGGCCGATTTCCACCGGGTCATGGCGGTCAACGTCCTCGGCGTAATGGCCGGGACCCGGGATGCCGCTCGGCATATGGCCGAAAACGGCGGGGGATCGATCATCAACATCACCTCGATCGGTGGGATCCAGGCCGGTGGCGGCGTGATGACCTATCGCGCGTCCAAAGCAGCGGTCATCCAATTCACCCATTCGGCGGCGATTGACCTGGCCCATCACGAGATTCGGGTGAACGCCATTGCGCCGGGCAACATCCCCACACCGTTCGTGGCATCCTCGGCGTCGAGGATGGATCAGCAGCAGATCGAGCAGTACGAGGCCAAGATCCGCGAGACGATGCGGGCCGACCGGCCGCTGAAGCGCGAGGGGACCCCCGCGGACGTGGCCGAGGCGGCGCTGTACTTCGCCACCGACCGGTCTCGCTACGTCACCGGGACGGTGTTGCCGGTGGACGGTGGGGCGTCGGCGGGCAAGAACATCCGGCGCAAGAGCGACTCACCCAAAAGCGGGTGACACAACTCGGTTTCAGGCCTTACCGCCCGCCGGGTGGCCGGCCTGAGTTTCCAGCCGCAGCCTGGCCAGCGCCTCCGCGCGCTCAAAGTCCTGCTTTCCGGAGTTTTCCATGATGACGCTGTGGGAGTGCGTCAGCACGCCCAGCACCGCCTCGGCCGACAAATCGGGAAACTGGCGCCGCAGCACCTCGGCGGCGCCCCATAACTCCGAAAGTTCGGGATAGGCGACGTGCTCGGGCTCGCGGGGAACGACGCGGGTGACGTCCTGGACGTGATGCAGAACGGCGACCGTCTTCCTGCCTTCCTTGATCGGCGAGTTCACCGGCGTCCAGACCTTGTAGGTGAACGCGCCGGGTTTCTGCCAGTGCGGCGAGTCATACCGCAGGACACCCATCCAATGCCGCGCCCCGCGGCGGAAGACCCGTTCCAGCGACGCGGACAGTCTGGCCACGCCGTCTGCTCCCGGTTCGGCGGGGTTGTCCGGGAAAACGTCGAACAACGCTTCGCCGAGCATGCTGTCCCGTGGGCGCCTCGAGACGCGTTCATAGGCCGGGTTCACTGCGCGAATCCGCAAATCGGTGTCGGCCAACAGGTATGGCGCCCACTCCGTCTGAAACCACGCGGATTTCTCGATCACCGAGACCCGGCCGGCTGACAACATGAGCCACTCCCAACCACAACGTTCACCATCCGGCGATTCATCTTCTGGACACCGCCGCGATGCCGCCCCGCAAAGACCCATACTTGCCCAGCAAACACGGCCTGCGGCAGGGACCTTTGTCACCGGTTGTCGCCGGGTAGCACTGGATCGACTGTGATCATCGCATGTTCGGCCCGGCACGCCGATCACGCCCGCAGAAATTAAATCAATCGCTTGACTTAATATGTCGTAAGCGGTTGACTAGCGAAATGACCACCGCCAGGACCGTTCGCACCGAGCGGGCCAGCTCCACCCAGGAGGCGATCCTCGTAGCGGCCGAGCGCCTGTACGCCGAGCACGGCATGTTCGCGGTGTCGAACCGGCAAGTCAGCGAGGCTGCCGGGCAGGGCAACAACGCCGCGGTGGGCTATCACTTCGGCACCAAGGCCGATTTGGTGCGCGCCATCGAGAAGAAGCACCGCGGGCCCGTCGAACAACTGCGCGAGCAGATGGTGAGCGACCTGCTGGCGTCGGGCGCCAGCGCCGAACTCCGCGACTGGGTGGCTTGCCTGGTGCGCCCACTCACCGACCACCTGGCCGACCTCGGGAACCCCACCTGGTACGCGCGTTTCGCCGCCCAGGCGATGACGGACCCGGCCTACTACAACATCATCGTCAAGGGAGCGCTGAGCTCGCCGTCGCTGGTTCAGGTCGTCGACGGCTTCAACCGCTGCCTGCCCAACCTGCCCGCCGATGTGCACTTCGAGCGCAACATCATGGCCCGCAATCTGTTGATGCACACCTGCGCCGATCGTGAGCGTGCGCTCGCCGCGGGCTCCCCAATGGCCCAACCATCTTGGCGGGCCGCATCTTTCGGCCTCATCGACGCCATCGTCGGCCTGTGGCTGGCGCCGGTGACGCCGCACGAGTGAAGAGTATGCAGATGAAAGTGACTGTCGACCAGAACATTTGCGCTTCGTCGGGAAACTGCGTCATGAATGCGCCCGAGGTGTTCGATCAGCGTGATGAGGACGGCGTCGTGGTGTTGCTCAACGAGAGCCCGTCGGCCGAGGACGCCGAGGGTGCACGGCGAGCGGCCGCGGCGTGCCCGGCACTAGCCATTCACATCGAGGAATGAGAAACATGTCAGAGCCATTGACGACCACGAAGGCTTCCGGAACCGGGTCGGCCCCAGAGATCCCGGACTATCCGATGGAGCGCAACGCGGGTTGCCCCTTCGCCCCGCCGCCGGACGTCATGGCCATGGCAGACGCCGGGCCGCTGTCCCGGGTTCGGATCTGGGACGGCAGCACCCCCTGGCTCATCACGGGCTACGAGCAAGTGCGCGAGCTGTTTTCGGATTCGCGGGTCAGCGTCGACGACCGCATCTCGGGATTTCCGCACTGGAACGAGCACATGTTGTCGACCGTGCACAAGCGTCCCCGGTCGGTCTTCACCTCCGACGGTGAAGAGCACACCAGATTCCGGCGGATGCTGTCCAAGCCCTTCACCTTCAAGCGAGTGGAGGGGCTGCGTCCCACGATCCAGCAGATCACCGATGATCATGTCGACACGATGCTGGCCGGGCCGAAGCCGGCCGACATCGTCGCCGCGATCGCGCTTCCTGTTCCGTCCCTGGTCATCAGCCAGCTGCTGGGAGTGCCCTACGAGGACGCCGAGATGTTCCAGGAGCACGCAACGATGGGGCTGGCGCGATACGCGACCAGTTCGGACACCGTCAAAGGCGCGATGAGCCTGCACAAGTACCTCGCCGAGCTCGTNGAGACCAAGATGGAAAATCCCGCCGAGGACGCAGTCTCCGACCTCGCCGAACGGGTCAAGGCCGGTGAGCTCAGCGTCAAGGAAGCCGCGCAGCTGGGCACCGGATTGCTGATCGCCGGGCACGAGACCACCGCGAACATGATCGGGCTGGGCGTGCTCGCCCTGCTGGAGAATCCCGACCAGCTGGCCGTCATCCGCGATGCCGAGGACCCGAAGATCCTCGCCAGCGCCGTGGAGGAGTTGCTTCGCTACCTCAGCATCATCCAGAACGGTCAGCGGCGCGTCGCGGTCGAAGACATCCATATCGCGGGGGAGGTCATCCGGGCCGGCGAAGGCATCATCATCGATCTGGCCCCCGCGAACTGGGATGCCGACGCCTTCGCCGAGCCGGACCGGTTGTACCTGCACCGCTCCGGGGCCGACCGCAACGTCGCGTTCGGATACGGCAGGCACCAATGCGTGGGACAACAGCTCGCTCGTGCGGAACTGCAGATCGTCTTCCAGACGCTGTTCCGGCGCATTCCCACCATGGAGTTGGCTGTGCCGTTCGAGCAAGTGCCCTTCAAACACGATCGCCTCGCCTACGGCGTCTACGAACTGCCCGTGACCTGGTGAGCCCATTTATTGAACAGCCCCAAGTAACTACGCTGAAAAAGCCGATCCGAATGGAGGGTCAACGATGACTCAGTCAGGCACGATTTCGCTCTACCCGCCCGAAGGCTTTGGCGCACCGAAGGATCGTCGCGGGCACGCCAGTGGCGCCGATGTGGGTCTGCCGGAGCGGACGGTCGTCTTCTCGGCCGACAACCACATCTCGCTGGCCGCTGACATCTTCTACGAGCGGTTCCCCGAGGACCTCAAGGAAAAGGCGCCGCGGATCTGGTACGAAGACGGCGCCTACCAAGTCGGGCGCAAGGGCCAGTCCTTCCTGCCCGGTGATTTCAGTGCGGTGCTGATGCAATACGACGACCTGCCCGGCGCCGCGAGCACCAACATCGAAGCCCGCATCCAGGAGTTGCGCGACGAC
>JGI12627J18819_10000698_pt1 | contig 11144 bp, 10 predicted proteins | sample TexAe_OM1H0_M2_FD_18819 | JGI IMG/M metagenome (IMG submission 18819)
GAGGGTTCGTTGAAGCGGCTGCGCGTCGAGGCGATCGACCTGTTCTACCAGCACCGAGTCGATCCCAAGGTCCCGATCGAGGACGTCGCCGGCGCGGTGAAGGATCTGATCGTCCAAGGCAAGGTCAAGCACTTCGGCCTCAGTGAGGTTGGTGCCTCAACCATCAGCCGCGCCCACGCGGTCCATCCGCTCGCGGCGATCCAGAGCGAATACTCGCTGTGGTGGCGTCAGCCCGAGGCGGAGGTCTTCACCGCCTGCGAGAAACTGGGGATCGGCTTCGTCCCCTTCAGTCCCCTGGGCAGGGGCTTCCTCACCGGCAAGATCAATGAGACCACCACCTTCGGCGGCAACGACAACCGCACCAGCTTGCCCCGGTTTACGCCCAAGGCTCGTAAGGCGAACAGGCCTGTGGTCGATCTGCTGGAGAGGATCGGCGCGGAGAAGTGCGCCACACCGGCGCAAATCGCGCTCGCCTGGCTACTTGCGCAGAAGCCGTGGATCGTCCCGATCCCCGGCACCACCAAGCTCAGCCGCCTCGAGGAGAACATCGGCGCGGGTGCGATCGAGCTTACGCCGGCGGATCTTCGGCACATCGATGCCGCCGCCGCGCAGATCACTGTCGAAGGCGACCGCTACCCCCAAGCAGAGGCTGAGCGCGCACAGCGCTAAGGGCGCGCACTCGGATCCGACAAATCTACAGGAGACATCTCCATGAACATCACCTTCGAGGAAAAGGTCGCGCTGGTGATCGGCGCAGCGTCTGGACTTGGCCTCGCCACAGCGAAGGCTTTCGCGGAATCGGGGGCGTCCGTCGCGCTGGCAGACTGGAACGAGGCCGCGGTGCAGGTCGCAGCCCAGGGCCTGACCGCCCAAGGCCACAAGGCCATCGCCATTCGTTGCGATGTCGCCGATGGCGCGAATCGGACGAGTGGGTCGGCCGACATCCGGCACGTCGTACTTCGGCCGGAACTCGTTGTTCGAGAATCGACCGCATTCAGAGCGATCGAGGCAGGCGTCTGAATTCCATTGCCTTTGACAGCGTGGTTAGGCTTGCGCGGATTTCACGCGCGCCAGATCACGGCTTGCTCATGGCGCGCGATCAAATGGCGGAGCCTTTCGAAGCTGATCCGGACATGCGCCGCGAAGGCATCGACAACCGGTGCAGGCGGCGAGTCCGCGCGCCTGAACAGGCCGAGCGCGCGCTTGGGATGTGGAACCTCGACCGGGAGCGCGGTGATCGCCTTTTCGTTGCGAAGGGCGAAGATCGCACCGTGCGGAAGGATGGTCAGTGCATCCGTGTGTTTCATGTAGTTGATGGCGCTGAGCAGTGATCCGCCCGAATAGCGGCTTTTGATCTCGGTCACACCGAGCGAGATCATCAGGCTGCGCAGGTCCGCCAGCAGCGGGCTGCCAGGTGGCGGCATGATCCACGAATAATCGAGCATCTCCTTCGGCTTCATCCGCCGCTTCCCGAGCAGGGGATGCGTCGCGCGGCAGGCGACTACGTTGCGGCCGGGCAACAGCTCCAGAAATTCCAGGTTCGACCCCTCGTCGAGAATACCGATGGGCGAGATGGCAAGGTCGATGCAGTCGTTGTTGAGTGCGTCGCGCAGGTCGGGCAGGTAGCCATAGCTCTGATCGACCCGCACCTCCGGGTGCGAGTTCTGAAATTCGGCGATCATGGTGGAGACCAGCGCGTCGGTGAAGAACGGCGTGCCGCCAACACGCACCACGCCGGCGCGGCCATGACGGAAATCGGCGACGAGCTCGGACGCTTTGCGTGACGTCGCCAACACGACCTGGCCATGGTCGGCCAAGGCTCGCCCGAGCGCAGTCGGCTGCAGCGGGCGGCGCCCCTTCACAAACAGTGGTTCGCCGATCCGCTTTTCCAGCATTGCCAACGTGCGCGACAATGCCGACTGGGTCATGCCGATCAGCACGGCGCCTTCGGTGACGCCGCCGGCCTGCACCACCGCCGCCAATTGGGCCAGATGACGCTCGTCCAGCTTCATAGCAAATTGCTATATTACTCTCCGGAGAAATCATCAAGGAACATCGCCGTCGCTGCTAGCGTCTCTCCAACACAACGCCCTTGGAAACGCCCATGCAGCCCCGCATCGCACATGCGTCCGGCCTCCCGTCGGCCTCTGCTGAGTTTGTCGTCGGACGCCTATTGAAGCGGGCCAAGGGGCCACTGCCGGAGTTCCTCGCGCGTCTTGTGGCCTCGGTTCATGCCTTGGTGAGCGAGACGCGACCGACGCGGGAGGAATGGTGCGATGCGATCGCATTCCTGACTGAAGTCGGTCATGCGAGTGACGAGTTGCGGCAGGAGTGGGTGCTGCTGTCGGATCTCCTCGGCGTGACGGCGCTGGTCGAGGAGATCAATTCGCAGCGCCTACGCGGCGTGACGCCGAATACCGCGCGCGGCGCTTTCTATCGCGCTGGTGCGCCGCGGCGCCCCCTTGGCGCCAACCTTTCCCTCGATGGTGTCGGCGAACCTTTGTCAGTGAGGGTTTGCATCCGCGATCTCGACGGTTGTCCCATCTCTGGTGCCACGGTCGAGACCTGGCAGGCAAACGGCCAGGGTTTCTATGAGAACCAGTTTCCCGACCTGCAGCCTGATTGCAATCTGCGCGGCACCTTCACCGCCGACCGGGCCGGGCAGGTCCACTATGTGACGGTGAAGCCTGCCGGCTACGCGGTGCCCAACGATGGGCCGGTCGGTCAGTTGCTCGGTAGCATCGGATATGTCCCGCGCCGCCCTGCGCATCTGCACTTCATCGTTGCCGCCGATGGCTTCGAGACCATCACCACGCAGATATTCGACAGCGCCGATCCGCTGCTCGCAGAGGATGCCCTGTTCAACGTCAAGCCGGACTTGGTCGGTGAATTCCTGAAGGAAGTCGCCGAGGACGGTGGCGTTCGATGGTTGCTTGATTTCACTTTCGTCATGGCCCGCGCCACAGCCCGGAGGCAACAGTGATGAAGATCGAACCCTTCGCGTTTGGCGGCTTGCCCTCACGCGTGATCTTCGGTTCCGGCACTTTGGCGCAGAGCGGTGCGGAGATCGCGAGGTTGGGGCGCAAGCGTGCGCTAGTGCTGTCTACACCGAACCAGAAGGCCGACGCGGAAACGCTCACTTCGCGATTGCGGGACGTTGCGGCGGGTATCTTCGCCGAAGCGACTATGCACACGCCGTTAGAGGTGACGGAACGGGCTCTCGCTGCTTTCCAGGCAAGCGGCGCCGACTGTATCGTTGCCCTCGGTGGTGGCTCGACCATCGGTCTTGGCAAGGCGATCGCAACGCGCACGGGAGCCGACCAGGTGGTGATCCCGACGACCTATGCGGGCTCCGAAATGACCGACATCCTCGGAGAGACCGCGCGCGGCGAAAAGGTGACGCGGCGCGATCCGTCGATCCTGCCGGAGACCGTGATCTACGATGTCGATCTCACGCTTACCTTGCCGGTACCGCTCGCCGTCACTTCGGGCCTGAACGCGATGGCGCATGCAGCCGAAGCGCTCTATGCACGCGATCGCAATCCGGTCATCACGTTGATGGCGACCGATGCGATCCGGGCGCTCGCGGATGCATTGCCGGCGATCGTGCGCGATGGCGGCGATCGGACTGCGCGCGGAACGGCGCTTTACGGGGCGTGGCTCTGCGGCGCGACGCTCGGCGGCGCGTCGATGGCCCTGCATCACAAGCTTTGCCACACGCTAGGCGGCAGTTTCGATACGCCCCATTCGGAGACGCACGCCATTCTCCTACCTCATACGATTGGCTTCAACGCGGTCGACGTGCCTGACTTGTTGCGGCCTGTATCGTCAGCACTCGGCGAAACGCCGGGTGCTGCACTGTTCGACTTCGCCGTCTCTCTTGGCGCGCCGACCCGATTGAAGGACTTTGGGCTGAGCGAGGCCGATCTCGACCGCGCCGCTTCGATCGCAGTGGCCAATCCATACTGGAATCCGCGCCCGTTCGACCAGAGAGCCATTCGGAGCTTGTTGCAGGACGGGTGGGAAGGACGACGACCGGCTCATTAGGCGGCAATCAATATTCAGGGAGGAGGACTACATGGTTACCAGGCGGACGTTTCTGAAAGGTGTCGCTGCAAGCGGCCTCATCTCCAGTAGTTCAGCAATGCCGGTCGCAGCCCTCGCCAAGGGGACGGCGATGAAGGTCGGCTATGTCAGCCCGCGGACCGGCCCGCTCGCGGCATTCGCCGAGGCTGACGCCTTTGTGCTTGAAGGCTTCAAGGCGGCCGCCAAGGCACAAGGTCTCAACATCGAGGTAATCGTCAAGGATAGTCAGTCCAATCCGAACCGGGCCGCCGAGGTCGCGAAGGAGCTGATTGTTCAGAACAAGGTCAATCTGATGCTCGTCGCATCCACGCCGGAGACCACGAACCCCGTGGCGACCACGTGTGAGGCGGAAGACACTCCGTGCATCTCCACTGTTGCTCCCTGGCAACCCTGGTTCATCGGTCAGCAGTCCAACCCTGCCGACCCCAAATCATGGAAGCCGTTCAACTACGCCTTCCATTTCTTCTGGGGGCTGGAGGACGTGATCGCCGTCTACACCAACATGTGGCAGCAGATCGAGACCAACAAGAGCGTGGGCGGCCTCTTTCCCAATGACGGTGATGGCAATGCCTGGGGCGACAAGACGGTCGGCTTCCCGCCCGTGCTTGAAAAGCTGAGTTACAGGCTCACCGATCCGGGGCGCTATCAAAATCTCTCGGACGATTTTTCGGCGCAGATCAATGCCTTCAAGTCGGCGCAATGCCAGATCGTGACCGGCGTGGTGATCCCGCCTGATTTCACCACTTTTTGGAGCCAGGCCAAGCAGCTTGGCTTCACGCCGAAGGTGGCTTCGATCGGCAAAGCGCTGCTGTTTCCGCAGGCCGTCGAAGCCCTGGGCAAGGCCGGCCACAATCTCTCGACCGAGGTCTGGTGGACGCCAAACCACCCATTCAAATCGTCGCTAACCGGCCAAAGCTCGGCGGAGCTCGCGGTCGGCTTCACCAAGGCGACCGGCCGACCCTGGACCCAGCCGATCGGCTTCGCTCACGCGCTCTTTGAACTGGCGGTCGATGTCTTCAAGCGTGCGAACGACCCGACTGATCCGGAAACGCTGGCCGAGACGATCGCGGCGACAAAGCTCGACACGATCGTCGGTCGCATCGCGTGGGGCGGGGATAATCTGCCGCCCTTTGCCGCCAAGAATGTCGCCAAAACACCTCTCGTTGGAGGGCAATGGCGGTTGAAGGAGGGCGGAGGCTACGACCTCGTCATCACCGACAACAAGACGGCGCCGGACATTCCCGCTGCCAGCAAGATGCAACCGATCGTCTGAGCGGTGAGCCCGGCGTGNCTTCACGCCGGCTCCACCGATTTTCGTCCGCCGCGGCAAACCCGCGGGTGCAAAGCTACGACGTGAACCCGTCAGACCGAGGAAACTCGAAATGCCGATCCTGCAGCTGCAAGATGTGTCGAAGAGCTTCGGCGCGCTGAAGGTCGCGGACGCCGTGACCTTCGATGTGAGCGAAGGCGAAGCCCTCGGCATCATCGGACCGAACGGCGCCGGCAAATCGACCATGTTCAACCTGATCGCCGGCAATCTCGTCGCGGATACCGGAGCGATCCGATTTTCAGGCAACGACATCACGCGGACGCCGCCCATGGCGCGGTGCACCGCGGGCATCGGCCGCACGTTCCAGATTCCGCAGCCCTTCGAGAAGCTGACTGTTTTCGAGAATCTGCTGGTGGCCGCCGCCTTTGGCTCGGGCAAGCGCGAGGCCGAGATCAGCGACCGCTGCGCGGACATCCTGGTAAATACGGGTCTCGTCGATCGGGCCAACCAGCCTGCCGGAAGTCTCGGTCTTTTGCAGCGCAAGCGGCTCGAGCTCGCCCGGGCGCTTGCGACCGATCCGAAGATCCTGCTGCTCGATGAGATCGCTGGCGGCCTTACCGAAGCCGAATGCCACGCTCTCGTCGAGACCATTCGCAGTGTGCACCGAGGCGGCATGTCGATCATCTGGATCGAGCACGTCCTTCATGCGCTGAACGCGGTGGTCGAACGCCTGCTAGTGCTGAACTTCGGCAAGGTGATCGGCATCGGCGAGCCGCAGGCAATTATGGCCTCGCGCGAGGTCCGTGAAATCTATCTGGGGATCGAAATCTGATGGCGCTTCTCGAAACCAGGGCGTTGACGGCGAGCTACGGCGATTTCCAGGCGCTGTTCGGCGTCGACATGACGCTCGACGTCGGCGAAACGGTTGCCGTTGTCGGCGCCAATGGCGCGGGCAAAACCACGCTGATGCGGTCCATTGCAGGCGTGCTGCGGAACGGCTCCGACCAGATCAGGTTTGACAACGAGCCGATCGGCACGCTTCCGGCACCCGAGGTCGTGGCACGAGGCATCGCCATGGTGCCGGAGGGACGAAAGCTCTTTCCGTCGCTATCGGTCGAGGAGAATCTGCTTATCGGCAGATACGGTCGTGCCGTCGAAGGGCCATGGTCGCTCGACGCCATCTACGATCTCTTCCCCGTTCTGAAGGACCGCCGGAACTCGCCGGGCACGGCGCTGTCCGGCGGCCAGCAGCAGATGGTCGCCATCGGTCGTGCGCTGATGTCCAACCCCCGGGTCCTGCTTTGCGACGAGATCAGCCTGGGTCTGGCCCCGATCGTGATACGCGACATCTACGCTATTTTCCCGCGCATCCGGGCCTCGGGGGCCTCGATCGTCATTGTCGAACAGGACATCGGACAGGCGCTCAGGGTCGCCGATCGCCTCTACTGCCTGATGGAAGGTCGCGTCACGCTCGAGGGGCCGCCGGCAGCGTTGTCCCGCGAGGCCATTCACGCAGCCTATTTCGGAGCGTCGCGATCATGAACTGGCTCGACACCATCATCCAGGGCGTCCTGCTCGGCGGGCTCTATGCGCTGTTTGCCGCCGGCCTCAGCCTCGTCTTCGGCATCATGCGTTTGGTCAACCTCGCTCATGGCGATCTCATCGTGCTGGCCGCCTTCCTGATCCTCGCGCTGGTCACGGCACTCGGATTAAACCCGTTCCTCGCGACCCTCGTGGCGATTCCCATCATGTTCGGCCTCGGCTGGATTCTCCAGTCGCAACTCCTCAACCGTACGCTCGGCCCCGACATACTGCCGCCGCTCTTGGTCACGTTCGGCCTGTCGATCGTCATTCAGAACGCGTTGCTGGAAGGCTTCTCGGCCGACAGCCGACGGATCACGGTGGGCCCGTTGGAATCTGCCACCTTCGCGCTCGGCCCGATAAATATCGGCGTGATGCCTCTTCTGACGTTCCTTTCATCGGTCGCCGTGATCATTGGCTTGAATCAGCTTTTCTATCGCACGTCGCTTGGCCGTGCCTTTCGCGCCACGTCCGACGATCGCGTAACGGCCGGCCTGATGGGCGTTCGGCCCGATCGCATTTTCGCAACCGCGACCGGCATCGCAATGGTCGTGGTCACCATCGCGGCATTGTACCTGGGTACGCGCGCCAATTTCGATCCGACGATCGGACCGGCGCGACTGATCTACGCTTTTGAGGCTGTCATCATCGGCGGGCTCGGATCACTGTGGGGTACGCTCGCGGGCGGCGTCATCATCGGTGTGGCGCAGACGCTCGGCGCAGCCGTCAATCCGGAATGGCAGATCCTGTCGGGGCACATCGCGTTCCTGGCCGTGCTCCTTTTCAAACCACGCGGATTGTTTCCGCGTTCGGCAGAGTAGGGGAGCGGAATGGATACGACGGCATCCGCATGGCGAGTCGAGACACGTACGACCGCGTCAACAGTGTTCGCCGGGGTATTGGGCCTGGCGGTCGCGATGGCTGTGGTGGCGCCCTTGTTCGTCTCCCGAGGCACGGTGCAGAACCTGTTCTTCATTCTCACCATGCTGGTCCTGGCGCAATCCTGGAACATGCTGGCCGGCTTCGCGGGCCTGGTTTCGGTCGGACAGCAGGCATTCGTCGGTTTCGGCGCCTATGCCATGTTCGCCTGTGTCATCCTGTTCAAACTGGATCCGCTCGCCGCGATCGGACTCAGTGGCGTGGCGGCCGCGCTGCTTGCCGTTCTGACCAGCCGCTTTCTGTTCCGTCTGCACGGCGCTTATTTTGCCATCGGGAGCTGGGTGATCGCGGAGGTCGTAAGGCTGCTGCTCGCGCAGTGGAAGGCGCTGGGCGGAGGTACAGGCACCTCGCTTCCGACCGGGGTGACCCGCGAGATGTGGGGTGTGGGTCCGGTCGGTCATCTGTTCGGCTTGCGGCCCGCGCAGGCGACGGACGTCGTCTGCTACTGGCTGGCCCTCGTGCTCGCGATCGTGACGATCGGCTTCGTTTACCGGCTGCTGCGTTCGCGCCAGGGGCTGGCGCTTACCGCCGTGCGCGACAATCAGGAAACCGCACGCTCGATCGGCGTCGATGCGCGCTGGTTAAAGACTTTCGTCTATCTTGCTGCCGCCTTTCTCACGGGCTTGGTCGGCGCATTGATCTATATTCAGAAGGCCCGCATCTCCCCGGATGCGGCGTTCTCGGTCGTCGATTGGACGGCCTACGTTATCTTCATCGTCGTGATCGGCGGAATTGGCACCATCGAGGGGCCGATCATCGGGGTGCTCGTGTTCTTTCTGCTGCAGAACATGCTCGCCGACTACGGCTCCTGGTATCTGCTCGTGCTTGGACTGATCGGCATCATCGTGATGCTGTTCGCGCCGCAGGGCCTGTGGGGGCTGTTCGCCAACCGCTCTGGTATTCAGTTTTTCCCCGTCCGCCGCATGTTGCGCGGTGGCCTGATCTCCATCAAATGCAAGGGAGGACCGCGTGGCTGACATCAGCACCGACGTTCTGATCATTGGTACCGGACCTGCCGGTTCGGCGAGTGCCGCACTGCTCTCGACGTACGGCGTCGACAACATGGTGATCAATCGCTACCGCTGGCTGGCGAACACGCCGCGGGCGCACATCACCAATCAGCGCACCATGGAGGTCCTGCGCGATCTCGGTCGCGAGGTCGAGGACGAGGCCTATCTGTTCGCCGCCGAGCAGGATCTGATGGGCGAGAACGTATTCTGCACCTCGCTCGCCGGCGAGGAGATCGGGCGCGTGAAGAGCTGGGGCAAGCATCCGCTGTCGCGGGCCGAACATCAGCTTTCCTCGCCGACCTTCATGAATGACCTGCCCCAGACGTTCATGGAGCCGCTCCTGTTCAAGACGGCGTGCTCGCGCGGGACGCAGGCGCGCTTGTCGACGGAGTATCTCTCGCATGTGCAGGACGCTGATGCGGTGACGACAACCTGCCTCGATCGGTTGACCGGCAAGGAATTTACCGTCCGCTCGAAATATCTGATCGGTGCGGACGGCGGCAACTCCCAGGTTGTCGAACATGCCGGCCTGCCGTTTGCCGGCAAGATGGGTGTCGGCGGTTCGATGAACATCCTGTTCAAGGCCGATCTATCCAAATACGTCGCTCATCGACCATCGGTTCTATACTGGGTCGTGCAGCCCGGCGCAGACGTGGGCGGCATCGGCATGGGTCTCGTGCGGATGGTGCGGCCATGGAACGAATGGCTCATCGTCTGGGGCTACGACATCAATCAGCCCACGCCGAATGTCGATACCGAATTCGCAACCAAGGTCGCGCGCGAGCTGGTCGGCGACCCGCATCTTGATGTCGAGATTGAGCAGGTGTCCACATGGACCGTGAACAACATGTATGCGACGCAGATGTCGAACGGCCGCGTCTTCTGCATGGGTGACGCCACTCACCGGCATCCGCCGTCCAACGGACTTGGGTCCAATACGTCGATTCAGGATGCCTTCAACCTTGCCTGGAAGCTTGCGCATGTCATCAAGGGCAAGGCCGGCCCAAAACTGCTCGCCAGCTATTCGCAGGAGCGTGCGCCGATCGCAAAACAGATCGTGACGCGAGCGAACAAGTCGATCGATGAGTTCGGCCCGATATTCAAGGCGCTCGGTCTGCTCGATTCCATCGATCCGGTGAAGATGCAGCAGAACATGGACGCCCGCTGCAACGACACGCCGGAAGCGGAGGAGCAGCGCAAGAAGATCCGCGAGAGCATTGCCTTCAAGGTCTACGAGTTCGACGCCCATGGTGTTGAAATGAACCAGCGCTACCGATCCGAAGCGATCGTGGCTGACGGGCAGCCTGAGCCGCCTTTCGAGAAGGATGCCGAACTGCACTATCAGCCGACGACATGGCCTGGCGCTCGGTTGCCTCATGCGTGGTTGTTTGACCGCCATGGAGGTAGGGTTTCCACGTTGGATCTTGCCGGCCATGGTCGGTTCGCTCTCCTCACGGGTATTGGCGGGCAAAGCTGGATCGAAGCCGCGGCGACGATCGACCGGGAGTTCGGCATCGACATTGCGGCCTATTCCATCGGGCCGCGACAGCACTGGCAGGATTTCAGCGGAGATTGGGCCCGCGCCCGCGAAGTACGCGACAGCGGCATCATCCTCGTGCGGCCAGATCAACACGTCTGCTGGCGGCGGGAGACGATTGTCAGCGATCCCGTTGCCGAACTACGCCGGATTTTCAAGACCATTCTCGACAGGTGAGGACAGTTATGCAAGCTCACGAAAGAGGTTTCTTCACGGAAGAGAACTCGATCGAAGTCGTGACCGGCCGTAATATCAACGCCAGGAACGAACGGGTGAAAACGGCGATGGACGTGATCATCCGCAAGCTCCACGAGGCGGTGAAGGAGATCGAGCCGACGCAGGAGGAGTGGTTCGAAGCAATTCAGTTTCTGACGCGGGTCGGCCACACGTGCGACGAATGGCGCCAGGAGTTCATCCTGCTCTCCGACGTACTCGGCGTCTCCATGCTGGTCGACGCAATCAATAACCGCAAGCCCTCCGGAGCGTCGGAGAGCACGGTGCTGGGGCCCTTCCACGTCGCCGGCGCGCCGGAGTTGCCGATGGGAGCCAATATCTGCCTCGACCAGAAGGGGGAGGATATGGTGATTCACGGTCACGTCCGCGATGTCGAGGGCAAGGCGATCGCGGGCGCAACCCTCGATGTGTGGCAAGCCAATGACGAGGGCTTCTATGACGTTCAGCAGAAAGGCATCCAGCCGGATTTCAACTTGCGCGGCTTGTT
>JGI12627J18819_10000699_pt1 | contig 11134 bp, 9 predicted proteins | sample TexAe_OM1H0_M2_FD_18819 | JGI IMG/M metagenome (IMG submission 18819)
AGCCACTCCCAACCGGTTGGCCGAACTCGAAGCCGGCGAGTTGCGCTATGACCCGGCGCTGTGGAACGAACTGGCCGGTCTTGACCTGCTGGGCACCTCGTTGCCGGAGTCGTTGGGCGGCAATGGCGGTGGCTTCGTCGAACTCGGCGTGCTGCTGGCCGAAGTGGGGTCGGCGGTGGCTCCGGTGCCCGCGTATCCGACGCTGCTGCTGGGTGCCGACCCGATCGCCCGGCACGGCAGCCCTGAGCAACAACAGCGCTTTCTGCCCGGCGTCGTCGACGGCACCCGCATCCTGTCCGCCGGCCTGCACGAGCCCGGCCACTCCGACCCGACCCGTCCGGCCACCACAGCTCGTCCCGACGGCGCGACGTGGCGGCTGGATGGCATCAAAGAGCTGGTGCCGTTCGGCCAGCTCGCTGATACCTTGCTGATTCCGGCCACGATCGACGGTGGCGAGGTGGGATTGTTCCTGCTGCCGACGGATACCCAGGGCGTCGAGATCCGGCCGGTGACGACCACCAACCGCGAACCGCACGCCGATGTATTTCTCGACGGCGCCATGGTTGCCGCAGCGGACAAGCTCGACGGCGACCAGCTGGTCGAATCGCTGTACACCCGCGCCCTGATCGGCCTGTGTGCGATTCAGGTTGGCGTATCGGATCGCGCGTTGCGCATGGCTGCCGAATACACCTCGGGCCGTGAACAATTCGGCCGGCCTATCGGCAGCTTCCAGGCGGTGCAGCAACGGATGGCCGACGGCTTCATCGACCTGGAGGCGATCCGCTGGACCACTTGGCATGCGGCCTGGCTGATCGCCGAGGGACGGCCAGCGGACCGTGCTGCACGTGTCGCGAAATTCTGGGCCGCCGAAGCCGGCGCGCGGATCGCCGCCACTGCTCAGCACGTGCACGGCGGGATCGGAATCGACACCACCTATCCCCTGCATCGTTACTTCTTGTGGGCCAAACACAACGAACTCACCTTGGGGTCAGCCACTCAACAGCTGGTTCACCTCGGCAGCACATACCCGGAAGGACGGCCATGACGACCGCCAAATCCCGTACCGACACCCTGCGTTGGAGCGACATCGATGTGGGTGACGAGGTCACTCCGCTGGAGATCCCAGTCACCACCACGATGATCGTGGCCGGGGCGATCGCGTCGCGCGACTTCATGCCGGTGCACCACGACCGCGACTACGCCAACAAGCAGGGCTCGCCCAACCTGTTCATGAACATCCTGACCTCCAACGGCTACTGCGTGCGTTTCCTGACCGACTGGGCCGGGCCCGAGGCAATGATCACTAAGCTGGCGATTCGCCTTGGCGTGCCATCGTTTCCGGACGACCCGCTGCGTTTCACCGGAAGCGTCACCGGCAAAACCGAAGGATCCGGCGGCGAGAACTTCATCGAAGTCACCTTCCAGGCGGCCAACAGCCTCGGCAATCACGTCTCCGGCACCGCCGTCGTAAGCCTGCTCGACGGGGCCCGGGCATGAGTTCATCGCCGTCGAAGCTGGCCGGAAACACCGCGATCGCCGGCATCGGCCAGACCGAGTTCTCCAAGGAATCCGGCCGCAGCGAGCTGCAATTGGCGTGCGAATCGGTCAGCGCCGCACTCGACGACGCCGGCCTTTCGCCCAGTGATGTCGACGGCATGGTGACGTTCACCATGGATTCCAGCGACGAGATCGACGTCGCTCGCAACGTCGGCATTGGCGATCTGAATTTCTTCTCCCGCGTCCCGCACGGTGGCGGGGCGGCCGCCGGAACGGTCGCGCATGCCGCCATGGCGGTCGCCGCCGGAGTCGCCGATGTGGTGGTGTGCTGGCGCGCCTTCAACGAACGTTCGGGATTCCGCTTCGGCGGCAGCGGACGCACCAGCGCAGAGACTCCGCTGTTCATGGCGCACTACGCTCCGTTCGGATTGCTCACTCCCGCAGCGTGGGTCGCGCTGCACGCGCAGCGCTACATGTCGACCTACGGGGTGACCAATGAAGACTTCGGCCGGATCGCCGTGGTCGACCGGGCCCATGCGGCCACCAACCCCGACGCGTGGTTCTACGAGCGGCCGATCACTCTGGAAGACCACCAGAATTCGCGGTGGATCATCGAACCGGTTCTGCGACTGCTGGATTGCTGCCAGGAGAGCGACGGCGGGGTCGCGCTGGTCGTCACCAGCGCCGAGCGCGCCCGCGACCTGCGTCAGCCGCCGGCGGTCATCTCCGCGGCCGCGCAGGGCGCAGCCTACAACGGTGAGATGATGACCAGCTACTACCGCGAGGAGATCACCGGGCTGCCTGAGATGGGCGTGGTCGCCGACACGCTCTGGCGCGATTCCGGGCTGAAGCCGCAAGACATCCAAACCGCGTTCATCTACGACCATTTCACGCCGTTCGTGTTCACCCAGTTCGAGGAGCTCGGATTCTGCGGACGTGGCGAAGCCAAGGACTTCGCCACCGTGGAGCGGTTGTCGCTGGGCGGCGAATTGCCGATCAACACCAACGGGGGGCTGCTCGGCGAGGCCTACATCCACGGGATGAACGGCATCACCGAGGGCGTGCGTCAAGTCCGTGGAACCTCGCACAACCAGGTCGACAATGTCGAGCACGTTCTGGTCACCTCGGGTACCGGCGTGCCGACCAGCGGGTTGATCCTCGCCGGCGGGTAGGGAACGCCGTCATGACCCAAGCCACCGCAGCCGATACCCGCGAGCTGATCGTGGAGTCCGCGTATGCCTGCTTTCGCAAGCAAGGAATGCAGAAGGCAACGATCGTGGATATCGCCAAGGCGGCGGGCGTTTCCCGCAGCACCATCTACGAGTACTTCCGCGACAAAGCCGCCATCGTCGAAGCGTGCGCCGAACACACCTCCGAGCAGTTCTATCGGCAAATGTCCCTGGCCATGGACCGGGGCGGCTCGCTGGAGGACAAGCTCAGCCGCGCAGCGGTATTCGTGACCCAGGCCCGACGGGTGATCGCCTCCGAGAAGTACTTCGACGAAGAAGCGATCAGCCTGCTGCTCACCAAGGACGCCGCCGTCCTGCTACGCGAATGCGTCGACTTCCTGGCGCCGCACCTGGCCGCGGCCAAGATCACCGGCGAGGTACGCAAAGACCTGGACATCCAGTCGGCGGGCGAATGGTTCGCCCGAATCCTGTTCTCGCTGTTCAGCACTCCGTCGTCGACACTGGACATGGACGACCCGGAGGCGGTCGCCGATTTCGTACGTGCACACGTCGTTCAGGGGTTCGCCAACGACCGTTCACGGTCACGACGCACAACCGACTCCCGCTGACGCCGAGCGAACGTCGACGCTGCATTAGCGTTCTCCTCGACGGAAGGAGATCACATGGTCTCGACAACGAAGCGTTACGGGATCATCGTCGGCATCGACGGGTCGCCGGAATCAGATGCCGCGGTCAGTTGGGCCGCGCACGATGCGGCCATCCGCGGCTTACCGCTCACCGTTGTGCACGTGGAGAGTCCCGCCGCCGCGACATGGTCCCAGGCCGCAGTCCTCGAAGAATCGCCGAGCGAGCAACAAGCCGAGGGCCGCAGCCTGCTCGCACACGCGTCGGCGATCGCCCATGACGCGATCGCCGACACTGCGGAGGTACACATCACTGGCGAATTGCTGTCTTCTACCACCCCCGTGCCGACCCTCGTGGACCAATCCAAGGACGCGGAGCTCATCGTCGTCGGCTCTCGCGGGCGCGGGGCATTGTCTCGCAGCATTCTCGGCTCGGTCAGCGCTGGTCTCATTCGTCACGCACACTGTCCCGTTGCGCTTATTCGGCATGACGATCCGGAGCTGCCGCACCCCGCAAAGGGTCCCGTGCTCGTGGGAATCGACGGCTCGACCTCAGACCTCGCTGCCGCAATCGCGTTCGAGGAAGCGTCACTGCGGCACGCCGAGCTGATAGCGCTGCACGCGTGGAATGACATCGATATGAACGCAATTCCCGGTTACGACTGGTCACCGACAACCGCCAAAGAAGGTCACATTCTGGACGCGGCGCTCGCGGGGTGGCAAGAGCGCTATCCCGACGTGTCGGTGCAGAACCGCCTCGTCAGTGACCGAGCGGCACACTCGCTGGTCGACGCATCGGAGTCCGCCCAGCTCGTCGTCGTCGGGACACACGGAAGCGGGGCGTTCTCCGGCATGCTGTTGGGTTCGGTCAGTAACGCTGTCGTTCAAGCCGTGCACCGGCCGGTGATCGTGGCGCGTCCGTCGTGAGTGCCTGCGGTCAGTGACCACGCTCGGCGAGCGCCCGCATGAAGAACGTGAGGTTGGCCGGCCGTTCGGCCAAGCGCCGCATGAAATACCCGTACCACTGAGTGCCGAACGGTACGTACACCCGAACGCGGTTGCCCGCCGACACCAGCCGCGTCTGCTCGGCGTCGCGGACACCGTACAGCATCTGGTATTCGAAATCGGCTGGATCACGGCCGGTTTCGCGCGCCATTACGGGCACCGCGTCGATGATCACCGGGTCGTGAGAGGCAACCATCGGGTACCCCGGCCCTGCCATCAGCACCCGCAAGCAGCGCAGGTACGAGGCGGTGACCGCCGCCGCCTCCCGATAGGCCACCGACACCGGTTCGTCGTAGGCGCCCTTGCACAGCCGGACCCTGGCCCCCGACGCGGCGAACTGTTCGCAGTCGCCGTGCGTGCGCCGCAGGTAGGCCTGCAAAACCACACCCAGCCACGGGAAGTCGGTCCGTAGATCAGCGGCGATCGACAGGGTGGAATCCGTGGTGGTGTGGTCCTCGGCGTCCACCGTCACCCAGGCACCGACCTGTTCGGCGCGCTCGCAGATGGCATGTGCGTTCGCTAGTGCGATCGTTTCACCGTCTCGATCCAGCGCCTGTCCCAGCGCGGACAGCTTCAGCGACACCTCCAACGCGCGCACGCCGTCGTGCGCGGCATCCGTCCGCCGACCCAGCGCGTCGAGCAGCTTGAGGTAGGCATGCGTGGTGGCGTTCGCGCCGTCGATATCGGTGACATCCTCACCGAGATAGTCGATGCTGACCAGCCGGCCCGAATCCCGCAGTGCGCCAGCGCTGTCCAGCACCCGTTCCAACGTCGCACCGGGCACGAACCGGTGCACCACCTTACGGGTAACCGGGAAGCGCTCGGCGGTGTGCCGCAATCCGTGCGAGCGACTGGCGGCCAGTATCGCCGGGCGCAGCGTCTTGGTGAACAAGCCGGACATCACTGCGTCGCCATGTGCGGGTACGTGTGATCCGTGGGCGGGACGAACGTCTCCTTGATCGAGCGGGCAGACGTCCAGCGCAGCAGATTCATTGCCGAGCCGGCCTTGTCGTTGGTGCCCGACCCGCGGGAACCACCGAACGGCTGGCGACCCACCACCGCGCCGGTCGGCTTGTCGTTGACGTAGAAGTTGCCCGCCGCGAACCGCAGCCGGTTCTGTGCGGCGAGCACCGCGTCGCGGTCGTCGGCGATCACCGCCCCGGTCAGGGCATAGCGCGATCCAGTGTCGACGATGTCGAGGACGCGCTCGAATTCGCTGTCGGGGTAGACGTAGACCGACAGCAGCGGACCGAAGTACTCGGTCGCGAACGATTCGTCGGTCGGGTCGTCGGACAGCAGCACCGTGGGACGTACGAAATAGCCTTCGCTGTCGTCATATTCGCCACCGACGGCGATCGTCACGCGGGGCGAGCTTTTCGCGCGCTCGATGGCATTGACGTTCTTGGCGAAGGCCCGCTCGTCGATCAGCGCGCCACCGAAGTTGGTCAGGTCGGTGACGTCGCCGAACGTCAGTCCGGCGGTGGCGGCCAGGAAGTCGTCACCCATCTGCTGCCACACCGAGTGTGCGATGAAGGCCCGCGACGCCGCCGAGCACTTCTGCCCCTGATAGTCGAAGGCGCCACGAATCAGCGCGGTGCGCAGTACATCCGGTCGCGCCGAGCTGTGCGCGAGCACGAAGTCCTTGCCACCGGTCTCCCCCACCAGTCGCGGATAGCTGTGGTAGTGCTCGATGTTGGTGCCGACCTGCTGCCACAAACTCTGGAAAGTCGCCGTCGATCCGGTGAAGTGGATGCCGGCCAGCCGTGGATCTGCCAGTGCCACCTCCGACACCGCATAGCCGTCGCCGGTCACCATGTTGACCACACCAGGTGGCAGTCCGGCCGCCTCCAGCAGTTGCATGGTCAGGTAGGCAGACAGCGTCTGAGTCACCGACGGCTTCCAGACCACGGTGTTGCCCATCAGCGCCGGCGCGGTGGGCAGATTCGCGGCGATCGCGGTGAAGTTGAATGGCGTTATCGCGTAGACGAATCCGTCCAGTGGGCGGTAGTCGGTGCGGTTCCATTCCCCCCGCACGCTCGTCGGCTGCTGGGCGAGAATATGGCGGGCGAAGTCGACGTTGAACCGCCAGAAATCGGCCAGCTCGCAGGGCGCGTCGATCTCGGCCTGATACGCGGTTTTGGACTGGCCCAGCATGGTCGCCGCCGCGATCTTCTCCCGCCACGGGCCGGCAAGCAGGTCGGCCGCTCGCAGGAAGATCGCCGCCCGCTCGTCGAACGGGGTTGCCGCCCAATGTGTTCGGGCCAACGACGCAGCCTGCACGGCGGCGGCGGCATCGCGGTGTTGGGCGTTGGTCAGCGTGCCCAACGTTGCCGCGTGCCGATGTGGCTGCACAACGTCGATCCGCTCACCATTGCCCATGCGATGAGTGCCGCCGATGACGTGCGGCAGGTCGATCGCGTGATCGGCCAGCGCGGCAAGTGCGGTCTGCAACCGGGTGCGCTCGGGCGAATTCGGCGCGTAGTCGTGGATTGGTTCGTTGACAGGAGGCGGCACTGCGGTGATGGCGTCCATGTCTAAGGATCTCAACCACGACACCCCTTCGACTTGGCCTATCGGCCAATAAAGTGCGGACTGGCTAGTATAATCGGACAACATGCAGCCCGCCGGCGTAGGACTCGGCCAACTGCTGTTGGCCCTGGATACGACCATCGCGAGCTTGGTCGAAGCGCCGCGTGGCCTGGACCTGCCCGTCGCGTCGGCGGCGTTGATCGACTCAGACGACATGCGGCTCGGCATCGGCCGCGGCGCGGACTCGGCGGATGTGTTCTTTTTGCTCGGCGTGGCCGACAAGCAAGCGCAGAGCTGGCTGGACAAGCTTGCCACCGGCCCGGCCGGGCAACCACCGGTCGCGATCTTCGCCAAGGAGCCCTCAGACGCGCTGGTCGCCCGAGCCGTCACGACCGGAACGGCGGTGGTGGCCGTCGAACCGCGGGCCCGCTGGGAGCGGTTGTATCGGCTGGTCAACCACGTCCTGGAACACCACGGCGATCGCACCGATCCCCGCAACGACTCCGGCACCGACATGTTCGGCCTGGCGCAGTCGCTCGCCGACCGCATTCACGGAATGGTCAGCATCGAAGACGCGCAGTCGCACGTGTTGGCCTATTCGGCATCCAACGACGAAGCCGACGACTTGCGGCGACTGTCGATCCTGGGTCGGGCCGGTCCTCCCGAGCACCTGAAATGGATCGGCCAGTGGGGCATATTCGACGCGCTGCGGGCCGGCAGCGACGTGGTCCGGGTCGCGGAGCGGCCGGAGTTGGGTCTGCGGCCACGGCTGGCCGTCGGCATTCACCAGCCGGGCTTCGACGCCCGCCGCGCACCGGATTTCGCCGGCACGATCTGGGTGCAGCAGGGCTCGCGGCCGCTGGCGGAGGACGCCGACGAGGTGCTGCGAGGAGCCGCAGTGCTGGCGGCCCGCATCATGTCGCGGCTGGCGGCCAAGCCGTCGACGCACGCGTTGCGTGCCCAGCAGCTGTTGGGCCTGGCCGACCTCGGATCACTTGATGTGGAAGCGATCACGCGAGAATTGGGCATTGTCGCCGGCGGTGATGCCGCGTTGATCGGCTTCCACAGCTCGGGTGGCCACGGCCGTTTGGCGGATGTTTTAGCGTTGAGCGCCAATGCTTTCCGTGCGGATGCGCAGGTCGCATCGCGCGGATCGCGGGTGTACGTGTTGCTTCCGGATACGACGAAGCGGTCGTCGCTGCACTCCTGGATTCGCGGTACCATCAACGCTCTGCAGACCGAGCTGGGACTGCGGTTGCGCGTGGTGGTCGCCGCGCCGCTGCCCGGGCTGGCCGGCCTGGCCGGGGTGCGTGCGGATGTGGACCGAGTGTTGGATAGCGCTGAGCGCCATCCGGATTCGTTCGCCGCGGTGACCTCGCTGGCCGAAGCGCGGACCACCGTGCTGCTCGACGAGATCGTCACGCTGGTCGGCGCCGACGAGCGGCTGGTGGACCCCCGGGTGCGCGAACTGCACGCCCACGACCCGGCTCTGGTCCAGACATTACGGGCGTATCTGGATAGCTTCGGCGACATCGCCGCGGCGGCAGCGCAGCTGCACGTCCATCCCAACACCGTGCGCTACCGGGCCCGCCGGATCGAGACACTGCTGTCGACATCGCTGGCCGATCCCGATGTCCGGCTGCTGCTTTCACTCGGACTTCGAGCCACCGAACAGATCTCGTGAAATCGGCCTGAATTCGCACAACAGTTATGTTCAGCGTGAAGGTAATTGGAAGAGTTGCAACAATTTTCCGTCAGCTAGGCTTTGCTGGTGACAGATCGCCCGTCGACATACTTGGTGCTGGCCTCGCAGCGTAGCGGCAGCACCCTGCTGGTCGAATCGCTACGAGCAACCGGCGTGGCCGGGGAGCCTCAGGAGTTTTTCCAGTACCTCCCGAATACGAGCCAATCACCACAGCCGCGCGAGTGGTTCGCCGGTGTCGACGACGAGTCGATTCTGAGCCTGCTCGATCCCTTCGATCCAGGGAAGCCTGACCTCGCCCCGCCCGAGATATGGCGTGACTACATCCGCACCGTCGGACGGACTCCGAACGGCGTGTGGGGTGGAAAGCTCATGTGGAACCAGACACCGCTGCTACTCGACCGGGCCAGCGGGTTGCCGGATAGATCCGGCGACGGCCTGCTTTCCGCCATCCGCGACGTCGTCGGCGAGGAGCCGTTGCTGATCTACGTCTACCGGCCGGACGTGGTGTCGCAGGCGGTGTCGTTCTGGCGGGCGGTCCAGACGCGGGTCTGGCGTGGACGGCCCGATCCGGTCCGAGACGCACGCGCCACGTACCACGCCGGGGCGATCGCGCACGTCATCACGATGCTGCGCAACCAGGAAGATGGCTGGCGAAACTGGTTTGCCGAAGAGAACGTCAAGCCGATGGAAATCCCGTATCCGGTGTTGTGGCGCAACCTGACTCAGGTAGTCGGCGACATCCTCGAGTCGCTGGGCCTCGACCGACGGCTCGCACCCGAGCCCGTGCTGGAACGCCAGGCGGACAAGCGTTCCGACGAATGGGTGGATCGCTACCGCGAAGACGCCGAACGAGAGGGGCTGCCGCTATGACTCACGCTGTCGATGAGACAAAGCGCGTCGACGAACTGCGACTGCTGGAAGCCGAAGCGGTGCACATCATCAGGGAGGTCGTGGCCGAACTGGAACGACCGGTTTTGTTGTTCTCGGCCGGCAAAGACTCGATCGTCTTACTTCGATTGGCGGAGAAGGCTTTCCGGCCACTACCGCTGCCGTTCCCGGTGATGCACGTCGACACCGGTCACAACTTCCCCGAGGTGATCGAATTCCGCGACCGCCGCGTCGAAGGCGAGGGCCACAAGCTGATCGTCGCGTCCGTGCAGGAGTCGATCGACAACGGCCGGGTACCCGACCCGGGCCGCGGGGCGTCGCGCAACCGGGCGCAGACCCGCACGCTGCTTGACGCGCTGGAGGCCGGTGGGTTCGACGCGGCGTTCGGCGGTGCTCGCCGCGACGAGGAACGCGCCCGCGCCAAAGAACGAATCCTGAGTTTCCGCGACGAGTTCGGCCAGTGGGATCCCCGGGCGCAACGTCCCGAGCCGTGGTCGCTCTACAACGGCCGCATCAAAAAGGGCGAGCAAGTCCGGGTCTTCCCGCTGAGCAACTGGACCGAGCTCGATGTGTGGCGCTATATCGAGCTGGAAGACCTTGAAATACCGTCGATTTACTACGCTCACGAACGCGAGGTGTTCGAGCGCGACGGCATCCTGTTGGCGGTGTCGGAATACACCGAACCGCACAACGACGAGTCGTCCGAGACCGAGTGGGTGCGCTATCGCACGGTGGGCGATCTGACCATCACCGGCGCCGTACGTTCCACCGCGACCGACATCGCCGGTGTCATCAGCGAGATCTCGGCGGCCACGGTGTCCGAGCGCGGCGAGACCCGTGCCGACGACCGCACATCGGTTGCCGCGATGGAAGACCGCAAGCGAGAGGGCTACTTCTGATGAGCGTCAGCGAAGAACGAAAGGGCCCGAGCTGAGATGAGCGCCGTGACACGCCAGCTCCTGCGCATCGCCACTGCGGGTTCCGTAGACGACGGCAAGAGCACTCTGATCGGGCGACTCCTGCACGACACCGACAGCTTGCCGCTCGACCACCTGGAAGCCGTGACGGACGCCGAAGGCGTCGCCGATCTGGCGGCCCTATCCGATGGTCTGCGTGCCGAACGCGAGCAGGGCATCACTATCGATGTCGCCTATCGTTTCTTCTCCACCGCCAACCGCAGCTACATCCTGGCCGACACCCCGGGCCACGAACGCTACACCCGCAACATGTTCACCGGTGCGTCGAACGCACACGTGGCGATCCTTCTGGTCGACGCCCGGGCGGGGGTGCTGCGGCAGACCCGTCGGCACGCCCGGATCGCAAAGCTGTTGGGCATCAAGCACTTTGTCGCGGCGGTCAATAAGATCGACCTGGTCGACTTCGACCAGGACAAATTCGCCGTGGTCGAGCGCGAGCTACGACAGCTCGCGGGACGCCTGGGCAACATCGAGATCACCGTCATCCCGATCGCGGCCAAGCTCGGCGACAACGTGGTGCACGCTTCGCAGCACACCCCGTGGTATCACGGCCCGACGCTGCTGGACTATCTGGAAAGCATCGAGCTGGGCGCACCGCACGCCGAGCCGTCGCGGCTGAGACTGCCCGTGCAATGGGTCTCGCGGCCGACCGCCGACGTGCGGCGCCGCTACACCGGCCGGCTGGCCGCGGCACGCTCAGCGTCGGTGACCCGGTCATCT
>JGI12627J18819_10000701_pt1 | contig 11114 bp, 7 predicted proteins | sample TexAe_OM1H0_M2_FD_18819 | JGI IMG/M metagenome (IMG submission 18819)
AAGCCGAGACCGGCCAAGGATTCTGACAAGGACGATGACAAAGATTCCGACAAGGACAAAGATAAGGACAAAGATAAGGATAAAACAGACCCGGTCGATGAGCGCATCAGCCTCGACATTCTCGATGCGAGTGGCAAGTTGATCCGGCACTTCCCGGAATCAGAAGATGCCAAGAGTCCGGGTGAGGACGATTCCAAGTCTGAGCCGGAAGAAGATGACGAGGGGGAACGGTCCTCGAAACCCATCAAGCCGCCGCATTTCGCCGGCTTCAACACGTTCGCTTGGGACTTGCGCGCGGACAAGGCGCGCGCCATCAAGAACGCGCCCTTGTGGGCGGGCAGCGTGGCGGGCCCCAAGGTCTTGCCGGGTCACTACCAAGTCAAGCTGACTGTCGACGGTATAAGTCAGACTCAGCCACTCGAGGTCGTTCCGGATCCGCGCGGGACGGCGACTCGTGACGAACTGACGAAGCAGTTCGCTCTGCACAGTGCGATCAACGCCCTGTTGACGGAGGTGCATGACACCGTGCTCGACATCCGCGCCACCCGCGTCAAGATCATGGCGGCGAAGAAAACGGCCGGCGCTTCACGGCAAGCAGCAAAGGTCGCGGCCGCCGCTGATGGCCTTGACGGCAAGTTGACGGAGATTGAGGAGATATTGATACAGCCGCGCTCGCATGCTTCAGAGGACGCATTGAACTTTCCGGTTCGACTGAACAACATGCTGGCGGCGCTGGGCGCGCTAGTCGGTTCCGGCGATGCGGCGCCGACCGCTCAGGACGAAGCCATGTTCGCCGATCTAAAGAGCGAGGCGGATTCTGCCCTGACGCGATGGCGGGAGCTTAAGGCCGGCGAAGTGGCTGCGTTCGAGACATTCCCCGAGAGCCAAGCGCGTGCGATGAAATCCCAGTAACCTTGGACTTTCGGCGATGCGTCGCAAGAAATTACAGGTTACTGATGATTCTCAAACTACTCGGCACTTTTGCGGGACACACCGCTGTGGTCCTGGTTGGCCCGTTGTTGTCCCTCTCCTCTCTGGCGACCGCGCAAACTCCGGCGGCCGGGACCTCGGACTCGACTTCCAGCACCAAGCCGGCTGCCGAGAGAAGCGCCAAAGAGACGGAAAAGGAGCCCATCGACTCGGTGTACGTCGAAGGCAAGCGCTGGCTCTTCAATCGGCGCACGCGCTATTCCCACTCCTTGCCCGAGGTCGATGGCCCTACCATCACGGTGACCAAAAAGACCAGCGTCGTCCAACTTAACGATGTGCCGACCATCATCGACAACAATCAGCGCGAGCTGTTCGACCGGCTGCCGGGCATCGTATTGGCGGAACAGCAAAATCCGACCGAGCTCAACTTAAGCTATCGGGGTTTGGGCAATCCGCAGGAAAGCGAATATGTCTTGCTCATGCAAGACGGCATTCCGCTGGAAATGGATTGGATCGGCTATCCCACCATCTACTACATCCCCGTGCCGCAGACCATCGGCTCGGTGCAGATGATCCGGGCCGGATCGGGCTTGCTCTATGGGCCCGAACCGCAGCCGGTCATCAATTTTATTTCGCAGGCCCCCTCCAGCCGGCCGCTCGCTGGCACGACCGAACAGGTCGGCGGTTCGAACTCGCTCTTCTCCAGTTTTAATAAGATCTCCGGCACCAACGGCAGTTGGAATTATTTGGCGGACTACTCGCGCCGTCAGTCCGATGGGCAACGCCAAAACGGCGGCTATACCTTGAACGCCGGGGATGCGCATGTCGGCTACGCTTTCGGTTCGCAGAAGCTTTCGCTCGACTTTCATGCCTACTCGCTGGACAGCGGTCTCGCGGGTCTCATGAGCGGCGCGCAGTTTCTCGCCAATCACAATCAGACCACGACACCGGACGATCACCTCTGGGCGGATCGCTACACCACGGTATTGACCTACGAGAACAAGTTCAGTGACAAGGACTCGTTCGTACAGAAGGTCTGGTCGGGCTACCAGGATCTTTGGACCCGTTCGGACACTTATGCGGGTGCGCCCCCTGTGGGCACTGGGGGCACCTTGAGCGGTCAGCGCTTCAACTACACGGGACTCGACGGTCGCTGGCTGCACCGCTGGGGCGCGGGCGATGCATTGACCCTCGGATACACCGCATACACCTCGCGCAGTCCCTACAACGAATGGCTCACCGGCAACCCGGTCATAGACAAGGATGATCAGTCAGGCACGCCGTTCTACGACGATGCCCGAAAGACCACCTATGGCGCGCTGTTCGCGGAAAACGTATTCCGCTTTCCCTGGTTTCACGTCGTGACTTCGGCACGCTTCGATCACGAGGAGCTGACCAGCCGGGAGTCGCTGGCTCCGCACCCCTCGCTGGTGGATGCCACGTACACCAAGAACATTCCGCTGTTCGGCATCGGCATCGGCAACGATTTCGGGCATGGAAACGAAACGTACTTGAATGTCTCGCAAGGCTTTCGCCCGCTACGCTACCTCGATATCGCCAGCCCTTTCAGCAACTTCTCCACCACCAACAATCCCGACCCCACGAAGTATCTGACTTACGAGGCCGGCGTGCACGGCTGGCCAAGCGTGGGCTTTTATTACGACGTGAGTGTGTTCCAGGTCAATGTCAAGGATCGGATCGAGTCGCAGCAGCTCACGCAGACCGAGACCATCGACGTCAACACGGGCAATACCCGCAGCCGCGGCGTGGAACTCGAAGGCTACTACGATCTATTGCGTTTCTTCTCCTCTTTTGATTCCAACGTGCATCTCGACGCTTTTGCCAACGCCAGCCTGCTCGATGCGCATTTCACCAGCAGCATCGTCCCGGGTCAGACCGGAAAAATCCCCGCCTATGCGCCGCACGGAGTGTTCAAGGCCGGTCTCACCATGCGCCAGGACAGCCTGTACAAGGTTAGCTTGGTCATCGACACCGTGGGCTCGCAATTTTTCCAGGACAGCGACAAATCCATCGGCTCGACGCCCGCGCACATACCGACCTACACCGTGGCGGATTTGGCCGCGGACTACACCGTCGCCGGCCATTTCAGGCTGCTGGGCGGCGTGTCGAACCTCACCAACCGTCACTATTACTCGCGCGTGTTTTTGTTCGGCGGCATGCTGGAGCCGGCGAACGATCGCAATTTCTACGCGGGCGCGGCGTACGATTTTTAGGGACTCGCGCTACTCTTCATCGTCGGACTCGCCCTCATCGGGTGCGGCGGCATCGCTGCGTAAGATCGGCAACTTGTCGCGCTTAAGCGCTTGATTCAGGGGCACGAGATCCTCCTGCGAGATCTGAGCGGCCGCCGTTGCGAGTGTGTGCCATTCTTTCATGAGCGAGCCGGCCAGAGCCTGCTGGGCTTGCGTAGGTGCGGCGTCGGCATTGCCAACTTGGGTATACAAACTCAAGATCTCGCCGTTGACCCGCTCTAGTCCACGCTGTCCACCTGCATCGATACCATGCTCCATGAGCGAGTCGAAATGCTCATCGAGCTCTTTAGCTTGGGCTGCGACCGCCGCGGCTTGCGGAGTGTGCAGCTTCTTGATCTGCGCGCGCAGCGCTTTGATCTCCTGCGACTTGGCACTGCTGGCATCGAGCGCCTCGGCCAGGCTCTTCGCGAGCGCGAACTGCGCATTGTAATCTTGCTGCTGGGCGGTCACGCGCGGATCCGGCAGCACCATGACGGCCTGCTCAACGTGATGTCCGTCAGTCTCCAGTCGCACGCGATAGATCCCGGGAGCCGCCAGAGGACCTTGGGGTTCCTGTGGCGTGTCCTGGGGAACCGCCGAGATCGGGAAGCTGCGCCGCGCCGCGCGCGGCGTCATGCCATGCAGATCCCAAACGAAGCGATGCATCCCCGCGGAGGCGGCGAGCGCTTTGGGCTGGCGAATCCAATACTGCGGAATCAACTCCTTCTCGCGCTCCTCGGCGCTGAACCCAACCGCATCGGCGCTCGACACCCGCCGCACGAGCGTACCACTGGAGTCAAAGATTGCGATGCTGAGAGCGCCCCTGCTTGCTTGCGGCAGGTAGTAATCGATGACCGCGCCGTTCGGCGGGTTGCGGCCCGAAGCCTCATCCGGCGGAATCGGTGTGTCGGTGCCGGTGCTGCGCCGTACGCGGATCGCGGGCGAGGGCTTGAGCAGTGTCACCGTCTTCGCTTCCACTTCTGCGCGCAGAGGACCAATGTCATCCAGCACCCAAAATGAGCGCCCGTGCGTGGCCAGAATCAGGTCCTGATTGTGCACGATGAGATCGCGCATGGAAGTGTGTGGCAGATTGAGTTGCAGCGACTGCCAATGATCGCCATCGTCGAAGGAAATCCAAACGGCCCGTTCGGTAGCTGCGTACAGCATGCCGCGCCGCATCGGATCCTCGCGCACGGCATTGACGGGAGCATCCGCGGGCAATCCCACGACGATCGATTGCCAACTTTTGCCGCCGTCGCGCGTGCGATAAATGTAGGGCTTCAAGTCGTCCAAGCGAAACCGGCTAACCGACGCGTAGGCGGAATTGGGGTCGAAGTGCGAGGCTTCCAGTTGGGTCACCTTGCTCCACGGCGTCAGCGCCGATGGTGTGACATTGCTCCAGGCGCCGCCATCATCGCGCGTCACCCAGATCCAGCCGTCATCCGTTCCTGCCCATAGCAGTCCTTTCGTGAGCGGAGAGGCCGAAACCGCGTAAATCACGCCACGTTGCGCATCCGCCTTGTCCGCGTGCATGTCGCCGACCGACGGGGGCGAGCCACTGCTCGGCCGCGCCAAGTCGTCGCTGATCGTCTGCCAAGAGGCGCCGCCGTCGTTTGTGGCGTACAGCCTGTTGGCCGCGAAGTACAGCCGGTGAGGATCTTGCGGCGAGAAAAAGATCGGTTCGGTGCGATCGGTGCGCACGTCGGGCGAGGGCGTCGGGATCGGGGAAATGTTTTGCACTTGGCCGGTCGACAGATGGGTCTTGGTCACGACATTGCGGCCGGCGCCGTAAATCACATCGGGATCCAGGGGATCAGGGGCCACGTAGCCATATTCGATCACACCGACGGGATGCCATTCGCGAAAGGTAATGATGCCGTCATTGCCGCGACTGGAGATGCAGACCGAGCCGCTTTCTTGTTGACCGGAACAGAGACGATAGGGAAAAGTCGGCGTGACACTTACGTGATACAGCTGCGCAGTCGGTTGGTTGTACCACGTGCTCCAGGTTCTGCCGCCATTGACCGTGATGAGACTGCCCTGATCGCCCACCAAGGCGATGTGCCGTGAATCCTCAGGGCTGATCCAGATTGCCTGATAATCATCGCCGCCCGGGCCGCCCTTGAAGGACACCCAATGCGCACCGCCGTCGGTCGATTTCTGCGTCACGATCGACGCGCTGTAGAGCACGTCCGCGTTGTTGGGATCGACCGCCAGAATGGGCAAATCGCCGCCGCCGATGCGCATTGCCGGCCGTGGATCCGTGGTAGCCACGCGCCAATGCTCGCCGCCGTCATCGGAACGATATACGCCCACGCTCGCCGCCGCGCCGCCCTGTGCAGCCGGGTTCGAGCTGGTAGCCACCGTGGCATACAAGCGTCCACGGGAGTTAGGCGCCACCGCGACATCGAGCTGCGATAGCCCCTGAGGCAAACCATCGGTCAACGGCCGCCAGTGATCACCGCCATCGGTCGATTTGAAAAGCCCGCCATGCGGTCCGTTGAACATGTTCTTGTCTTCCCAGGGTCCTGAGCGCGCATTCCAAAATCCCGCGTACAAGGTTTTGGGATCGAAGGGATCGATGCGTACGAATGAAGCACCGGTGTTCTCGCCTTGATCAAGTACTTTCGACCACGTGGCGCCGCCGTCGAGAGATCGGTAGAGCCCGCGCTGCGCGCTCGGCCCATAGGGATGGCCGAGCACGGCTGCGTACACACGATTCGCATCATGCGGATCCACCGCGATGCTGGGAATTTGCTGCGAATCCCGAAGCGACAAATGCGCCCAAGTCTTGCCGCCATCACTTGAGCGATATATCCCGTCGCCCACCGAGAGGTCCGGTCGGTGCAGTCCCTCGCCCGATGCTACGTAAATGATATTGGGATCCGAAGGCGCGACCGCGATGGCGCCGATCGATTGCGTCGCTTCGCCATCGAATATCGGCAGCCAAGTGCGTCCATCATCATCGGTTTTCCACACGCCGCCATTCACTGCGCCGGTGAGAAAGGTGTGCGGCTGACCTGCCACCCCGGTCACGGCGCGGGTGCGTCCGCCGCGAAACGGACCTACCAAACGCCAATGCATATCCTGCGTGATCGATGCAAGATTGGTCTGGGCTGACGCCGCGCCCGTGCCGCCCGTAATCAACATTGCCACGCAGAGCGCGCGAGTTAGATGGATATCTGCAGACATGAATGCTGGCCTTTGATGGTCAAAACGATCCCGCCATCATAGTTCATGTCCGCCTTAGGGGGCGCCCTGACTGACTCTTAAGCGTTATGAGGCAGACGATTCGCTGTCCCGGTGCACCCTCCCTCGGAGGGCTGTTCGTAGTACTCATGGGCATTGCATAATCGGTCGAGCTCGCAAGGATATTTGATGCTTCAGCGTAACTGGGTCTTGCAGTTATCAGGCGTAGTTATCTCGCTATGGCTCCTACCCAGCTGGGCCGGCGAAAATAAGGCGTGGAGGTTCGATCATTCCACGTTCGATGCCTCCGCAGACCCTTGCAGCGATTTTTACCAGCACGTGTGCGGCGCCTGGGGCAAGACAACCAACATACCCGCGGATCGCACGGCCGCGGTTTGGGCGCGCGACATGGCCGTCAAAGGCAACGACAGAGGCTTGCGGCTCCTTTTGACGGGAACAGACTCGATATCTGACCCCGAGGTCGCGCGTCTGCGCGTTTTCTTTTCGTCTTGCATGGAGCAGAGTCCCGCGAGAGAGGCAGCCGCGGCAAAAGTTCTTGCGCCGTTGGTCGCGCGCATTGACCACATCGATAGCCGCGGGGAATTCCTGGCAATGTGGCTTGATCTGCAAGAGCAGGGCGTCAATGCGTTCTTAAGTTATGCCGACGAGCCGGATCCCGGCGAGAAGGCGGCCTACCGGGGAACCATTCTGCAGGGCAGTCTTGGCCGCCGGCGCTTGTTCTATTCGGAGTCGGGAGAGAACGCTGAGACGGAGCGGGCACGCTACCGTGCTCACATCGCGCGGATGCTGGAGCATTTGGGAATCCCTCCCGCGCGCGCGCGAGCAGATGCGCATTCCGTATTCCGAATCGAAGCGAAACTTGCAAGCGCTTCGCTGCCGTACTTCGACCAATTCGACCCCGCGATCGGCGAACACGCCTTGAGACCGGATGGTCTCACCTCGCTCGCGCCTCATGTTCCCTGGGATCGCTATTTGCGTTTGGTGGGACAGCCGCTCGATCGATCGCTCAATGTGGCTTCACCCGATTATCTTCGCACCGTCGATACCCTGATTGCGGATATGCCCGTCGATGACCTGCGAGCCTATCTGCGCTGGCAATTCTTGATCACTTTTGCAGCTGCGCTGCCGGTTGCGATGACGGAAGAACAACATCGCTTTGAATCGCCTTCGCGTCAGCCGCCGCCGCGTTTCGAGTTGTGCCGCCTCGAGACGTTGAAGAGCCTGGGTGTTGAGCTTTCCCGACAGTTCTCGCTGCGTTACATCGGCCCGAAGGCACGAATGGAGGCGAAAGCGGTCACCGAGCAGGTTCGGAGCGAAGTGGTCAAATCGGTGCCGGAATTTGCGTGGCTTTCCCCACAGGCTCGTGCCAATACCGAACAGAAGCTGCGACTGCTCGATCTGAAGGTCGCCTATCCTGACAAGTGGCCCCCCACAGGAGAATTCCCATTGAGCCAACATGGCTTCCTGGAAAATGTCATGCGGGCACGTGCGTTCGAGCAGCGTCGCGTGTGGACGAGGGCGCATAGCAGTCGGGACCGGGAATCCTGGGAAGCAACCGTATATCCCAACGAAGCGTCCGGCATGGCCGCTGCCCGCCTGGTAATCCCCAACGGGTTTCCAGACCAGAACACCAATTCAATTATTCTGACAGCGGCATACCTCGGTCCGCCGTTGTTCGACGCGAATGCACCCCGTGAAGTTCAGTACGGAACCTTCGGCTTTCTGGTCGGCCACGAATTGGGTCATGTGCTCGAGACTCACGACTTCGATGCCTTCGGCGAGCCCAAAGAAACCTGGAACTCGACGGATATTGAGGCGCACGACCGGCAGAACTCTTGCATGGTCGAGCAGGCCAATCAGTACGTCGCATTCGATGATGTGCACCTGGACGGCAAGAAGACTGCCGGCGAAAACTTTGGGGATTTCAGCGGGATCTATCACGCCTATGCGGCGATGGCGGACGAGCTGGGTGGGCGGGCGTCTGAAAAGGGCGATGACGGATATACTCCGGCGCAGCGATTTTTCATAGCCTACGCGCAACAGTGGTGCACGGCCGAACGGCCGGAGAGCGCCGCGGAAAGCCTTCGCGACGACGGACACGCGCCAGCGCGTTATAGGACCAATGCGCCGCTCGCGAATATGCCAGCCTTCGCGCGGGCGTTCTCCTGCCCGGTCGGATCACGAATGGTGCGCTCCGCTTCCACTCGCTGTTCGTTCTGGGGACTCGCTTTTCCCTAGTCAATATCTATGGCGAAGCGCTTGAGGTCATCGAGCGAGCAATGAGCAAGGGCTCCCTCGTGGGTTGCCCGCAACGCCACGCGTGGTGATTGGCCTGCTTCATAAGCTTCCTGCCACCGCGGTGCACACAAGCACCAGCGATCGCCGGGCTGCAGGCCGTGAAATCCGAACTCGGGCACTGGAGTCGAGAGATCGTTGCCGCGGGATTTCGAAAAAGCGAGAAACTCCTTGGTCATGACGGCACAGACTGTGTGGCTGCCGGCATCTTCGCGGCTCGTGTCGCAGCATCCGTCGCGGAAGAAACCGGTCATTGGTTTCAGTGAACAGACTTCGAGCCGCTCGCCCAGCACATTGCGGGCATCCGGCCGCTTACCGCCGCCGCCTGTATCGTCCTTCAGCATCACCGGTTCTCGCATCGCCCCAGATCTCCTGTGAATTTCGCACGATCTTATCCGCTGCCGACGTAAAGATCAGGATTTTGTGAGATCGAGCTTGTTGACTGCCATGTAACCGCGAGCGATCCTAGCGACAGGTGTTGAGGAAATGTTCAGGGATGCACCCCCGGTTACGGGGGTAGATCGCGTATCTACAACAAGAGGAAATTGCATGCGTGAATACCTAATGCCGGTTTTTGTGACCGCTGCTCTGGCGCTGGCCGGCTGCAACCAGTCGAAATCGCCGGAGCAAGTGTCTAAGGACATAGCCAACGCGGAGCAGAAGGCGAGCAACGAGGTGGCGAAGAGCGAACAGCGGGCCGAGAGCGCACTGGATAAATCGTACGATAAGGTCAACGATCAGACGATTCGTTTCAGCAACGACGCCGTACGCCAAACCTACAATGTGGCCGTCGCAAAAGCCGATGGTAGCCGCAAAGTGGCCTTGGCGACTTGCGAATCGCAGAGCGGCGAAGCTCAAAAGACGTGCAAGAACCAGGCGGAAGCCGACTACCAGGCAGCGCGCGCAGATGCCAAGGCGAACGCGGAGGCGGAAGTGCAGCATAGGTAGCCGATGGCGGCCCCAGCCGCTGTTGACAGCCAGCCTGTCGCGATTAATACTTTCCTATATGGTGAACTCTCAAGAAAGACTGACGCGTACGTTGATGGCATTGGTAGATCCCACGCGTCGCGCGATTCTGGCGCAGCTCGGGCGCGGCGGCAGTGCTTCGATCAGCGAGCTGGCGAAGCCCTTCGCCATCCACCTTCCCGCAGTAATGAAGCATTTGGACGTTCTGGCGAATGCCGGACTAGTCACCCGCTCCAAATCCGGCCGCACCGTGACGGTGCGGCTGCGGGCGCAGCCGATGCGCGAGGCAATGGAATGGCTGCAAGGCTATGAGCGATTCTGGTCGCGCAGACTCGATCGGCTCGCGTCCTACGCGGAGAGCAAAGAAGCCGAAGCGCGAAGGAAGGACCGATGACGAGCGTCACGTTGGTGCGGCGGATCAGGGCACGGCCGCAGATTGTATTCGATGCCGTTACCACTGCCGAGGGAATCGCGCATTGGTGGGGTCCTGATGCGGGACCTGTGCTCGTCGCGGAGTCCGATCCTCGCGTCGGCGGCCGTTATCGTGTGCGTTTCCTGCGCATGCTGGACAGCACGGAATACGAGAGCAGCGGAGAGTTCCTCGAAATCGTTCCGCCGCAACGAGTCGTCATGAGCTGGCGCTGGAAGGGCGGCGTACCGGAGCCCGGCGAATCACGGGTGGAAATCGCGCTCCGGGCTGTTGCCGAAGGCACGGAAATCACCTTCACACATTCGCAGTTGCATGATGAGAAATCGAGCCTCAGCCACAGAGAGGGTTGGGAGGGCTCATTCGACAAGCTGATGAGGTATTTGGCAGATCGGCAAATGCGATCATCAGTGACGCGGCCGTTGGCATCATGACAACGACTGGCCCAGGCGATGCTCGAGATGCACGCGGTAAGTTCTGCTCACTCGCGATCGATGGCCATCCTTCAGGAGCAGTTCAAACTCGCCATGAGAAATCGGCTGAAGTTGCGACACGCTCTCGATATTTACGATGCAGGACCGGTGAATGCGAACGAATTTCATGGGATCGAGACGCGCGGTGAGTTCGTTGAGTGAGGTCCGATGCAGCAGCTCCTTGCCGGAGATGTGCAGATTCACATAAACGCCCGCGCCCTCAATCCAATCGATGTCGGCTACGCGAACGAAGNGCATTCCTCCGCTGCCTTTCACCACCAGGCGATCCAGATAAGGGCGATCCCGCGGCCGCGTGTCCANCATGCGCAAGATGCCNCGGCCAAATTCTTGAAGGTTGCGTTCGTCACATCGTGTCTTGGCGCGCGCGAAGGCGNCTTCCCAACGTTCATCACTGAACGGCTTCAGCAGATAATCGAGTGCGTTCGCCTCGAAGGCGCGGACGGCGTGTTGATCATAGGCGGTTACAAACACGGTGAACGGCATGGCCGCTGCGCCAATGGCCTCAATGACCTGAAGACCGTCCATTTCGGGCATCTTCAC
>JGI12627J18819_10000702_pt1 | contig 11107 bp, 5 predicted proteins | sample TexAe_OM1H0_M2_FD_18819 | JGI IMG/M metagenome (IMG submission 18819)
ACGGGAACGGCCCGGCCTCAGCGATCTTCGCTTTTTCTGTCATTTCTTTGACGAATGCATGGTGCTGTTTCATCACATCCATGAATCCGGGTGCGCTGGGATTCCACTTTTCGCCACTCTTCAGCAAGACGAGCGCGTACTGCTCCATGTCCTGAGTCGTCTCTGCTTCGTGAATCGCGTTGGGCTCGATGAGCCAAGGCCCGTGCAATTCCGCTGCAAGACGCCCAGCCTTAATCGCGGGGTCGCTACCAGCCCAATCTTGTGCCTGCTCCCGTGATTCCGCTTTCAGGACAAAAATGCCGCGCAAAGGTGTGTCATCTATGAAGGGCCCCGCGACTAGCAACTTATGTTCGGAATGCAATTTGCGGATGTTCGCCATGTGCTCCTGTTGAAGCTTTTCACCAGCATCTTTGCTCAGTTGCGGGGCATTGGACGGGCGCTCTAAGAGCACAAAATAGTATTTCGGGGCGTGCGGCTCAGACTGGGCAGTAGCGAAGCTTGCAAAGAAAAGCGGAAAGATCAGAAGCAGGTTGCGGTACCAGACTTTTTTCATAGGAACTGCCTCGGTTGGTTTCCGTTACACGGCAGGAAATTTTATCAGCCGCCCATGATTAGCTCCACCGCACAGCCACCGCGAACCGTGTTCTGAATCTCCGTGACAGCATCCGTGATGCGAATCAGATCGTCAATTTCGGTTTGGCGAGCATGAGCCCGCACTTGGACGCGATAACTGATGTCTCGTGCTGACTCGCCGGGATTCCCAAATGTGCCCGTTACTTCCACTTTGACATCCTCAACATCGATACCCCGCTTCCCTGCTTCCCGGTAAAGATCGTTGCAAAAGCATGTCGCGAGAGCCGCGAACAATATCTCGCCACCATCAACACTGAAGCCGCGCCCCGTGCTCTTGGGAGCAATGCCGATTGACTAGGTGCGGCAATCAGTCTCGACCTCAACACTGTGACCCGCAGATGTATTCGTCACGCGAGCGGCAATTTTCATGGGAAGCTCCCCGATATTACTTGGCGCATCAGACGCTCGCGGTCAGGGGCGATGGTTAACGCCACTTGGGACTAACACTCAGCGTAGAATTAACGATTCCTTTGTGAGATTCTCTGGATCGGAAGAGCTCATCAAGGCTGGCGTCCTGCTCGCCCTCGATGGTCTCCATCCCAGCTCCAAAGGCGCACGCGTCAAATTCTCCGGCAAGTCTCGTACCGTAATCGACGGCCCCTTCACCGAGGCCAAGGAGCTCATCGCCGGTTTCTCGATCTTGCAGGTCAAGTCCCTCGAAGAGGCCATCGAGTGGGTCAAGCGTGCCCCCAACTGCTGCGCCGGCGACTACGAAGTCGAAATCCGCCAGGTCTTTGAGATGGAAGACTTCGCACCCATCCTGTCCGAAGGGCAGATCCAGCACAAGGTGGCGCTCCGAGCTGGGCTGCCAAATCAGACCGCCAACAAATAGCCCGCTCTTGCATCCACGGATTGATGCTGGTGTGATCGGTAGTTGAGGTTCAGAAATTCAGGACTATGCCGGTCGAGAAGCGGCCGTTGTTCTGGGTGTTTCCGAAGAAACGGGTTTGCAGGTAGTCGCCCTGAACGCGCCAGGAAAGCAGCGGCACGAGGTGGTAGTCGAGGCCTCCGCCCAGAGCCGTGGCGAAGGCGGTGTCGGACGCGGAGTAACCCAGCGCGCTGACGTTCACGTGTCCGGCGCCGAACAGGGCATGCGCGAAGGGGCGAATTTTTGCGATGGAAACGGAGACGCGCGGTCCGAAAAGATAGTTGTATTCATGAGCGTTGACGTGGAAGATTTGCCCGCTGCTGGTGGGAAAATTATTCGTGCCGTAGAGACCGTTGATGTCGACCACGATGCCCACCCACGGGAACACCTTGCCTTCCAACGAGCCTTCCCAACCGTTCAGGTTGGAACGATTGTTATGGTTGAGATCGGCGCTTGCGTAGGAATATCCAACGAACACGTTGCCTTTGGGCACCTGGGCTGATGCGCGCGAAGACACTGCGCAGGACACCGCGAAAACGATAAAGAGAGCAATGAGGTTTCGCTTGAACACAACAACCGCCTCCTTGTGGATTATCTCCGGCATTAGATGCAGTGAGGCTGGGCCAGGGATGGGGCATAGTTAGCTTTGTGAGTACGCAGGTGGGAAACCCGGAAACCAGCGTCGTCTCGATGCGCCAGCTTTATTTCTTTCGTTGGCGGATGACTACGTCGAAGCTCACGACCCCGTTTTGGTCGCGCGTGCCGACTACGGAGACATTTTTGCGGACGTAGTACTCGCCCTGAATGATTTGCTGGGAGGCCTGAGAAACGTTCTGGCTGTAGGTCAGCCTGAAATTATTCGCGATCTGTTCCTCGATGGTGACCTGGGGACCGCGCGTGGGGTTGGTTTCGGCGCTGAGGCCCTGGGGATCGATTTTGATTTTGCTGACGCCGAGCAGCCTCTGCACCCGATTGCTCACGGTGGCGTTCAGCGCTTCGCTCAGGATGAGGTTCGAGGCCGTCTCGCTGAAGGCCGTGTTTCCCGATTGCGCAAGTTGCGCGGATTGTTCGCGGGTCTGGCCGACAGCCAGCAGGGCGACGATATCGGCCTCTGGCAACGGCGGGTCGGAGCGGTACTTGATGCTGAGGGGCTTACTGGTATCGCCATTGACGCTCACGGTGATGTCGTAATCGCGCACCCGGGTGGTGGCCTGCAGATCGAGAACGGGTTTGATGCTCACCGGGCTCTGGAACAGGACTTCGCCGCGTTCCAGGCGGTATTTCGCGCCGTTGAAGTTGATCTCGCCTTCGAGGACTTCGACGCGTCCGAGCAGCGCGGGTCTGGCGGCGGTGCCGCGCAAGTGGAGGTCGGCATCGCCGGAGAGACGGGCAATCGCGGTCTGCATTTGCAGGTCCGGTGCCGTCAGAACGTGCACATCGAGCTTCACGCGATAGAGCGGCGAGGTGGCCGGCGGAACCACCACCGACTGCGAACTGCCGGCAACGTAGGCGGCGAAGTCGAAGCCCGGCGTGATGGCCAATTTGGTTACGGTCACGTCCCCGCTGAGCGTGGAGGCGTCGCGGGTCCCGTAGAAGCGAAGTTCGGCCGTGGCAGTGGAACTGACACCCGCGGGATAACGCAAACGAACATCCTGTGCGCTGGCGCTGAAGTCGAAATTGATCTGGCCCTGATAGGTGGTGGCCCCGCCGGTGAGAGTCAGCAGGCCGCCGCCGCTTCGGGCCGTAAGAGTTTCGATCTGCAAGCGATTTTTGTTGAACACCAGCGAGCCATTCATATCGCTCAGGCCGCTGGGCAGGTCGGCGTAGGCGAGCGCTCCGTGGCTGATGTTCACGCGTCCCTGGAGAAGAGGGTCGGAGACGGGACCCGTGACGGTGAGGGCAACATTGACGAGGCCCGAGGAGGCGAAGCTGGGACTGAGGGTCTGAACCAGCTGGAGATTCAAGTGGCCTTCCCCGGCAAGGTCAAGAGCATAGCCGCCCGCAAGTGCGACGGTGCCGTGCGCGGACAAGTCGGTGTCTTCGCCCAGAATCCGTAATTGCTCGAGCCGCACGATTTCCTGGGCCATGGAGAGACGTACCGGGCCCTGGTTCTTCAGCTTGACTTCATCGATGGTGACTTCGAAGCCCTCGAGGTTGGCGACGACATTCAGGTCGCGGGGCCTGCGCAAGGGGCCGCGCAGTTGAATCTCGCCGGTGATGCCGGAGTGCCCGGTGATGCGGCCATTGAGGTATTCGCGGAAGACAGAGTCGAGGTCGAGATGGTCCAGGCGCAGAGTCGCGTCGGCGGGAAAGTCCTCACGGGCTCGGACGGTGCCATCGAGACTAAACTTCGCGTGCTCGAACTCGGAGCGAGCGCTCACATGAACCAGTTCGCCCTCGCTTACTGCATCAATATTCAGATTGCCGGTGCGCTCGTGATCGAGGGTGAGGTTGCGCACCAGAATCTTTGCGTTGATGGCGGGAGTCTCGGGGGTGCCGGAGCCCTGGGCGGTGAAATCGACGCGGCCTTCCACAGGAATCCGGCTGCTTTGCAGCCGAGGAATCCGGGTGAGATCAAAATTCTGCCCTGCCAGGTTGAAACGATAGGTGCGCGTGTCGGGATTGAACGTGGCGCCGCCGGACGCATGAGCGTCGTAGTAATCGAGGTGGATGTTATTCAGAGAAGCCTGTCCATCATGCCAGCGCAGATCCGAATCAAATTGATGGATGGGCTGGCCATAGGCGATGGCGTCATCAATGTGAATGTGACCTTCGGCGTGCGGTTGCGCCCGCGTTCCAGAAGCTTGCGCCGCGAGGTTCGCCCGCCCGGTCACCGGGTAGTCATAACCGGCGACTGCCAGCACTTCCGCGACATCGACTTGCCGGAGATTCAGGTTGGCAGTGAAGGTATCGTTGGCATTGAACTGCCCATTCGACAGCGTGGCGCTCACATCGAACATTGCCGAACTTTGGCCGCGCAAGGCGGTGGCGTGGCGCACAGCGACCGCACGGGGAGAGAGTTGAATGTCGGCCACCAGCGAATCCCAATGCAGCTCCTGTTCGGGAGCGCGTGCAGTGGCAGGAAGAAGCGAGTCGAAATCCTGAATCTGCAGATGTCCCGCGAGGCTCGGGGCAGAAACTTTGCCGCTAGCCGCTCCCGCAAAATGCGCACTGCCATGCAAGGTGACAGGAAGGCGATGGGGACCGTGGAGAGCGATGATGAGTGGCTGGAGTTCGCCCAGATCGGACGTACCCGCAGAGAGTTGCAGTGATGAGGTGGCGGCCAGTTTGCCATTCGCGTGCAACTGGGTGGAACGGGTGGCGGCGTCGAATTGCGCAAGTTCCAACTCGTCGGCAACGGGGCGGTACGTTCCACGAGCCGTGGCGGTAACGGGCACCTGCCCGGCCTGCAATTTCGGCGGAGGGGTGAGATTGAGGGCAAAGTCGGCTTCCGCGCGGCGGAAGACTCCGGTCCAACGAGCTTCGATGCTGCCGTCGGCGTCGCCGGCGAGATTCAAGCGATCGAGCGGATACTGCCGCGTGCTCAGGGCCGAGGCTACGGCCATGGCGGAAATATCTTTGAGGCGAACCCGGATAAGACCCTTCTGTTCCTCAATTTTTTTCTCTTTCGCGGTGCGAACCGGGGGTGTTGGTGGTGCCAGCCAGTTGGTGATTTCCGCGTCACCCGTAACCGATCCGCCGAGCAGACGACCTTGCGCCCGGGTGAGTTTGAGCTGGCGTTCGTTCACGGAGAAATCTGTACTCAGGCTGGCGTCGCGCAGCGTGAGTTGATCGTCCCGCCACTCCAGATTCTTGATCGCCGCCTTGCCCTCGGAAGAAAACTTGGCGGCGGTCCAGTTTCCGTTTCCGCTCAAGTCCAGATAGCCCGTCCGTAGTTGGCGCTGCCGTGTGATGGCAGCCAGTTCCGCGAGGTCTACGCTTCCGGTGTAATCCGCCTCGATAACGGGCTGACGAAAATTGCGAATGTGGCCCCTGGCGTCGAGATGAGAGCGGCCGGTATTCCACCTGAGCGAGCTGACCTCTACGTCGTTCTTGCCAAGATTGAAGCGAACGGCGGCCATCCAGGCGAAGGGAGCAAAATCCTTGTAGATGGTTTCCACGCGCCCCAGCAGAAGGCTGCTTTCATAACGGCCGCGCAGGAAGGAGTAGCTCATATCGGCAGAGACGTTGGTTATATCGAAGTCGAAGGGAGTGCGCTGCTCATTCCAGAGAAGCTCCCCGCGGCGGACTTCGAGCCGGCCGATCGAAAGCGCAAAAAGCTGCTCGAGCGGCATCTGGGTGGAGGCGCGTTGCACCTTGGGCTCGGGAAGATTCGAACGGCCGTCGCTATGAATGATCATGTGGATGACGGGATGTTCCACCACGATCGAGTCGAAGCCGAACTCGGTTGCCAGCAGGGAGATGACGCGAATGCGGGCCACGACGCGATCGACATGGGCCAGCGGAATCTGGTCCGCGGACTCGGTGCCATGGATGGTCAGGCCGCGAATTTCCACCTGCAGACGGAATGGAATGGTGTGATAGCTGCCAAATTCGACGCGGCCGCCGGTGGCCTTTTCGAGCGCGGCCACAACATGCCTGCGCACGAGGGCCTGAAAGGAATCGGTGGTCATGTACCAGGCACCGGCACCAAGGACAACGAGCCCGAACAGACACAGCACAAGAAAGTACTTCCACCACTTGCGGCCGGCGGTCTTTGGTGGCGCCTCCGTAACCGGCGCGGTCACGGAGCCTGGCCTCCGCTTGGCGATGCCGGGGCCGCGGCAGGTACGGGGATGGTGATTTTGCTTTCGGCGCGCAGGCTTTGCAGCCAGGAGGTGAACAGTTCATTCACCTTCTGTTCGGTAAGAATCTCCCGGATCTTGCCGGCAACCTGCGCAAGCGGAACGTCCTGAGCGCCCTTTTTGCGCAATTGCGGCAGGAAGGTGTCGCGGTAATAGGACTCGATGTTCTGGGGATTGATCTGAACCGCCGGCCGCAAGCGCGCCTCGACTTGATGGAGCACGGCCAGGTCGTGGGCAATGTAAGCCTCGAGCTGCGACTGGTTCAGAGCATAGCGATGCAGTTCGGACTGCCACGCGCCAGGTTCGGTGGCGGCGTGCTGCTGCTGGATATCCTGGATACGTTGTTGCACTTCGTCGGTGCGAGGAGTGGGCGCGTCGGCGCCCTGGGCTTGTTCGCGCAACAATTCCTGATCAATGAGGCGGTCGAGCCCGCGGCTGCGGTCCTGGTCGGTAATCTGATCCAGCGGACGACCTTCCACGAATGCTTCGAAACGCACAGCATCGTCCCAATCGCTTTGCAGAATGACATGGCCGTTGACGGTCGCGACAACGCGGTCAATCACGTCGGTGGCGCGAGCGGAAGCGGCGACTGCAAGCAATAAGAGAAGAAATGCGAAATGGGAGAGTGTACGCATCAGAACGCCTGCCCAATGCTGAAGAAGAAATTGAAATGACTGGCCCGTTGCGGAACGAACTGAGTCGCCGTGGACTGTCCGTTCACGTCATTGGTCACCGTCTGGAAACTTGGGAATGCAGGCGGATTCAAATTGTAACCGAAATCCAGGCGAATGGGGCCGATGGGAGTCTTGTAATGCACCCCCACTCCGACCGCATGGGAGATGTAGTTAAAGTCGCATTGGTTGGAGGTGCTTTGGTGCAGACAGAGATCCGCATTCTTCTGTCGCCAGCGAAGCAGATTGTTCGCCATATCAGACGGCTTGGCAAAAACATTGCCCATATCGTGGAACAGCGCGAAGCTGAGGTTATCGCCGAAGAACGGCAAATCCGGGGGCGGGAGGCGCCATTCAAACTGGTTCAGGAACAAGGCACTGCCTCCGAGGGGAAAGCCGGTTTTCAGGTCGCGCGGTCCTGCTTGGTTTAACCCGAAACCACGATGAGAGTTGCCTCCGCCGGAAAGAAAACGTTCGGGCAGGGGGATCAGACTGGCATTGGCGGCTGGGGTCTCATTGGGTTCCACAATCACTGTGTTGCCGAAGGCGCTCTGCACGCCGATGCGGGTCGAGCGCGCCAGGACAAAACGCTTCGCGACCGGACGGTGGCGCCCGATGAGGTAATAGTTGGAATTCTGTACCAGTAAGCGACTGAAATCGGCTTCGGAGCCGAAGTAACTGGCGGCAACGCCGGCGTCCAACGTGTTGTAGGAGCCCTTGGTGGAGTCGATGGGATTGTCGCGGCGGTCGCGAATGAAGGTAAAACCGGGAATGCCGACTCGGGTTGGCTGCGACAGAATCGGGATCAGGTTCGAGCTGATGACGAGATTGCTGGCCTGCACCCGGCGGTAGGTGAAGCTGTAGACCACTTCGGTAGGCGGCCTGCCGGCGACGCATTTATCGGTAATGCCAAAACACTGATGAATCTGGGCCGAGCCTTCCAGGCGCTTGGAGGTGAAGGTCGTGATATCGAGGGTGTTGTCGTAGAAGCCGGTGAAGGACAGGGTGAGCTTATCGTTGTCGAGCCAACCGGGCGCATTGTAACTGACCAGCGCGCGTTGCTGCAGACGGCCGAGGTGTCCCTTGAAGATGATGGTGTGGTTGAGACCGCGGAAATTCAAGCGAGTAACCTCGAGCGAAACCCTGGGGCTGATACCTGTCCTACCCTGCGGAACTGCCTCGCTGGTCGAAGGCTGCCCCGTTTGCACCTCCAGTCCCGCGCCGTACTTAAAGGTGTAGCGCTTGGCTTCGCGGATGTCGATCAGCACATTCTTGGAGGGATCTTCTCCGCTGGGGTTTTGGACGGCGGTATCGACCTGGCTGAAGATGCCGAGATCGTATAGGGACGCCTGGGTGCTGAGCATGTCTTCCTGGCTCAGGGGACTGGCCGGTGTTACTTTGAGTTTTCGATGGACAACGTAAGGGCGGGTATGCACGAGACCGGACACAAGCACCTGGTCGACGAAGAACTGCTCGCCTTCCTGAATGGTGAAGGCCACACCGATCCGATCGGGAATTCCAGTGACTGGCTGGGTCGAGATTTCCAGTGAGGCATTGGGAAAACCATTGTTAAAGTAATAGTTGAGGATTGTGTCGCGGTCGCCGGCAAGCTTGTAATCGGAATACGGCTGGTTCGGCGCAGTGTCAATTTTGGCGACCAGTTGATCGGTTGGGATTTTCGTGTTGCCGATGATGTGGACGTCGGCCACCAAGGTTTGCGGCCCCTCAGTGATGTCAAGCCGGATGGCAAGGTGCTTCTGGACTCCCTCGTAGTCGTCCTGCACGAGGCTTTTGATCTGAATCTGACGAAAGCCGTTGGCCTTATAGAGATCCTCGAGCCCGTTGAGGTCGCTGGCCAGCAAGGATTGGCTGAAGCGGCCGCTGGTGACAAGGCGAGTGGCAGGCTGGACCTGCATGCGCGTCCGTAGAGATTCCTGGTCGAAGTACTTGTTTCCCGAAATGATCACTTTGACCAGCTTGTGACGGATGCCCGCATCGACAACATAGATCGCGCGTAATGCGTTGTTGCCCGCATCCGACTGCTTCTTGATACCAACCGTGGCATCGAAATAGCCGCGGCTCTGAAGGTAGTCGAGGAGATTGCGACGCCCCTCGTTCAGGAGGTCGTCATCGAGCGCGTTTTCTTCGTAGACGGGGACGCGCTTGCGCAAGACGGACTGGCGAATCTTGAAACCTTCGACAGCGATTTCAACCGTGGGACCGGGATCGATGAGAAACGTGAAGTCGAGTTTGTTGGTTTCGGGGCGATAGGTGCGCTCAGCGATGGATACCTGAGCGAGCAAGCGATTCTGCTTCAGATATCGCTTGCGAATCCGCTGCAGGGCACTGCTGATCCGGTCGGCGGTAACGCGATCACCGGGATGCATGTGGGCAAAATCCTCAATCTGGCCCTTGGAGTAGCCGGGATTTCCCCGCAGATTCACTTCGCCAACGGATGCAGGAGGACCTGCTGAGACCCGGACGACAATGTCGAGTTGCGATATTTCGGGATGGGGATGTTCGTCGTGGGTGAGGGAGGCGCGGTAGTAGCCGTTGTCGGCCATCACCTGCAGGATGTTTTTGCTGGCGCGTTCGAGTTTTTCGGGAGAGTAGACCTCCCCCAATTGCAGCTTGGTAGCGCTGACAATCTGGTTGGCGCCGGGCCGGCCGGGCTCGCCTTCGGCGGAAACCGATCCGATGAAGAAATTGTTCACGGTGGTGAAGGTCAGGGCGATCTGATTGTCAGGGGTTTTGTCGGCGAGGACCTGGATATCGGCGAACAGGCCGGAATCGTAAAGAACTTTGAGACTCTGGCGCACCAGCTCGCGATCAAGCGGATGGCCCGATTTCTGCGGCAACAATTGGAGCAGATGCTCCTTCTCACGGGTTGCGACGCCCACCACGCGAATCTCCTTGACGGGTAACCCCAAGTATGCCGAGATTGGTCCAAGAGCCGGATTCGGCGCCTGCGAGAGTGGCTCGCCCGGAGGCGCTAGCTGCGGCAAAGTCGGAGGTGGTGCAGGCGGCAATTGCTGAGCACGTGTGGCCGGGGCAAGCAGGGACACCACCAGAACGGCGTTCAGCACTGCTGTTGCTCGCAAAACCGCTCCGGGTTGCTGGCTCACTGTCTCGATGAATGGGTGGAAAATAATTCTCTCTATGGCTCTGAGCTGGCACCACTCCATCCATCCGGAAACCCGGGCGGACGAATAAAGATGCAGCGCAGGGACTTATAATAATGGTTTCGCAGCGCAACGCTGGTTAATGTCTTTGGAACTCGAGGATCGATATTCGCGGCAAGTCCTGTTTCGGGGCATCGGCTCCGAGGGGCAGAAGCGGCTCGCGGTGGCCCATGTCGCCATTGTGGGATGCGGCGCCACCGGTTCGGCGCTGGCCTCGTTACTGGCGCGTTCCGGCGTGGGCACGATTCGCATCATTGATCGGGATTACGTTGAGCCGAGCAACCTGCAGCGGCAAACACTGTTCGACGAGACCGACGCGCGCGAGTCCCTGCCAAAGGCCATCGCGGCGGCGAAACGCATTGCCACTTTCAATTCGCAAATTGTGGTCGAGCCGCAGGTCGCGGATCTGACGCCGGAGAACATTGAAGTTCTGCTTGAAGGCGCGAGCCTCATCCTGGATGGCACGGATAATTTCGAGACCCGATACCTGGTCAATGACTATGCCGTGAAAAATCGCGTGCCGTGGATTTATGCGGCAGCGGTGGGAAGTTATGGCGTGACCTTGAACGTGCTCCCGGGTGCAACCGCTTGCCTGGCATGTGTTTTTCCAGATTCGCCGCAAGGAATATTTGAAACCTGCGAGACCGCCGGTATTCTGAATTCGACGGTGAATGCGGTAGCTTCGATTGAGGCAACGGAAGCTCTGAAGATTTTGGTGGGAGCTGATGACAAGGTGCGGCAGACACTGCTGTCACTGGATGTGTGGACAAACGAACGGGCCGAGATTCAAGCGGGCAAGCCACGGCCGGGATGCCGGGCTTGCGGACAAAACGACTTCATTCATCTGGAGGGCCAGGGACGGCCGCACATCACCCTCTGTGGACGTAACTCGGTTCAGATTCACGAGCGCCATCGGCCGGTGGATTTTCGGGTCATGAACGAGCGCCT
>JGI12627J18819_10000704_pt1 | contig 11088 bp, 9 predicted proteins | sample TexAe_OM1H0_M2_FD_18819 | JGI IMG/M metagenome (IMG submission 18819)
CGACAATACGAATGACCGAAGAGTCAAAACGGTTCGTAGGCATGAAATCGATGAGGGCAAAGGAGCCATCTTGAGCGGTGAAAACGTTCTCCAATATCATTGTGTCGCCACGGTAGGACCACGTGCTTTTGTACGCGGGGTCCGACGGCGCGATTGACCAACAACCGTGGTCTGAGTTTCCCAGCAAAGCAGAGAAGCACGCTGCACCGTCGAATCGAGGCCAGCAGAGCCAATCGATAGAGCCATTCCTGCCAACCAGGGCCGCCGTCGTGCAATCGCCGATAAGCCCGTAGTCCTCAATCCGCAAAGGATGATGGTTTTCTATCTGTGAACCGCTGGCGACATTCATCTCGTTCACCACACGCAGTCTTGCCAAAGTCCCAGCCGAACCTTTACCAGCGACAGCTTCCCACATGCCATTAACGAATACGTCAGCGTTTCAGACGTAATCTGGTCGCCCGGCGACTGATCGTTGCTTCACCAAAGAAGTCGCGCTACCAGTGAGCGGCTGCGTGCACGGGGCGACGAAGCGGCGTCGGCTGCCCTGATGCAGGAAGTGTTCCGATCTTATTTCCGGCCGCACGCGCCGGGAGGACGAAGCTGAAGGGGCGAGACCATGAGCGCCGTCCTTCCGATCATTTGTCTTGCGAGGCACGGTGAGACCGCGTGGAGCCTCTCAGGCCAGCACACTAGCCTCACAGATTTGCCTCTCACTGAACGTGGCGAACTCAATGCGCGGAGTCTGGGCCCGCGCTTGCAGGGTATCACGTTCGCAAAAGTGTTCACGAGCCCGCTGAAGCGGGCGATGCGGACTTGTGAGTTGGCGGGCTTCGGAGGCGAAGCAGAGAGCGAACGCGATCTAGTGGAATGGAACTACGGTCAATATGAGGGACGTCGCACAAAGGAGATCCACGAACAGCGTCCGGGCTGGCAATTGTTTCGCGACGGTTGTCCTGGAGGAGAAACACCGGATCAGGTCGGCGCCCGGGCCGATCGCATCGTGGACCGCGTTCGCAACGTCCCGGGCAACGTTTTGCTGTTTTCGAGCGGGCATTTTCTCCGGGTTTTGACGGCACGCTGGTTAGGGCTCGACGCGGGCGCCGGTAGATTCTTCATGCTCGATACCGCAAGCCTGAGCATACTCGGGTATGAACACGATCAGTCGGAACCAGCGATCCGGCTGTGGAACGACACCCACCGCGTCGAAGATCGGTAGACACCCGGCCTTTGCGCGCCAGGTTTGGATGCGCCAGTCCGAGTAACGTAGTCTTGAATATGCGTGTTAGGCGCACACGCTGAGTATGTTGCAGAGAGTTGCGTGAGGGTAAGACTGATGAATCAGGTCGTCTTTCTGGTCGACGTCGACAATACGCTTCTCGACAACGACCACATCCAGGCTGACATCAAGGCCTACCTCGAGCGCCAGTACGGCGCCGCCTCTCGCGATCGGTACTGGACAATTCTCGACGACCTGTTCGTCGAACTGGGGTATCGAGACTATCTCGGCGCGCTGCAGCGGTACCGTGTCGAACACCCGCAGGACATGCACCTGTTGTCCATGTCTTCGTTCCTGGTCGATTATCCGTTTGCCAATCGACTTTATCCGGGATCGCTGGATGTGCTCGAACGACTGCGTCAGTGGGGCCCAACCGTTCTGCTCACCGACGGCGACGTTGTTTTTCAACCGCGCAAGGTTGAGCGCTCCGGACTTTCGGAGGCAGTCAGCTCACATGTGTTGATCTATATTCACAAGGAACTCGCGCTCGACGACGTTGAGTCCCGCTATCCCGCGCTGCACTACGTGCTGCTGGATGACAAGCCGAGAATCCTCGCCGCAGTCAAGGAAGCTTGGGGCAGCCGCGTTACCACCGTGTTTGTCCGACAGGGACAATATGCGCATGACGCCAAGGCCCTCGCGTCATTCGCCACACCCGACGTAACGGTGGACCAGATCAGAGACCTGCTGGACTGTGATCCGGACCGCCTACTTACGGTAGACCCTCGACTCGAAGCTATGCGGAGGTGAACCAATGAAGGCAACGCAAAAGCTCCACGAGCTCGGACAGAGCGTTTGGCTCGATAACATCACCCGCGACCTGCTGACCAGCGGCACTTTGGAGCGCTACATCGCCGAGTTGTCGCTGACGGGACTCACATCGAATCCGACAATCTTCGATCACGCTATCAAAAATAGCCTTCATTATGATTCAGCGATCCGCAGTAAACTCAAGGAGGGAGCGTCTGGCGAGACGCTGTTCTTCCAACTGGCAATCGAAGATCTAGCGCAGGCAGCCGACCTGTTCCGGCCGATTTGGGACCGCACCAACGGAGTAGACGGGTGGGTCTCGCTCGAGGTCTCGCCACTTCTCGCGCATAACACGGACAGCACAATAGCGGCGGCCAAGGAGTTGCATGCACAGGCGAAGCGCCCCAACCTCTTCATCAAGATACCCGGCACCAGGGAAGGATTACCCGCAATTGAAGAGTCAATTTTCGCCGGCGTGCCCGTGAATGTGACACTGTTGTTCAGCCAGGAGCACTACCTCGCCGCGGCCCAGGCATATCTGCGTGGCATCGAGCGGCGCATTGCAGCCGGTTTGAATCCAAATGTCGGCTCCGTCGCGTCGGTCTTCGTCAGCCGCTGGGATGCCGCCGTTGCCAGCAGGGTTCCCGCGCCCTTACACAACCAGCTCGGTATCGCAATCGCGAAACGAACATACAAGGCAGCCTGCGAGTTGCTCGGTTCGGCGCGCTCGCGGCGCATTTACAACGAGGGTGGGCGGCCACAGCGCCTGTTATGGGCGAGCACGGGAACCAAGGATCCGGCGGCGTCCGACGTCCTGTACGTCAAGGCACTCGCCGCGCCACTCACGGTCAACACTATGCCGGAAAGCACGGTGAAAGCCCTCGCCGACCACGGCGAAATTGCAGAGACGTTGCCGGCCGATGGCGGCGACTGCGAAGCAGTGCTGTCGCAATTTGCAAAGGCCGGCGTCGACGTCGACGCGTTGGCAGCGACTTTGCAGGATGAGGGCGCCAAATCGTTTGTCAAATCCTGGAACGAACTGCTTGCGGTTATCTCCGCCAAGACCGAGGTTCTCAAGAAGGCAAGCTAGCTCCCAATCGAGACGAAGGTCCTCCAATGAATATATTGGTCATCGACGTGGGCGGCACCCACGTCAAGATCCTTGCCTCCGGCGAAAGGGAGAAACGAGAAATTGATTCCGGGCCAACCCTGTCGGCACGACAAATGGTATCGAGCGTCAAGAAACTGGCCGATGGCTGGGAATATGACGTGGTGTCGATTGGCTATCCGGGCCCGGTCGTGCATGACCGACCAATGGCTGAACCTCACAATCTCGGCAAGGGTTGGATGGGTTTCAACTTCGCTGCGGCATTCAAACTGCCGACGAAAGTCGTCAATGATGCCGCGATGCAGGCGCTCGGCAGCTACTGCGGCGGCAAAATGCTATTTCTAGGGCTCGGAACGGGACTCGGCTCGACGATGATCCTCGACGGCATCGTGCAGCCAATGGAGCTTGCTCATCTTCCCTACAAGAAGCGGACCTACGAGGATTACGTCGGCGCTCACGCGCTGGAAGAGTTCGGTAAGAAGGCATGGAGAAAGCACGTCGAAGACGTTGTTGAACGTCTGGTTGCGGCACTCGAACCCGATGACGTCGTGCTAGGCGGCGGCAACGCCAAGAAGTTGAAAGAATTGCCGCCACGGTGCCGGCTGGGAGATAATGCCAACGCATTCAAGGGCGGATTCCGGATGTGGAAAGGTCCGCTAACGGAGAAGGTCGCTCGCTCGGGCAAGACAATTGCGCAAGCCGGCGTAGTACCTAGCGGGAGCGATGAATGCCAACGACCATAAAAACAATCACCGAGCTTCCTATCTGGAAGGCCCTGTCGGCCCATTCTCAGAAGGTCGGCCGCTTGCATCTGCGCGAGCTTTTTGCTCAAGACCCCAAGCGCGGTGAGCGTTTGACGGCCGAGGCAGCGGGACTTTACCTCGACTACTCCAAGAACCGCATAACAGATGAAACGCTGAATTTGCTGCTGCAACTGGCCGAAGAGTCCAGATTGCGCGCGCGGATCGATGCGATGTTCGCAGGTGAGAAGATCAACCGTTCTGAGAGGCGAGCCGTCCTGCATGTAGCGCTGCGTGCCCCTAATGGCCAATCGATCCTAGTTGATGGCGAGGACGTCGTGCCGGGCGTACACAGCGTACTCGATCGCATGACCGATTTCTCCAATCGGATACGCAGCGGCCATTGGCTCGGCCACACCGGCACGCGGATCCGCAACGTCGTCAACATCGGCATCGGGGGCTCGGATCTGGGACCAGTGATGGCCTACGAGGCGCTCAAGCATTACAGCGATCGCGCGATGACCTTCCGGTTCGTCTCCAATGTGGACGGCACCGACTTTGCGGAGGCGGTCCACGATCTCTCGCCGGCAGAGACGCTGTTCATTATCTCTTCCAAGACTTTCACCACGCTCGAAACCATGACCAACGCCCGGAGCGCGCGCAATTGGTCGCTCGCCGGACTCGGAGGTGACGAGAGGTCGATTGCAAAGCATTTTGTCGCGGTGTCGACGAACGCGAAGGAAGTGACGAAGTTCGGCATCGACACCGCTAACATGTTTGGCTTCTGGGACTGGGTCGGCGGACGTTACTCCATGGACTCAGCGATCGGTCTCTCGACGATGCTTGCCATCGGCCCGGACAACTTTCGCACCATGCTCGGCGGCTTCCACGAGATGGACGAGCATTTCCGCACCGCGCCGTTCGAGCGTAACCTGCCGGTGCTGATGGGGCTGCTCGCCATTTGGTACAACAATTTCTTCGGCGCGCAGACGGTTGCCGTGTTGCCGTACGAGCAATACCTAAAACGATTTCCGGCATATCTCCAGCAGTTGACGATGGAGAGCAATGGAAAGCACGTCACGCTCGAGGGCAATCCTGTCACCTACGACACCGGCCCGATCTATTGGGGCGAGCCTGGAACCAACGGCCAGCACTCGTTTTACCAGCTCATCCATCAGGGCACTCGCCTGATTCCCTGCGACTTCATCGCCTTTCACAAGGCGCTCAACCAGCTCGGCGAGCAACACGATATGTTGCTTGCGAACGTCTTCGCACAGGGCCAAGCGCTTGCATTTGGCAAGACGGCCGACGAAGTCAAAGCAGAGGGATCACCCGACTGGCTCATTCCACATCGCGCCTTCGAAGGAAACAGGCCATCCAACACGATCCTGCTGGAGCGGCTGACACCCGCCGCGCTCGGTAAGCTGGTTGCACTCTACGAACACAGCGTCTTCACACAGGGAACGATCTGGAACATCGATCCATTCGATCAGTGGGGCGTTGAGCTTGGCAAGGTCTTGGCCCAGCGGATCATCCCAGAACTCACCAGCGAGGTTGAACCAAAGCTCGGCCACGACAGTTCGACCAACACCCTAATTAGCCGGTACCGCAAGTTCAGGGAGAGCCAGCGGTAAACACCGATCTCAAGGCACCTGGAAATCTGCGCACTGGAGATCAAGTCACATTGCAGCATCAACAGCCTTAGGAGCCACCTATGCAGCTCGGAATGATCGGCCTCGGTCGAATGGGCGCCAACATGGTGCGAAGACTTCTCCGGCATGGCCACCAATGCGTCGTCTTCGACATGTCACCTGATGCGGTGGCGGAATTGGTAAAGGACAAGGCGGCCGGCAGCTCTTCGCTGGCGGATTTCGTGAAAAAACTCGAAAAGCCCCGAGCAATCTGGTTGATGGTCCCTGCAGCGGTCGTAGACAAATCGATCGGCGATCTTTTGCCGCTCGTGGAAGCAGGAGACATTCTGATCGATGGCGGCAATTCCTATTACATCGACGACATAAGGCGCTCCAAGGAAATAGCCTCCAGGGGAATTCATTACGTTGACGTTGGCACCAGCGGCGGCGTCTGGGGCCTTGAACGCGGCTACTGCATGATGATCGGAGGGCCGGAATCGGCGGTTCAGCGCCTCGATCCGATCTTTAGAGCCCTTGCCCCGGGCGCCGGAGATATCCCGCGTACGCCGGGTCGAGAAAAGGTCACGGCCAGCACCTCCGAATCCGGCTACCTGCATTGCGGACCAAGTGGGGCGGGTCATTTCGTCAAAATGGTCCACAACGGCATCGAGTACGGGCTGATGGCTGCGTATGCGGAGGGGCTTGGCATTCTGCGCGCGGCGAACGTTGGAAAGAAGCTGCACGTGGTCGACGCCGAGACAACGCCGCTTCGCGTTCCCGAGCATTACCAATATGACCTGAATCTGCCCGATATCACAGAACTATGGCGGCGCGGCAGCGTCGTTGCCTCGTGGCTGCTCGACCTCACGGCGGCGGCATTGCTGGAGGATCCTGCGCTGGCCAAATTCGCGGGGCGCGTCTCCGACTCCGGTGAGGGACGCTGGACCATCGCAGCAGCGATCGACGAGGCAGTCCCTGCCCCGGTGCTGACGACGGCGCTCTACGAGCGCTTCAGTTCTCGCGGCGAAGCCGATTTCCAAAACAAACTGCTTTCGGCGATGCGCTACGAGTTCGGTGGGCATCTGGAAAAAACCGGCCGGTGAGAGACGCAGAAAGCCATGAGCGAACCCAAATCCGACGCACTAGTGTTCTTCGGCGCGACCGGCGATCTCGCCTACAAAAAGATCTTTCCGTCGCTACAAGCGATGCTGAAACGCGGCCACCTTGATGTGCCCGTCATTGGCGTTGCAAAGGCCGGCTGGACGCTCGACCAGCTCAAGGCCCGAGTACGAGATAGCCTCGAAAAGCACGGCGGCGTCGATGCCGCCGCGTTTGACAAGCTTGCGGGCCTTTTACGTTACGTAGACGGCGACTATGCCGATCGGACTACGTTCGACGCTATCCGCAAGCAGCTTGGTTCGGCGCAACGCCCGGCACACTATTTGGCGATCCCGCCCGCATTGTTTGGAACCGTCGTGGAACAGCTTGACAATACCGATTGCACCAACGGCGCGCGTGTCATTGTCGAGAAGCCATTCGGGCACGACCTCCCCTCCGCGCGCAACCTCAACAAGATACTGCTCGGCAGGTTCGACGAAGATCATATCTTCCGCATCGACCACTATCTTGGCAAACGACCTGTTCACAACATGGTCTTCTTTCGCTTCGCAAATGCTTTCCTGGAGTCGTTCTGGGACCGCAAGTTCGTGAGAAGCGTGCAGATCACAATGGCGGAGAATTTCGGCGTGCAGGGCCGCGGGGCGTTCTATGATCAAACAGGCACGATTCGCGACGTGATCCAAAATCACCTGTTTCAGGTGTTGGCCAATCTGGCGATGGAGCCGCCAGCGCGATCGGATAGCGAATCACTGCGTGACGAGAAGGTCAAGGTTTTGAGGTCGATACCACCAATCGCTGAGAGCGATTTGGTGCGCGGACAGTTTCGCGGTTATCGGCAGGAACCGGGCGTTGCCGCGGACTCGCGGGTCGAAACCTTCGCCGCGCTGCGGCTGGAGATCGATTCCTGGCGCTGGCAGGGGGTGCCATTTTATATCCGTGCCGGAAAATCGCTCCCCGTTACTTGCACGGAGGTGATCGTGCGCCTTCGTGAGGCGCCGCGCATCTTTCCCCATTGCGAGGCGATTCCCAATCACTTGCGGTTTCGCATCAGTCCCGAAATGACCATCGCCCTCGGCACAACAGTGATGGACGCGGACGATCGAGAGGTCGGGGACCAGGTGGAACTGCTGGCGAGCCAGCGCCCCGGCGCAAGCGAGATGGATGCATATGAACGCGTGCTCGGTGACGCCATGAACGGCGACCGGACGCTGTTTGCACGACAGGACTACGTCGAAGAAGCATGGCGGATCGTCGATCCGGTATTGAAGAAGACGACACCCATCTATGAATACGAAGCGGGCAGCTGGGGACCCCGCGAAGTGGATGGGAATGTGGCCCCACCAGGCGGCTGGCAGAATCCAATAGCAAGATAACTCCGAGCAAGGAGTGAGCCATGCAGATCGAGGTGATTGCCGAGCTTGACGCGGTCGCGGGACGTTTGCCCGCTCAAAGACTGCCCCATAGGGCCGTCGGCAATATGCGGTTTAGCCGCGCTCGCTCGTGATCCTGTTTGCCAAAGCCCGCAGCGGCGCCTCGCACCCCATGCTGGCCGGAGGAAATCAACCATGACCGATGTCGAACTCGACCAACTCGCGATCAATACTATCCGCACATTGTCGATCGACGCGGTGCAGGCCGCGAACTCCGGCCATCCCGGCACTCCGATGGCGCTTGCGCCGCTCGTCTACACCCTCTGGAATCGGGTGATGCGGTTCGATCCGCAGGACCCAATCTGGCCAGGCCGCGACCGCTTCGTGCTGTCGAACGGTCACGCGTCGATGCTGCTTTGGTCGGTGCTTTACCTTACCGGGACCCAGGCCGTGAATGCCGAGTACGAGACGTTGGGCAGGCCTTCCGTTACTCTCGAGGATATCAGGCATTTTCGCCAGTTCGGGAGTCACGCTCCGGGGCATCCCGAATACCACCTGGTATCCGGCGTGGAAACAACCACTGGCCCGCTCGGACAAGGCATTGCGACCAGCGTCGGTATGGCAATCGCCAAGCGCTGGCTCGCTGCGAGATACAACAAGCCGGATTTTGCCATCTTCGACTACGATATTTATGCCGTATGCGGTGATGGTTGTCTGATGGAGGGCGTCGGCTCCGAAGCGGCGTCACTCGCCGGCCATCTTCGCCTCGATAGCCTGTGCTGGATCTACGACAACAATCACATCACGATAGAAGGCAGCACGCGGCTGGCGTTCACCGAAGATGTGGCTGCCCGATTCACCGGCTATGGCTGGAATATACTGTACGTCAGCGATGCCAACGATATCACGGCCATCGAGCACGCTTTGACGACATCTCGCGATACGAAAGGCCGCCCGACCCTGGTGATACTCAACAGCCATATCGGATATGGCTCGCCACACCGCCACGATACTGCTGCGGCGCATGGCGAGCCGCTCGGTGTTGAAGAAGTCAAGCTCACCAAGCGCGCCTATGGTTGGCCCGAGAATTCGAATTTCCTGGTGCCCGATGGCATTCGCGAACACTTCTCTTCCGGCGTGGGCGCGCGAGGCGCCGAGGCCCACCGCAAATGGCGGGATCTGTTCGCTGCTTACCGCTCGAAGTATCCGGCGTTAGCGACTGAGATCGACCAGATGCAACAGCGCGAGCTTCCGGCAGGCTGGGATCGCAATATGCCGTTATTCCCGGCGGATTCGAAGGGCCTCGCGGGTCGTGAGGCTTCGGGAAAGGTCCTGAACGTTCTTGCGCAGAACGTTCCCTGGTTGATTGGCGGTTCGGCCGATCTAGGTCCATCGACCAAGACGCTGTTAACCTTTGAAGGCGCAGGTGATGTTCAGGCCGCCACACCGGGCGGCAAGAATTTGCATTTCGGCATCCGCGAGCACGCGATGGCGGCGATCTTGAACGGTCTGGCGTTGTCGAAATTGCGACCGTTCGGAGCAACCTTTCTGATCTTCAGCGACTACGCCCGACCTGCGATACGGCTGGCCGCGCTGATGGAATTGCCAGTGGTGTTCGTTTTTACTCATGATGCCATGGGTGATGGTGAGGACGGCCCAACACATCAACCGATTGAGCAACTTGCGTCATTGCGCGCAATGCCGGGTCTCACGTTGTTCCGGCCGGGTGATGCCAACGAAGTCGTGGAGGCCTATCGCTATGTCATGCAGCTTCGTCATCGGCCAGCCTTGCTAGCGCTGTCGCGCCAACCGTTACCGACGCTCGATCGCAGCAAATACGCGCCGGCGTCCGGGGTCGCACGCGGCGCCTACGTGCTTGCCGACGCACCTGATGGCAAGCCAGATATCATTTTGATTGCCACGGGCAGCGAGCTGAGTCTCGCGGCCGATGCCCATGAGAGACTTCGTTCGGAAGGCATCCGCTCCCGCGTGGTTTCAATGCCGTCCTGGGATGTCTTCGAGCGCGAACCGCAAACATACCGGGAGTCGGTTCTGCCCCCTGATGTCACAGCCCGCGTTGCGATCGAACAGGCTTCGACGTTCGGCTGGGAGCGTTACGTTGGCTCGACGGGTCGCGTCATTGGCATGCACACTTTCGGCGCTTCGGCCCCGCTAAAGGCCCTGCAGAAGGAGTTCGGATTTACTGTCGACAACGTTGTGACGACGGCCAAGGCACTGTTGCGGCCTGCGAAAGCTGCATAACCATGGACAACCTTGAGAAACGCAAACCGCTATCGGCGGAGCACGCGCGACTTGAAGATTCGTCGCCGGATACGCCGGGTAACTGGAAGGCAATCGGGCCATACATCAGCGAACGCGCGTGGGGCACGGTGCGTGAAGACTACAGTGCCGATGGCCAGGCCTGGCAATATTTCCCGTACGAACACGCGCGCTCGCGCGCCTATCGGTGGAATGAGGACGGTCTTGCCGGCCTTTGCGATCGAGCGCAGCGCCTGTGTTTTGCTCTCGCCTTTTGGAACGGACGCGACCCGTTCCTGAAGGAACGTATCTTCGGTCTCGGTGGTCCGGAAGGAAATCACGGAGAGGACGCCAAAGAGTACTGGTGGTACGTTGACGCAACACCGACAAGCTCGTGGCTTCGTTGGCGTTACCATTACCCACAAGCGGAGTTTCCTTACGCGTTGCTTCGGCAGGAGAACGCAAAGCGCAACAAGAACGATCCGGAATTCGAGCTAATCGATACCGGTGTCTTCGACAGCGATCGTTACTGGCAGATTACCGCGGACTACGCCAAAGCCTCACCCGACGACGTGTGCATGCGCATCAGCGCGCGCAACGCCGGGCCCGATCCGGCTGAGCTTCACGTTCTTCCTACACTGTGGTTCCGGAATCGCTGGTCATGGGAGGCTGGCATCGCACGGCCAGTTATACGTGCCACAGCTAACGATGGAGGCGTTGGCGCGGTCGCGGACGAGGAACTGTTGGGCCGCTGGCGCTTGATTGCCGGGACAGATCCCGTCGGAAAACCGCCGTCGCTGCTATTTTGTGAAAACGAAACCAACGTTCGGTACCT
>JGI12627J18819_10000705_pt1 | contig 11087 bp, 6 predicted proteins | sample TexAe_OM1H0_M2_FD_18819 | JGI IMG/M metagenome (IMG submission 18819)
GAACCGCCATTTCTTGACGGCATCGACTGCCGCGTTCACCAGCAGGGGATGCCCGCCCACAACTTTCGTGCTCTTCACCGAGCCGTTCGGAGCCACCACAACCTGCACCTTTACCACGCCCGCAATGCTCATCCGCCGCGCCAACTCCGGGTAGGCCGGCGACACCTTGCTTTTGACCTTGCGGGTGATTTGATCCTGCTGGGCCTGGCTCGATAAAGGATGCAGCAGAAGGGCGAACCCGACCACACCCGCCAAAAACGCTCCACCGAACCAACGTTTGATTGCCTCTCGAGACACAGCCCCTCCCGGGTACACAAAAAAATCCTACCCCGGCAAGTGCAAAGGCCGTGCCAGCTTTATCGTTGGGAACATTACTTTGGTGACCGCGGATAAGTAGCTGACGCAGAACGGAATGAAGCTATGTCAGTCGTACGCCTCAAGCCGGAAGGTGAGAGATGTCTCACGAAAGGCGCCGCGTGGACCCCTGAATTCTCAACCTGAGACGCCGCCCCTCATCCATTCCTGGGATTTCACAGTTCGACACCTCAGACCTAATTCACTTGACTCAAAATGAGATGCCACGGTACTTTCCCCTTATATTCAAATACTTGGAACGATAACTTCAGAAGGCAGGCGGTGCGTTTCTAACATGTCCGCGGGAGACACCACGCTCGTCGAGGGTTCCAATCCTCACTCCGACGAAGCCTTCCAGAAGTTGCTCCTGCGTTTTTCCGCCGCTGCGGCCCAGGGGACGGACGTGGCCTCGTTGATTCGTCTGTTCTGCCGTGAGACACGCGAGTTCTTCCAGGTCAGCGGAGTCTACTTTTGGCAGAGTCTATCTCCCGATGAGATGGTGGGTGCCGAAGCGGACGGGATTATGGCCGAGCGTTTCCGCGGTCTTCATATGAAGGCGTCGGAAAGCGCCGTGGCCGGAGAGTCGGTCCGCAAACGGCGAACGATTTTCGTGAATTTCCTCGACTCAGCCCGCTATGCCCGCGCCGCCGAGTTCCATGCCCGCGCCCTGATGGCCGCGCCCCTGGTGGTTTCCAATGAGGTCTTGGGAGCGGTTGCCTTCCTCCACGATTCCCAGCCCGGGTTCTTCAATGAGGACCTGGCGGCAAAAGCGACGATTGTTGCTGGACAACTGGGCAGCCTGCTCGAAGCCCGTCGCCTGACCGAGGTTTCCCGCGAAGACCACCGCCGGGCCGAGATNCTGGCCGAGGTTGCTCACGCCCTGCACGGCAATCCCGATGTGGCCGCGGTAATTGAGGCTCTCGCGGACCGCATTCGTGTTCTCCTGCGGGCGCGTCTCGTCTGTGTTCTCCTGCGGCAGGAGGGCCCGTTTGAATTACGCGGAGTCTCTGCCGACTCCCCTCAGTTGAGCAAGTCCGCCCGGGCCCGCTACGATCGCACCGCCTTGCGTTTCGCTGCCGATTTTGCTGCCCGTGCGGTAGCGGCCGGGGAGCCGGTCACGGTCTCCATNGATGCGGNCTCGCATTCCCTGGGAGACCTCGTTCCTTCGGGCATGCTGTTGGCAGCGCCGTTCCGCACCTCGCGGACCCAGGGGGCAATCCTCGTCTATCCCCGTCAGGACGGCATCTTCACCGTGGACGAGCGATCGTTGATCTCAGCCGTCGCCGGATTCGGCGCTGTCGCCGTCGCCAATGCCGAACTCTACTCGACCGCCCGCAGCCAGGCGCACGAGCTTCATCAGCTCCTGGAGATTTCGTCCGAACTCAGCTCCATTGGCAACCTGGATAAATTTCTGGAGGCGTTCGTGGTGCGGGCGGCGGATTTCCTCGGCTTCGGACGCTGCTTTATCGGGCTGCTCGAAGACGGCGCTTTCCGCGTCCGGCTGGGCGCCGAGAAAGGCGCCGCCCGCAAAGTGGATTTGACCTTCCCCGAAGGCATCGGAACCAAGGCCCTGAAAGCGAAGGAGGTTTTCTGGAGTGACGATGCCGCTCAGCTTCCCGGGGCGAATCTCGAGGCTATTGCAAAATTCGAAATCAAACAGCTCCTTGCCGTTCCCTTGCTCGGCTCCGACGGCGAAGTGATGGGCATGTTTGGCGTGCTCGACCGCCTCGACCAGGCCAGCATCTCGCAGGAGGATGTCCGCCGCGCGCGCGCGTTAGCCGCTCAGGTCGCAGTTGCCCTTGAGGTCATGCGCACCCTGCATCTTTCCGAGCAGCATCGTAAACGCGCGGAAGAGCTGATGGGCCTGGCCTTTGAGCTCAGCAGCCTGGTTCACCTCCCCGAGTTCAACCGCCGATTTGTCTCCCGGGCCGCCCAGCTCTCCGGGGCGAACGCGGCCGCCCTGGCTCTGCTGGAAGAAACGGTTCTCGAAACCGTGGTGCTCGAGAATGGTTCGGGGACGGCTCCGGACCGCAGCCTGCAACGCCGCCTCAGCCATGCCCTATCGGAATTCTTCGCCCAGCACCCCGACCGGCTCTACAGCGGACCCGCCCCCGAGTTGATCGGCTCCGCGCTGGCTGCCGCTTTGGGCTGGAAGGACTGTACCCTCCTGCGTCTAAAGGGTGCAGCCGACGACCTGGTGGGTGTTTTGTGCCTGGCGAATCGCGCGAAACCTCTTACCACCGCTGACGAGCAACTCCTCCATGCCATTGCCAGCCACGCCTCCGTCGCGCTCGAGAATGCACGCCTCTTTACGCGCATGGGGAAGGCCAACCGTCACTGGATGGAGATTTTCGACGCGATCACCGACTTCATCGTCGTGCATGACGAGAGCCAGAATGTTCTGCGCGTCAACCGCAGCCTGGCGGAGTTCATTGGAGTTCCACCCAGCAACCTGATCGGCGTAAACATGCGCGCCCTGGTTTCACTGGCCAATGAGTCTCCCGCATACGGCTGCCCCTTTTGCCATACTTCGAGCGATGGCCCGGACGAATACGTCCATCAGGTGCTGGAGCGGATGTACCTGGTCTCCACCTCGCGTATCCATGCTTCCGCCAGCGAACGGCAACATACTATCCACGTACTCAAGGACATCACCGACCGCCGAGAAGCCGAGCGCCGCTATCGCGAACTGTTCGATAACATTCAGGAAGGACTCTTCTTCGCCGTTCCTTCCGGGCATTTCATTGAAGTCAACGACGCGCTCGTCCGCATGCTTGGCTATAACGACCGCGACGAACTGCTGAAGATCGACATTCCTACCCAGCTTTACACCTCGCCGGAACGCCTGCGCCGTCTGAACGAAGTCATGCAGCAGCATGGCGTCCTGCGGAACCATGAGGAAGTGCTGCGCCGAAAAGATGGCAGCGCGATCCACGTACTGATCAATGCTTTCGCGGTGCCCGATGCCCACGGGCAGGTTCTCCAATATCGCGGCCTGATGCTCGACATCACCGGCCTGAAGACCTATCAGGCCGAACTGCAGCATGCGCGTGACTTTTCCGAGAAGATCCTGAACAACACCCAGAGTCTCATTCTCGTGGTCGATACCGCGGGTTTGATCAGCTATGCCAACCGCCGCTGGTACGACGCCGGTTATGAGCAGCGGCAACTGGTCGGCTGCCCGCTCTCCGACCTCGTCTCTCCGATCCGCCGGCCGGTTTTGACCGAAGCCCTGAATTCCACTCTCTCCGGGCATCCCGTCGATAACCTCGATCTGCAAGTGCTGCGCGGCGATGGCAGGGTCGGACAGTTCTCGGTCAATCTGAGCCCCATGCGCGACGAGCAGGGCATCGTCACCAGCATCGTGGTGGTGATGACCGATATCACCGACTCCGCCATGCTTCAATCGAAGCTGATTCACGCCGAGAAAATGGCCGCCGTCGGACAGCTGGTTTCCGGCGTCGCTCACGAGGTGAATAATCCGCTCACCGCCATTCTCGGCTTTGCCGACCTGCTCATGGAGAATTCCGAGGTGCCCGAGGCGGCCCGCAAGGATCTGCGCGTCATCCTGCAGGAAGCGCAGCGCACCAAGCAGATCGTCCAGAACCTGTTGAGCTTCGCCCGGCAGATGCCTCCGCAGCGCAAGCCCGTGCAACTGAACGGCATCCTGCGCCGTACCATCCAATTGCGTGCCTATGACTTCAATAGCCACGGCGTCGAGATCGTCGAGCACCTCGACGAGAGCCTGCCGGCAGTCGTCGGCGATTCTCACCAGTTGCAGCAGGTGTTCCTCAACATCATGAACAACGCCTACGATGCCGTGCGCGAAACCGGACGACCCGCCCGCATCGAAATCATGACCGCCAGCCTGGGCACCTATGTCGAGGTGTCTTTCCGCGACAACGGGCAGGGCATCAGCCAGCCCGACCGCATCTTCGATCCCTTCTTCACCACCAAGGAGGTCGGGAAGGGAACCGGTCTCGGCTTGAGCATCTGCTATGGCATTGTGCGCGAGCATGGAGGCGAGATTTTGTGTCACAACAACACCGGCGCTCAGGGCGCGACCTTCATCGTCCGCCTGCCCTCCATTTCCGAGTCGGCCTCGATGGGAGTCGCCGCAGGAGTCGTGCAACGATGAGTGTGCCCGCCATCAAACCGGAACCTCTGCCCATCCTTCTGATCGAAGACGAGCCCGCCGTCATGGCCTACGTGTGCGCCACCCTGGAGCGCAGCGGCTACCAGGTCGTGTGCGCGAAGTCGGGCGCTGAAGGCGTCGAACTGCTCGGCTCGGGAAACTTTCTGGGCGTCGTCTCCGACATGGTGACTCCCGGCGGTCTCAACGGCGCCGACGTCCACGCCTGGATCGCCACCCACCGTCCCGAACTCACCTCCCGGCTGGTGTTCATCACCGGCGACATTGCCAACGAACAAACCGTCGAAACCCTGCGCCGTACCGGCGCTCCCTGCGTGGAGAAGCCCTTCCGGGTGCAGCAATTCATTTCCGTTGTCGAAAAAACCATGGGGAAAGTGCTGTGAGTGAAGACCTTCGCATTCGCTTGCTGATAGTCGATGACGAACAGAGCATCCGCCGCCTGTGCGTCACCGTAGGAGAGGCTTTAGGCTTCGTGTGCCTGGAGGCGGCCAGCGGCGAAACCGCCATCGCGCTCCTCGAGGAGCAGCCCGCTCACATGATCCTCACCGACATGGTCATGCCCAACATGTCGGGCCTGGAGTTCCTGGAGAAAGTAAAGAAGATGCTGCCGCGTACCGAGGTGGCGGTGATGACCGGGCACGGATCGATCGAGACCGCCGTGCAGGCCATGAAGCTCGGCGCATATGACTATATTTCCAAACCCTTCTCGCCGCTGGAAGAACTGCGCCTGTTCTTGCGCCGTATGGCGGAGAAGGTACGCCTGGTCGAGGAAAACCAGTTCCTCCGCGACCGTATGGACACCGAGACCCAGCTGCATGGCATCGTCGGTTCATCCGCCAAAATCCAGGATGTCTTGCGCATGGTCTCGCGCCTGAAAGATACCCGCACCCCGGTGCTGATCACCGGCGAAAGCGGGACCGGCAAGGAGCTGGTGGCGCGTGCCATTCATTTCCGCGGGTCTTTTGCCAATCGCCCGTTCGTGGCCGTCGATTGCGGCTCTCTCGTGCCCACTCTCATCGAAAGCGAGCTGTTCGGCTACGAGAAAGGCGCCTTCACCGGGGCGCTGAGGGCTCGCACCGGACTGTTCCAATCCGCGGACGGGGGAACCATTTTCCTCGACGAAATCGGTGAGCTGCCCCTTGAAATGCAGGCCAAGCTGTTGCGCGTGTTACAGGAAAAAGAAGTTCGCCCCGTGGGCAGCAATCAGCGCGCAAAGGTCGACGTCCGCGTGATCGCCGCCACCAATCGCAACCTCGAACAGGAATACCGAACCGGCACGTTTCGCAAAGACCTCTACTTCCGCCTGAACGTGGTCACTGTCCACGTCCCCCCACTCCGCGAACGCCGCTCCGATATCCCCATGCTGGCCCATTGGTTTCTGGAGCGATGCGCGCCCGGTCGCAGCGTACAGGTGAGCAATGCTGCCATGAAATCTCTCCTGCAATACGACTGGCCCGGAAATGTCCGTGAGCTGGAAAACTGTATGGAACGGGCTGTCGCCTTGGGCGACCACCAGATCCTCGATGTAGATGACCTTCCCCCCGCGATCGCGGCCGTATCCCAGGGGGCCGACCACGCGCCGCCCCAGTCAGCGGAGGAGCTCTCAACCACCGACCTCGAGGATATCGAGCGCAATACCATCGAGCGCGTCTTTCAGCAGGTCAAGGGGGACAAAGTTCTCGCCGGAAAGATGCTCGGGATCAGCCGCGCCACCTTGTATCGCAAACTGAAGCGCTACAACATCGGCGGACGCATGCATGCCGTCTCGAGCCAGGCTCTGCAATAGCTGGCTTCTGGAGTGACGGGCGTCCTCGCTCTCGCCTGCTAACTCTGTCAGACTTTGCTACCAGTACCTGCCACCAGCTACCAGCCATCAGCCACCCGGGATTAGAGAAACGTGAGATTTCGTCTCATTGTGAGATCAAACCCGCGAGACAATCGCTCGCCACATCCCGCGTGAAACTCCATCCTTCTTTCCTTCCAATTACTTACCCCATGTACTTCCGGTTTTGGCTTTGGTTTTCGCCGTGCAATGAGAAATCGTGTAAACGCGGACCCGACGGCTCCCCAACACAGTCTTTCTAACCGGGAAGAGGGGAGCCCTTGACCGCCTCAGAGGCTCACGTTGAAGGCTCTCCCCGCTTCCGCCCTCCCCCTTTCAATTTGGCGAAATGCTGACGACCGGCCACGGTCTGCCCGATGCCGAACTCGGTCGACGGCTCCGTACGGTCGGCAGCCCGGCCGAAAATCGTTTTGTTCGAGACCTCCCGGACGGGACCATGAAATATGCCTGAACTGAATCAATTAGCCGCCGAGTGGAATGCCGCGCGCATTTTGTATCCGACCTACTCCGCGCTGGCGCGCGAGTTCGTCATTGACCTGACGCCCTGCAACGATCTCGAAACCGGCGTCGAACAGCCGCCGCAGGAATCGGTCGAGCAAGCCCGCCAGTGGCTGCGCGACATGGATGAGCGCATTCACATTCACCAACTGCGCCAATTTCTGCAAACTACAACGCTGGTTTCGCCGCAACTGCTGCAGACGCTCCTGCTGCATCATCTGCACAAGGAAGAAAAATCGCCGTCCGACCGCGACAAGATCGACTTCCTGCTGGTGCAACTGTTTTCGATCGCCGCTCCCTCTCGCCTGGAAGACAGCTCGGTCACGCTCGAATACGTGGCCAAGACCCTGGCGCCAGTGCTAGGCCCGGTCGAGCCTGCCATGCCCACCTGGCTTGCGCCGCTGGAGAATGTGCTGCAGTCGGCGCAGAAAGCGCGCACGCTGAACGAGCTTCTGCATGGCGGAATTCTCGAGCAGGGGCGAAAGGTCAAGGTGCAGAGCGGAGAAAACTACTTCCTCCCGGCGGCGATGATTGCGTTTGCGCGCTTCAGTTTCCTGGTGCGGCGCTCGTTCTTCCGCCTGATGCATCAGGACCTCAACGCCATCTTCGACGGCCTGCGTGAACTCGAACAGCGCGGCGTGAACACCATTGATTGCCGGCGCGCGCAATTCTCGGCTGAAGAGCCGATCCTGCGTCTGCGGATGATTTGCCAGTCCTGGAAAGTGATGTTCCAGGCGGAGTATTCCTCCGGGCAGCCGCTGCGCATGCTGGTAGACCTGCGCGCGGCCATTGACGATGCCCTGGGCCGCCGGGTCGCACAGAATAGCCGAACCGCGAAGCCCGTGTCTGCCGCGAAACCTGCGGTTGCAATGGCCGCACGCGCCGGAGCAACTCCAGCGAAGCCTGCCGCAAAGTTCAATACTAAGGCGGACGCGGTTCCTGAATTTGAAGTATCGGGCAACGAGTGGAATCCCGACAGCTCGGGCGGCAACTAGGAGTGCAAACGACAGAGATCGGAGAGATCGATCGTGGATCAGCGCACTGTACTCATTGTCGCCGATGATGCGGAATTCCCGCGGCAGATCTCGGCGCGCTGGCAAAGCGAACGAAACGTGCCCGCCTTCACGGTGCTGGCAAGCGGTTTAGGGCACGGCCTGGATGGGATGACGTTTGATCTGGCAATTGTCGGCCCGGGAAGCCGCGATGGTCAGCGTTCAGCCTTGCGCGCGCTGGATGCCACCGGCAGTCCGGTCATCCTGGCCACCGACGAAGCGCACGCGATTTCGGCTCTGCGCCGCGATTTCTCACGCGCCGTGGCCGTGCACCGGCACGGCGGTTGGACGGATACGGTCGTGCTGCTGGCCGTCGAAATCCTGCGGCGGGTGGAAGCGGTAAACCGCGCCGAGCGTGCAGAACAAGTCAGCGCGCTGATGAAGTGCCACGCAACCTTAGGCCAGTATGTGATCGACATGCGGCACACCCTCAATAACGCGCTCACCTCCGTGCTGGGCAACGCGGAACTGTTGCTGCTGGAGCCGGGCGCGTTTTCGGCTGGCGTGATCTCGCAGATCGATACGATTCGCAACATGGCGTTACGCATGCACGAAGTGCTGCAGCGATTCTCGTCGCTGGAGAAGGAACTGATGTTTGCGGAGATGCAATCGGTGAAGGAGCAAAGAATCCAGGCGGCGGCGGTTGGACAGTAGATCGCATGAATACAGGTTTCAATCTCGGCCGGGGCGGCAAGACTCAGAAGGCGCCTTTCCGTCTGCTGCTCGAACATGAGCTTTCCGAATTGCGCCTGCTCCTGGAGCGACAGGCGGGCGTCCTGCTGAACTGCCCTCAGGACATCCTCGGAGCGAAGGTCAGCGCCTACCTCGAATCCCGTCGCCTCAGTTCGGTGGCGGACCTCATTGGCCGCCTGCAAGCCTCGGATGCGGAATGCGAACGGCTGCTGGAACAGATTCTCGACGGGGAAACTGGTTTCTTCCGTCATCGCGTGGCCTTCGAAGTATTCGAGAAAGAGATTCTGCCCGAACTGCGCGTGCGGAAGGCGGGTGAGACGACACAGAGTCTGCGCATCCTGAGCGTGGGCTGTTCCACCGGGGAAGAAGCATATTCGATCGGGCTCGCGGTGTGTGAGACGATGAAAGAGGCCGCGGGCAGCTGGACCATTCACATCCTGGCCAGCGATGTTCGCCAGGACGCTCTCACCTTTGCCGAGCGCGGCCTTTATCCGCACGCTTCGTTGGCAGTCCTCCCTCGCACCCTTGTACAGGATTATTTCGCCAGGCTCGATCAGCATTTTCTTGCCAAGCCGCGCCTGCGCAATCTCATTACTTTCACCCAGATGAACCTCGTGCGCCCCGCTTATCTGGGGCGTTTCGATTGCATCTTCTGCATGGATGTGTTGCCGCATTTCTCCAGCGCTCAACGTGTGGCGCTGGCCCAGCGTCTGCATCTTTATCTGGAACCCGGCGGCTATCTGCTGCTGGGTGACGGCGAGAAGTTACCAGCCGCCGACGTGACCTTCCAGTCCGAATCCCGCCAGAGTTTCANCTTGTACCGCAAGCCATTCACGGCCGTCGCACGCGCGGGAAAAATGTAAGAGCAATCGTTGGTCGTCAGTCGGTGGCCCGCTTTTATTTGGCCCCGGTGACCTTGTCATTCCGACGCCGAACGCGGCGGAGAAATCTGCTTTCCCATCCCAGTGGGCTTATCCAATCGCCAGCGGGACCATCCGGGTAGGTTCAGCGCCTCAATCAGTGTGAACTCTTTTCCCGCTGTCTTTTTCCGAATCGCTTCTCGGCCGCAGCGTCATCGCAGATTCCTCCGCCGCGATCGGCTTCGGAATGACAGGAACGATAGACCGATCCGCCTTGCTCATTCCCATATCCGGAAGAGCCCTGAAATTCAGTCTCGTTTGTGCGTTCCGTCACTGTTTGTCCGACTGTGCACCATCCATTCTGTTAGCGCTGAACACTCACCGTGACTCGGTCTGTGCTGGCGCGAGACACGCGACTCTGCAGACCCCCTACCCGGTGACAGCTGCTCGAGCGATTTCCGCTGCGGGTCGCCGCCCGGATTTGGGTTGCTCCCCAGCTGGCGACATCCATGTTGGCATTCATATTCCCCACTCGGGGACGGGAGGAAGGCATAATGCGGCAACTTTCAAAATTCATGCTCACGGGGTTGATTCTCTCTCTGCTGGTGCTCGCCGGCAGCCTCTGTGCGCAAACAACTAAAGGAACCATTGCTGGTGTTGTAACCGACGCGCAGGGCTTAGTGGTGCCGGGTGCGAACGTGACTGCCTCCGCCATCGAGTTGGGCGAGGCGCGCTCAACCACAACCGGAGCCCAGGGCGAGTACCGCATCGAGGCCCTCACACTTGGTAAGTACACCCTTGCGGTCAAGGCCAAGGGCTTTGCCGAAACCGTGGTGCGCGACGTGGTGGTCAACGCGTCGGTCATTACCGCGACCAACGTTGAACTCAAGGTAGCCGGTGGCGCCGAAACGGTGACCGTCGAAGCCGGTGCAGAAACGGTTCAAACGGAGTCGGGCGAACTCTCCAAGACGATCCCGCAGGTAGATGTGAAGGATCTTCCGTACAACACCCTGAATCCCTACCAGTTGGCGGTGACGTTGCCGGGCGTATCCACAGTCGCCAGTCGCGACGACTATACCAACGGTGTCGGATTTTCCGTGAATGGCTTGCGCCCACGCGCCAACAATTTTCTGATCGATGGCTTCGACAACAACGATAACGGCATCGCCGGACAGGCATTTCAGCCGCAGAACACTGAAGCCGTTCAGGAAGTGAGCTTCCTCACCAACTCTTACGCAGCCGAGTTCGGTCGCGGCGGCGCCTCGGTCTCCAATCTTACCTTCCGCAGCGGCAGCAACACGTTCCATGGCGCGGCCTGGGAACAGTACAAAGGCGCGAGCCTCAATGCGCTTTCTGCTGAAGATCGTCTGGGCGAACTGAAGACTCCGGCGCAGTTTGTGGAAAACATTTTTGGGTTCCGGGTGGGCGGACCGGTGCTCAAGAACAAGTTATTCTTCTTCGCCACTTCCCAATGGGATCATTTTCACGGAGTGCCAACTGTACCTACGTTGAGCATTCCTACGGCTGCGGGTTACTCCACCCTGCAAGCCCTGAATAACACGAACGGAAACCTGATGTTGGCTGCCCTGGGCAATCTCGCTGCTCCCAGCGCGCAGGGCGCCATTCCGATCGGC
>JGI12627J18819_10000706_pt1 | contig 11069 bp, 11 predicted proteins | sample TexAe_OM1H0_M2_FD_18819 | JGI IMG/M metagenome (IMG submission 18819)
CGGCACCGACGATCAGCAGCAGCCACCAATACCGGGTCTTTGACAGAAGACTGTCGGTCAAATGAGCAGCGAGATGGTGTTTTGGCGTCGAGGGAGTAATTCCGGCCGAACTGGTCTGATCCATTTCCGTTGCACCGCATTCGATTTGTTAGTCGTACACCCACTGATTATCGTCCGCCGGCGGGCGGGCGATGTTGTACTCGGATACAGCGCCGCCGCCGCGATGGTGTTGTGTCGGACAACGTGGGTGCGAGATCGCTACCGGACGGTGGTGTTGGCGCGCCCCGCGTTCGCGTCCGGCGTGTAGCCGATCTCGACTCGTAGCTCTGGCCGTTGAGCCTGAGCTAGCAGAGCGTCGCTGTAGTAGACCCGGTCGGCCTCGGTAAGCGGAGGCGGAATAAGGCTGCGAGGCCAGAGATGCTTCGCGCGAACCACATCGGCTTCGATGGCGTACACCACCACCGTTGCTTGTAAGCCGAACCACGCCAACAACCCCAGCACCAAACCGAACAAGCCCGCGACGGCCTGCGCGTGGCGGAGCAAGTGAGCGACGATGACACCGGCTGCGGTCAGCAACAGCTGCCACGCCACCGCGCTGAGCGCCGCGCCGGGCAGCATCCAGCTTGTCGGGACCTGGGCCGGGGTGGCGACCCGGAATACGGCGAGGAAATATCCCCAGCCCAGGACTGAGCCAACCCCGATGCTGACCAGATGAACGACGAAATCACCTACACCCCAGGCAGTTACGACACCTGCGGCNGCGCTGGCTGCGGCGGTCACCGCCACGCCGACGGTCAGCAGTAGCAACAGCACCGTCGTCCGCANGTAGTTGGCGGGAAAGCCGGGCCGCTCTGCCCTTGGCACCGCCCACAGCGAGCTGACCGCGTTCTGCAGGCCGTTGGCGAAACCGCGGCCACCGAGAAAGGCGCCCAGCAGGCCGATGGTCAGCGAGAAGGCGTTGCCGAAGCTGGCCACGCCGAGCTGATCGTGGATCTGGGCGCCGATGATTGGGAATTCGGCCAACGCCGAATCGAGCAGATCGCGCTGCAGCCGTGGGAAATTCCGCAGCACCAGTCCTAAGATCGTCGTCAGCGCCAGCAGTAGCGGGAAGGTGGCCAGGAACGCGTAGTAGGCCAACAGCGCCACAAGGTTGCCGGCTTGGTCGTCGCCGAATTTTTTGGCGACTGCCAGGACAAAGGCGATCGGCCGGTGAAGCTGTTGCCAGCGATCGAATTCACGGGCTGAGCGCTCAACGCGATTCACCGTAGTGCCCGCCTCCCGCACCGATCATTCTGCGACCCACGCTAGGGAGACTTTCAATCGGCCCTGCGTGCGTGGGCCCTCTCAGCCGAGGCTGCGACCACCGGCCACGCCTGGCGGCCGGTGGTCGTGGGAACCGACCGATCGTCAGGCGAAGGCCGGCCGGCCCGCGGTGTCGGCGATGTTGTCGACCTTCTTCACATCGCTGCGCATGCCGAATGCGGAAATTACTTCCGTCACACCAAGGATGATCAGCCAGATTCCAACCACAAGGGCCAACGTCACGATCGAGTCGAACGGATAGGCCATCACCACGACACCGGCAATGACGCTGATGACCCCGAAGAAGATAGACCACCCGCGGCCGGGAAACCGCGGATAGCTGATCGCCAATGCCACCGCGGACACACCGCGGAAGATGAACCCGACCGCAATCCAGATCGCCAGTAGCAGGATCGCGTACCCCTCACCGAAGTGCCGAAAGGCCAAAATGCCAAGGATGACCGATATCGCGCCGCTGACGAAGTACAAAAACCTGCTGGCGCCTGAGGCTGCGGGCAGGGCGAACGCGAGAACCACCATGGCGACACCGGACATCACCAGGTAGGCACCAAACAACGCGGCAGCCACCACGATCGAAGGTCCCGGCCANACCANCATGGCCACGCCGAGAATCGCGGCCAAAGCTCCGAACAGNAGCGCTGAAATCCAGATACGGTGCATCACATCTGAAACGGGNTGTGCAGTGTCGCTCATGGTAACTCCTTGCTGAAAGCGGTTGCGGCGNTCTCGCCNAGAACTTATTGTTGCTCCGCCGAGCACCGGCGCAGTTGTTTTAGGGGACAACATCGGCGCCGCGATGGTGTGGCGGCGGACAATTCGTATCTCGCGCGGATTCGGGCGCGACCCGAACAGTGCGCTCGTCGGCGAGAGGGGCATTCATCCATGGGCGCGATCTGCGCACCGATTCTGCCGGCCGCGCAAACTCCCACTGTCCATGTTTTGGAGCTGAGCGACGGAAAGCGCTTGCTGGTGTGGGTTCGTCAACGGCGCTCACCTCGCCGGCGAGTTTTGCGATCGCTTCCGGCAAGCTGCCCACGGTGATCGGCTCGATGATGCGCGATTCCGGGATCTCGCGGCGCTGTCCGGGTTCGCGATGAGACCAGACACCGCGGTAGCAGTCCGCCGAGTAGCCCATTACGGCAAGCGGCTTTTCGTGCAGCTCACTGTCAGTCCAACGCATCGTCAGCCAATCGATGGCGTTGTGCACGCTCGCGGGTACAGACGCGTAGTAGTGCGTGACGAGCAACACCGCGTCTGCCGCAGCTGCGGCATTCCGCAACGCATCCACGGAGACTGGGAGCTCAAGGGTTGCCGCCGTTTCGCTGAACGGCGGCAATGCGTCGAGACTGTCGAACACACTAACTCTAATCCCGTCCGGAGAGGTTTCGTCGGCGAGTTCGGCGAGTGTGCCGCTGACCGAGCTCTCGCGACTGCCGACAATCAATAGCACATTAATGCCCGACATGAATATGATCCTTTGCCTCTATGCACCAGTGGTTTTCGGCGGAATTGAGCTATTCAGCGCCCTCTAGCTTCGTTAGCTCATCGTCGAACCATGCACTCACATAACGGGTCTCGTTACCGACCGCCTCCTTGCGGAGTTCTAGGCGATCGACGATTTGCTGAGCAACATGACGGTAATGATCCGCTGAATCTTCAACGCCACAACTACATCCGGCGTTGGCATTATTGCTTCGGTCATCGATGCGGTGGCGCTCGAGGATCCCCCGGATGTGCTCCACGAGGTCAGTCATAGTAGTCACCGGCCGAAACGGCGATCAAACTCGCTGAGCGACGGTGCTGGCTCGCGCATACATGGCAGTCAACGCTGCGGACTCGGCTTCGTCGATCGCGTTCAGCGCGAAGTCGATCGCGTCGTAGGCGTAGTCCTCCGCCAGGTTGGCATCTAGCGCCGCTTGCCGCGCGTCGAATGTGTCCGCGGCGTTCTTGACGCGATGCCGTGCTTTGGAAACGTGGGAGTGCCAGCTGTCGCGGATTGCCTGCCAATGCGACGACGCGCCGTCGCGGGCGTCGTCTGCCTTGGTTTTCAGCTGATCGGCGGCGGCGGTCGCCTTGTCTCGNGCCCCGGCGACTTCGGTTTCAAGCTGATCCCTTGTGGTGTCGCCGGCGGCCTTCAGTTCGTCGGTCGCGGTTTTGGCCCTGTCAGAGATCTTCTCGAATTGTTCGCTCAGATCAGTGTGCTGCATCGAAAGCTCCTTTCAGCCCGGACGGGATTCCGCCATATGTGAATCGTCTGTGTCGGCGGACGATTCGTCATTGTTCGGTGGAACAGAGTGGGCCGTGTGAGGTTAGCCGCGGCGATAACCGCGAACGGCCCAGTCGCTATCATTCGCACCGGCCATCGATGCTGACTTTGGAACGGCTGAAGCACATCCCCGGTTTGCCTGTCAGTTCGTAGCCCTGCACGACGGTGCAACCAAACCGGTCTTCGAATCGGCGTAAGGCGTCCATCGGCAACGGCGCGCCCGCCGACATGCAGACGCGGAGCGAGCCAAAATCCAGCTCGTGACGATCGGCAACCTCCAACATCGCGAGGTACATGTCGGCTTCGGCCTCGAAGACAGTGACATGCTGCGCTGCAATAATTTTTAGCGCGTTGTCTGCATTGAACCTGGGCAGCAACACCAGCTTCGCCGATGCGAGCATAGTGCCCAGCAGCGTGCAAACCATCCCGAATCCCTCCCACAGCGGCAGGCATCCCAGCACGACGTCGGCCCGCTCGAGATTGAGCGGTTTGCGCGCGACGACCGTCTGTTTGCCGACGAGATCGCCGTGGGTGAGCTCGGACCACCAGGGAACAGAGGACGTCCCGGTGGTGTGCAGGACGACGGCGGCGTCGGCGGCGGCGCGACTCACCGGTTCGGCGCGGCCCCGGAAGCCCGCGATCAGGCGCCGGATGCCGTGCTTGCCGAGACCGATCGGCTGCGTGCCCGCTGTCACGGCTGCGACGCTGGTCGCAACCGCACGTCGCGATGCGAACAACAACACCCTCGAGTTAGAGATGGTGAGCACGTATTCCACCGCGCGAGCATTCTGCGACGGGCTGATCGGAACCGCGACCCCACCCGCGTACCAAATGCCGTACAGCACAGCAACATACGCAGGGCCATTGGGCAGCATGATCGCGACCCGATCGCCGGGCCGCACGCCCCCGTCGATGAGGCAGTCGGCTAACCGCGCTGCGGTGCTTGCCAATTCGGAATATGTCGCTGTCTCCACCCCGCAGCGCAGCGCGACCGCATCGGGGTCAACCCCGGCCGATTCGGCTAGAAACACGCTCACATTGGTCATCGCGACTCCCCGCCCGACGACCACCGGCGGCCAGTCCGGCAAGCGACCCTCGGTAGGGGTTGCAGCCCGGGCCGTGCGTGCCGAGGCCCGTGACACGGAACACGCGTCCTGCATCGGGCTGGCGCGCAACCGCCTGAGCGTCCAACTGCTCGCGGCCGGTTGTCACAAACAAGGTGCCGCGGTCGGCTTCGCCGAATGCGCACGATGTGGCCTGAGCGACCGGAAGTTCAACCGCGCCAAGGAATTTTCCGTCGGGCGAGTAGCGGTGCACCGCCCAGCCGCCGTACACCGCCACCCAGATATCCCCGCGGTCGTCGATCGTGAGACCGTCGGGCGCGGGGCCGGGCTGACCGAACGCCACCAGCGTGCGTCGGTTTCGCGGCTCACCGGTGGAAAGGTCGACGTCAAACTCGTACAGACAGCCGGCGCCACTGTCGTTGAGATACATCACGGCGCCGTCGGGGCTCCAGCCGATCCCATTGGGAATCGTCAATCCGGTCAGCACGGTGCTGATGCTTCCGTCCAGCTCGAGCCGGTAAAGCGCCCCGACGCCCGGCGACTTGTCGTAGGCCATGGTCCCGACCCAGAACCGGCCGCGCGCGTCGCAGGCCCCGTCGTTGAAGCGCACGCCGCTGGGGGCGTCGGTCAGGGCCGCCAGCTCCGTGACGGTGCCACGCTCGTCGACCAACAAAAATGACACCGCCGCGGCCGCAACGTATCCCCCTGCGGCGGCCGGGGCCATCACGCCTACGTCGCGGTCCAGCTCGACCGTCTCGATCCGGCCGGGTTGGCCGTCATGCGTCAGGGTGGCACGGTGTATCCGGCGGCCGAGAATATCGACCCACAAAAGCTGTTGGCGTTGCTCATGCCAGCGAGGCCCCTCGCTGAGCAAACCAGGCTCAGGCGACCACACACTGACCACGGGGGCGCTCATGCGCGCAGGTCCACGACGACCTTGACGTCNTCAGGGTCTCGCTTCAACGCTTCGGCCCATCGCTCAAGCGGCACCCTACGGGTGATCATCGCCGACAACCACGTCGGATCGGCCGCCGCCAGCGCCGCGACCGCTTGATCCCAGTGCCGCCGCCCGGCGTTGACAGTCCCGAACATCACTACGTTTCGCAGCACCATCGCACGGTTCATGACGGTGGTGTCGACATCGGGCGTCGGGTCGACGTTCATGATCCCGGTCAGGCACATGATCCCCCCGTTGACCAGCCGGCGGGCGGCCGCCCGGCCCACCGCGCCCAGCCCCGTGCACTCGATAACCACGTCGGCATCGACATCCACCAGGGCCGCGTCCCCGGCGTGGTAATGGGCGCCCAGTCCTTCGACCAGGTCGCGCTTGAGTCCCCCGGTTGCCAGGTCCACCACGTGCATCTCATAGCCGCGCTGGACACCCAAAAGACAAGCCAATAACCCGATCGGCCCCGCTCCGCACACCAGACCTCGGCCACCAAGAAAGAAGGCGCGATTCGAGATCTGCTCGATCTGATCCCACGCCTTGGCCAGTACCGAGGCCGGCTCCAACAGCACACCCAGGTCCCCGAGCTCACGCGGCAGCGACACCGCAAACCGCGGCTCTACTCGCCAGCGCTCGCTGCCATACCCGTGGCCGCGGACGATTCCACGCTCGATGAANCGACCGTTGCGGCACATATCCCATTGCCCCGCTGCACAGGCTGGGCACGGGACCGGGTCAGGCCGGCGCACGATCCCGACAACCAGATCGCCGCGCTCAAATCCCGACCCGAGCGGCGCTTCGAGCACCTCACCGAGCCCCTCGTGGCCCAACACCAGCCGCGACGCGCCCGGCGGAGCCTCTCCATAGACTCCCTCGGCGATCTCGCGGTCAGTGCCACACACGCCGGCCAGCCGCCCCGACACCAACAACTCACCCTGGGCATCTGCCGGCTCGTCCAGCGTCTCCACGGCCGCCGTACCCTGGCAACCCGGCACAACCGTCATCGCACGCATGACAACCGCCTCGCCGCAGAGCGCGCGTCGAGATGAGACTCGCACTCGCCTTTCCTGAAAGATTCGATGACTGGCGCAAATTCGGTGGGATTGATGACTGGGTCGACGTGCCCGCCGGTGTGCAGATGCATCGTCGCGTGCGGCAGCAGTCGGTCCATGATTCGGGCGTTAGCCACCGGAATGATGGGATCGTCAACGCCGGCGACGATCAAGGTGGGTTGCCGAATGAGCGGGAGCGCGAACAGGCTGCTCCACACTGACGCGGCGAGCAGCTGGTGAGCGTATCCGACGGGCGAGGCAGCCATCAGTTGGTTGTCGAACAGGCGCTGGACCAGCGAGCCGTCGGCGCGGGCACCGCCGCCGTAGAGTTCACCGGCGAGCCTGGCTGCATAGTCGGGATCCATAAATCGCTGCGGGGTAAGCAATTTCGCAAGCACCGCTGGTCTACCCGGCACCATCCCGATGCCAACGCCCGTCGACACCAAGATGAGCCGCCGGCAGCGGCGTGGGTTCTGGAAGGCGAACTGCTGCGCCAGGGCACCCCCCCACGACAACCCCAGCACGTCAACGCCCTCACCACCGAGGCCGAGCGCGCTCATTAGCCGGCCAAGCACCGCCGCTAGGTACGGAAAGCTATAGGGCAGCATCGAATCTGGGGATCCGCCGACTCCCGGCACGTCGAAACGCACTACCGTTGTGTCGGGATCCAACTGATCGACGAGCGGGTCGAGCACTTCCAAGCTCGCCCCGATGCCATTGCACAACACCAGCGGTACCCCCGACCCGGCGCGGACGCTGACCCGGATCTGTTGACCAAGTGTGGGAATCAGGTTTTCGACGCTTCGCCGGGCAATCGCATCAAATGCAAGGTCGCTAAGGTCAGTTCCGCTCGTCGTCGTTGGCATACTTTGATGTTCCGGATCTGACCACGAGATGCCGTTATCCCAGGGAACAATTTCGGGCGGTGCAGGATGTGCGGGGGAACAGCGAGCAGACTTTGCGGGAAGTCCCGGTCCGTGTTTCGCACAATTCCGACTTGAGAAGCACCACGCTTGTTGCGAGCCACACCATCTCGGCGGCGACGTTGTCGCTGTAGACAGACCCAGAAAAGCGGACGCAAGGCAACAATTAATCCAGGCGACGTCGCCGCGCAAAACGTCAGTGGCCCTATGCCGGAGCGCATCCGGACTGCTGCAGCTTCATTTCCCAGCATCGGACGGATGACATGTCGACTCGGCATCAACAAATAGTCATGAAAATACTCGTCGGTGCTGCTGTCGCTCTCGTTCTATGGGTTGGGAGCGTCGTGTCGGCAATCGCCGACCCAGGCTCAGCAGGAACCGAACCAAACCCCTTCGGCGGCATCGGCTGTAACTGCCACGAGCAATATCCAGCCGACAGCCCTCAGCAGAGGGCAGAGATCGATCGCGGAATCCGGGATGGTCGTCGCTCTACCTTTTTTCCCGGGCGTTAGTAGCGGCTAGCCCAATCAACCGCGGCAGTAACCACATTGCCATGGCGACAACTCGGAAACCACTCACACGACCGCCGCACGATAATGGGAGGCAACTGAAATGAACATCGATCGCATCCCCCAACCATTGAGGTTGGCCAAAGGATCCCACCAGCCAGGGTCGGGCAGGGGGTGTGCCATGAACGCCATTTCCTACATTGGCGGTGACACGCAGATCACCGACTTTCCGGCGACTTCGGCCCGCCCGTTGGCCGCCTTTGTTCAGCTGTGCAACGATCTGCTAGCCGGGCCTGACGGCTACTTGTCCCCTGAAAACAGCTTTCTTGCACTCGAATTGGGTTGGCAGACGGTGGGAACCGCTGAGGTTCCCGACAACGTCAGTCACGCCTGGGTGGCCGAACTACTGACCAGCCCGGCCTGGGGAGTCGTTCAATACGCCGACGACGACGCGGCCGAAGCGATCTTCGATATCGCCGACCTACACCGCGCGCTCGCGTCCGGTGCCATGCCCGCTATCCCCGCCTGGTACAGCGCCGACTCCGCTGCCCGCGCCGCTTGCGCGACGTTAGCCGGCGCCGGACTGTATGCCGTACGGGCCGCATATCAATCGACCGCACTTGTGGATACCGAACACTGCGAGATTTTGGATGCCGTAACCGGTAACGCCCTGCGCGCCCACGAATTGGCGACCGAGGACAACGGAGCTGCCCGGATCGTGGAAGTCACCCGCCACGCCATTCGCTCATGGCGCCACCTGGCGCAGCTGGACGAACCCGGCCAGATCGAAGCGGCATCGGTCGACAATGGCCTCAGCACAACGGAATACCACTTCAAGCGGCGCGGCAGATAACCTCGGCCTTGCGATGCCGCTCTCAACGGCCCCGACGGCGATGGCCCGGGCAACGGTATGCCCCACAGCATAATTACATGAGCCGTCGGTGTACCTCGAAGGCTAAACATAATTCGGCGACATCCCTTGGCCGGGACAGAGATCGCCCGGTCCCTTTCTCGATCCGGCGCAGACGGTGACGCACGGTGTTGGGGTGGCAGAACAGTCGGTCAGCGACGGCGTTTACCGAGGCGTCGCTGTTCTGCCACACCCGAAATGTTTCGAACAGCATCTGCCTGTCCTCGTCGGAAAGGTCGCCAAAACCATCCCACGCGGCGCCGACCGTTTTGCTCATCACTTCCGGTGCGCTGACTGCCGCAGTGGCGAGGATGGAGCCGTCGAACACAGCGACCGAGGATGCGGAATCGGTCGGGCCCCGCAACATCATTCGTGCCACATGCAGGGCTTGGCGCGTATCGCGCAGATCCACATACGACGCACTGACCCCTACCCGCGCAGTCGTCATCCGCGACAGTAGGGCAACAACGCTGTCGAATTTTTGGTCGGACTTGATGTGCACGATCCCGACCTGCGTATCGGGCAGCAGCCGCCAGGCCGAAAAGATGTCCAGGCTGCGCAGTTTCGACTCGATCTCGCGGAGCGGCTCATCACCTACAGTGGGAACGTGGGCGACGATGACCACAAAAGGACCATGGATCGGCAACCGAAGGTAGCCGGCGACCTCCTGCAGACAGCGCTCGTCGAACCCGCGTCCCTCCAGTAGAGCGTCAATGAGATTCGCACGACGAGCGGGCTCAGCGAGCAGCTGTCGCGTCTGCTCGTCCCGATGTCCGGCCACCAGGGCCATCGCAACAAGTTCGGCGAAGCTGCTGATGCGGGCCTCGGTGTCGGCCGGCATTGCGCCGGGACCCGCCGACCCGACCGCGGCCAGGCCCCATACGCGTCCATCGACGATGACCGGCACCCCCACCGCCGCGCGCACACCCACCTCTCGGACTCGCGCGGCGGTCGACCCGGCAACGTTGTCGTAGCTGTCGATCCGTGCGGGACGGCAGCTGCGTTGCACCTCCGTAGCGATGGTGTTGCCTTCCATCGGAGTCCGGGTGCCCACCGGCCACTTCGCCAGCGCCGTAGGGTCGGCAGCCGCGCCCACCATGGTGAACTCGCCGCCTGACTCGAACCGCCACAACCCGGCGGTAAACGCATTGACGCATCGGCGCATCTCCTCGGCCACCGCGCCAAAAACCGCCGAAGGTTCAACGCTCCGGGCCACCAGCGTGGCGACCCGGCGCAAGGCGGCCTGTTCGGCGACGAGCCGCCGATACTGCTGCAATACGTCTGGCGGGTCGGACGCGGACGGCTCAGGCGCTCCGGCTATCTCGGTCGTCATTTCTCAACCTCGTATTTCGATGTGTGCCGGCTGACCCGGCTCGAGAACGTGATGACATGACGACTACTACAGTCGCCGCGCGGGCAGCCCAGCATCATCGCCCGAGGATTCATGTTTAGGGCCGCATGGATCTGGTACTAGTGCCAGCAAGCTCTTACCGGTCTCGGCCACCGTGACGGCGGCAGAACGCGGTTGCCAGCCAAGCACTTTGGTGGCCTTCTCCGGTGACACCGCCTTAGGAGGGCCTAGCAGGTCGGCGAACGCACCCAGCGCTGGGACGAAACGTCCCACGGTACGCACCACCCAGTCCGGCACCTCTCCCGTTGGAATCCGCGCCTCGTCGTCGCCCAACGCGGCGCGCAGGATCGCGGCGATCTCAAGTAATTTCAGTGGCTGACCGGCCGATGCCAGGAACCGTTGCCCCGCCGCCTCTGGCTTCAGCATGGCCCGTAAATGCAGATCGGCAACGTCACGCACGTCGACGACGCCGAACGACGCCCGCGGCAGCAGTGGCGGTTTGCCTTGCATAAGCATCTGGATTAGGCCGAGAGAGGTCGGCAGGTCCGGCCCGAGGGCTGGCCCGAAAATGCCGACAGGGTTCACCACCGACAGCCTCACGCCGACCGACGGGTCAGCGACGAAATCCCATGCCGCCCGCTCCGCAAGCGTCTTGCTCTTCACGTAGGGCGTCACATCACCCGTCGGATCGGTCCAGTCAGTTTCGTCGTACGGAAGCGCTGACG
>JGI12627J18819_10000707_pt1 | contig 11058 bp, 10 predicted proteins | sample TexAe_OM1H0_M2_FD_18819 | JGI IMG/M metagenome (IMG submission 18819)
TTTTTTTTTTTCTTTACATAAAAAAAAAATATATAAATATAATTTTATATAATGTGCAGTGAATATATATATATATATATATTTTTATATCTATGAAAAATAAGTTAAAAATAAAATTATTCTATAGAATATTATCTACTATTTTTATTATTGTAATTAAAAAATATAATTACTTTATATATCCTTATAATACTTAATAATATTGTTTGGTGATATATAAGGAGCTCGGGGAAATCGAATCCCTTTATTTCGATTTGCAATCGAAACGCAGAACCATCTACTCAAGCTCCTATCCCATTCAAGGGATATAAATACTAATATAAATATTAGTATAATAATTATCACATAATACTAAAAATAAGACCCGAACCAAGACCCGAACCTATTCATTCATAATCACTAAGAAGATTGATTGCCATATCTAATGAATGATGATAAAGATTGATTGTCAGATCTATTTCATTATCCAGATTATAATATTCTGGCATTATATAATGTAATAATCTAAAAGGATCTCTAGATATTCGAGGTAGTACTTCATTAAAGCAGTCTATTGCTCTCTCACAAGCATTAAGACCATCAATAAGAGACTGTAATGCATTATTTCTAAAATCCTCTTCTAATGTTTTAAAATCTGGTCATAATAATTTATATGATTCACTAACAGGATCATAAAATTTTGTTAACAAAGGACTAATATTCTCATTCTTAAAGAATAATTCATCATCAAATCATATTGAATAAAAATTATCCTTTTCTATATGATAAACATTTTTACCTTCACGAATTATAACACGACCAATAAAACTTTCATTAGGTTGTGATAAGACAGAATCAACTTAAAACCTTATTACTCTTTGCTCAATCATCTACAAGATCAAAATTCTTCTGTGCTTATACGAAAAATCTCTCACCTGTATTAATAAGACCTTGAAGTCGTGCGTTTTCATTATTTTGTTCTTCACCGAGAACTACCAATGAAGAACTTGGTGGTGTATTAATAGCTAATAAATTAGAAAAATTAACTCTTTTTAAGGGAATAATAAAAATTACTTCTTTGACATTGCTAATTCTACTAAGCTATTTTCAATTAAACTAATAACAGGTACGATAATAAAGAAATGTGCAAAATATAATACTGTTGAAATTTGTCCAAATTCAATGAATGGAGACTCAACGTGTTTTGCACCTAATTGCATTAATACTAAGAAGTTAGCAACAAAAATATAGAATGCAACTTTACTTAAAGGTCTGAATTGTACACCATTTAATTTAGATAAATCAGTAATAGGCATTACTAGTAAAGCTAATATAGCTGCAAACATAGCAATAACACCTAATAATTTATTAGGAATAGATCTTAAAATAGCATAGAATGGTAATAAGTATCATTCAGGTACAATAGCAGGTGGAGTTTGCATAGGATTAGCCATAACGTAATTTTCACTATCTCCTAAAGCATTAGGCATGAAGAAAACGAATACAGATAAAACTAAGAAGAAGATAAATATAGTTACTAAATCTTTGAAAATAAAGTAAGGAGCGAATGGTAATCTATCATAGTTACCTGAGATACCTAAAGGATTACTTGATCCAGCTGTATCATGTAATGCGATTAAGTGCATTAATGCTAAAGCAGCTAATACAAAAGGTAATAAGAAGTGTAATGCAAAGAATCTATTTAATGTTGCATTATTTACACTGAAACCACCTCAAATGAACTCAACAATATCTTGTCCAATTCAAGGTATAGCACTCATAAGGTTAGTAATAACTGTAGCCAAATTTTTAATTTGTCTAATGTAGCTTTTATAGCTTATTTCATATTTTCATTAGGCAAATCTTGTACTTTATACTCATTCATTGTAATGATTGTAATTTAATACAGTATAAAGCCTTGAGAATTCGTTAACCTTAAAAACGAACAAAAATTCCGACTGTACATTAAGCAGCATTTCAGCCACCCATCGGTGAACCAGTCTGTAGCGATAGTTTACTCTACCGACGGTCTTGATGCAAAATAAACATCTTTGACCGTTTTCACCAATATCGCTATATGGATTAAATTATAAATTTTTAGTAAAAATTGCTTTATAATATTACCATATAACTATATACAACTTATATTATTTTATATTTCATACTAGGTATAATGTAAGGAGATATTATTTCTCTAAGATTAGTCATTGATTGTTTTAATATATATATTACATATTGATCTTTACCACCTGTTAATTGAATAGTAGCTTTAATATTAAAATTATCATTTAAAGCTTTAATAAGTATTAAACATTCATTATAAGTAAATGTATTAGTAGATAATTTTAAACTATTACCTATTTTACTACCATCATCCATGATTCATATAGCTAAAGCTAAAGGTGTTAAATATTTACCTATACATTCTGGTACACGTTTTATGTTATTTTCATATCAAAGGTCATGTATTCAATTAAAACTAGTATAAGTTCAAGTATGAAATCTAATTATTTTTCTAACTTTACCTTTAACACCCAATCTTGTTGTGATTACAGGCATTTTATAATTACAATAACCTAACTCAGAGAAAAATTTATGTAAAAATAACAAATAATCGACATGTGATGCTTCTTGAAAAAAGCTAATACGTGTACCTACACCTTTTAATCTTTTTTCTGCATCTCCATCTCCAAGAAGAGATCCGAATATAACTGATATTACATCTATATTATGTGGACCTATTCTATATATACCCTTAAGTCTACTTACTATTTTTAGACTATTATCCAAAGAAAAATTAAAAATTTTTCTTGGACTTATATATAAATTATTAAATAATACAAATAATGATGAGAATATAAATAAAAAGTTGTACATTTGAGGCTTAGAAATTAAACCTCATAAACTCATTTGACCATAAGGCAAGACATATCCCAAGAAAGCTGTAGCCATCATAACGATTAAAATTACTGTACCAATAGCTCATGTTAATGTTCTAGGTGATCTGTATGATCCGTAGTATAAACCTCTACCTATATGTAGATATACTATGAAGAAGAAAGCTGAAGCTGTATTAGAGTGTAAATAACGTACTAATCAACCATTATTTACGTCTCTCATAATGTGTTCTACAGAGTTAAACGCTTCTAATACACTAGGTGTATAATGCATAGCTAAAGTAACACCAGTTATTATTTGTATACCTAAACATAAAGCTAATAAAGATCCAAAGTTTCAAGCATAACTTATATTAGCTGGTTGAGGTGAATCTATCATATATGAATTCACCATTTTTAATAAAGGATGACTTTTTAAAATTCTCATTTTTATAATATAAACGTAAAAAATATTTTTATTAACAGTATTCTTAGTTTAAAAATAATATAATATAATTCTTATATATATATATGAAATTGAAATAATTATAATTTTTTTATAATAAATTAAAAAAAAATAATTATATACCTAAATACCACTAGGTACAAATAATACAATAGCTAATATATTAGACATATGTAATCATTCGTTAGGCATTAAGATAAATAATAGTATAACTAAAGTTAAAATAGAAATAGTTATAGTTAAAGAACTAGATAAAGCAAATTTTGAATCAAAATATATTTTATTAATAATTTTATCTTTTTGTAAGATAAGAGCTAGTATTTTAAGATTTTTTAATTTACTAAAGTATGTGTATGAATGTCCATCAAAGAACATTGTTTTAACAATAAATAAGTAATAAACTGCACTAATAGCACTAGCTAACACTCCTATAAGTGTTAAAAAGATAAATCCTTCCTGTAAAGCAGCAGAAAATACCATCTGTTTTGCAAAAAATCCCATTAAAGGTGGAATACCTGCAAATGAGAATAAAGTAATAGCTAAACTTAAAGCTAATATACTATTAATATGGAAATATCCTTTAAGTTGACTTATAAGTTGGATAGGTGAGTTATTTTTATCTATTAGATTGTTATGATTTATATTTTTATCATTATAAGCGTATAAACTATAACCTATAGCTACTAATATAATAAAGGCATTTAAATTAGATAAACTATATTGTATTAAATAGAAAATAAAGGATTGTATTGATTCTACAGTATTAATAGTTAATGCTAATAAGATGAAACCTAAATGAGATATTGTACTATAAGCGAATAATCTTTTAATTCTAAATTGAGTTAAACCTAAAATAGTACCTATTACTAATGATAGTAATGAACTTAATAATAAACCTGTTGTTCAAGAATATTGTGTAGTTACATAAATATTATTAGTATAATGAACTAATTGTAGTAATAATATTAAAATAGAGATTTTTGCTATTATAGCAACAAAAGTTGTAACTATTGTAGGTATACCATCATAAACATCAGGAGATCAGAAGTGAAATGGTGCCGCTGATATTTTGAATAAGAATCCTACAGCTATTAATAATAAGCAATAAGGGATATATCTTGTTATTTCTTGTTCATTAACAATATTAGCTAAATTGTTTATAACATAGAAACTATCTAAATATGTAACACCTAAATTTGCATAAATTAAAGCTATACCTAATAAAATAAAACATGATGATAATCCACCTAATAAGAAGTAAGTTAAACCAGCTGAAGTAGAAGATTCTGAATTTCTATACATAGTACATAATAGATATAATCCATAACTTTGTAATTCTATAGATAAGAAAATAGAAACTAAATCACTACTTGAAATTAAGAATACACTACCTGTTATTATAAATAATAACATTAATGTATATTCTAAGATAGTATATTGTTCTCCTTTTTTTAATATTATATTAGATACAGTTAAATTTTTAACAAATTGTAATTTTGTAAATAATAATTTATGTAAACTCATATATTGATTAGATACAAGTTTTCTAGGATAGAATCCTGTCATATTCAATATTAATAAACTTATAACAAATATTAATATATGAAAAGTTTGTGTTATAGAGGATGTATAAAATAAACCTCCAAATAATCCAATACCATTATCTAAATATGTTATAAATAAGTTATTATAAGATAAATAGATACAATAAAATAAAATTATTATCCCTACTCTAGAGTAAAGAATACTAGTATCACGCCTAAAAGATACAGCGTTTGATAATAATAAACAAAATACTGAGGATAATAGCATACCCATAAAAAAGATAAATTTAAATTAAATCAACTGATATATTAGCGTAATTTATTTAGAAGAACGCACATTACTATTTAATAAAGCAAATAGTGTAAAGATTACTAAAATTAATAAATTATTATCATTGTAAGAGAAATATAATAGAGAAATATAGAATATTAAACCTATTAATATATATAAAGCATAAGTAGTAATAACACCTGTACTTAATTTACCTATACTATTACTTAAAGCTACTAATCCTTTCTCTAAACCATAAGGACCTATTAATTCTACAGAACCTTTATCAAGACTCTTAGTTGTTTGACCACCTAATTTTAAAACACCTTCTGTAATATATCTATTATAGAATAATTCTATGTAGAATCTTTGGTTAAAGAAACTAAAGATATTGTAACCAAATCTAGTAAATTTAAAATTAATAAGTAATTTAGGTAAGAATTCAGATAATAATACTGAAAGTATACTTAATGAGACAGTAAATACAAATGGTAATAATTTGAAGAATCTAGGTACAGCAAATTCAGTATCTAACATAATTTCATGACTAGGGTGAATAAATAAACTATTATCTGCAAAAAAACCAGTACCTAATCCAAGAAATATATCTTTAGTTAAATAACCAAAGAAAATAGAGAAAATAGCTAAAATAATTAAAGGTATAGTCAGAAATAAGTCACCTTCGTGAGCATGTTTGTAACTAACTAAAGGACCATTAGGATTAGTCAAGAATGTTAAATATAATACTTTAGCTGAATAAAGTGTAGTAAACATAGCACCTATTGTAGCTATAAAGTAAACTATAGTACTTGATAGATAGAATTGACCATATGCAGATTCTAAGATAAAATCTTTAGAATAGAATCCTGTCATGAAAGGTACAGCAACTAAACTTAATGAAGCTATTAACATAACTGAATATGTTAAAGGTAAGAATGGTCTTAAACCTCCGTATTTTCTGAAATCTTGATTATCTGCTACTGCGTGTATAACTGAACCAGCACCTAAGAATAATAAGGCTTTATAGAAAGCATGATTTACTAAATGGAATAAAGCTAAGTTATAACTTGATAAACCAATAGCTATAACCATCATACCTAATTGACTCATAGTAGAATAAGCAATAACTTTTTTAATATCTTGTTGGAATAAACCAATTAAAGAACTAAATACTGTAGTAATAGCACCTAATCATAAACATAATACTAAAACAGTTGAACTATATTCAATTAAAGGTGAAGATCTCATTAATAAATAAACTCCAGCTGTAACCATAGTTGCAGCGTGAATTAAAGCAGATACAGGTGTAGGACCTTCCATAGCTTGAGGTAATCAAATATGTAAACCTACTTGTGAACTTTTAGCTGCAGCACCTATTAATAAACAAATACCTATTATTGTAATAATATTTTCATTATAATAAGGAGCTAATGCAAATACTGTACTATAATCTATATTACCAAAAGATCATAACATAGCAAACATACCAACAGTTAATAAACAATCACCTACTCTATTAGTTAAAAAAGCAGATAGAGAACTTTGATTTGCTGCTATTCTAGTAAATCAGAAATTTACTAATAGATATGAACAAACACCAACACCTTCTCAACCAACAAACATTAATAAATAATTATTTCCTGTAACAAGAATAATCATCATGAATGTGAATAAGCTTAAATAACTAAAGAATCTTTGATTATGTGGATCATGACTCATATAACTTATTGAGTATACGTGTACTAAACTAGAAACTACTAATACAGGTATTAACATAGAAACAGTTAATGAATCAAATCTGAAGTTTCATAATACATAAAGTGATTCAACATCTACTCATCTTGCAACACTTATTGTTACAGGTATATTATTAAAACCTACTTCAAAGAAAGCTATTATAGCTAAGAATGTAGTAATAATAACAGAAGTACATGTTATTAAATGAGCTCCACTTACTCCTACTTTTCTACCAAAAAAACCTGAAATTATAGAACCTAATAAAGGTAAAATTATCAATGTTAAATACATTATCTATATTGTATTGATATACTACCTCTTAATCTATAGTATGCAACTAAAATACCTAAACCGATTGCAGATTCTGCTCCTGCTATTGTTATAATATAAACAGCAAAAGTTTGTCCTAAAATATCGTCAAAACTAAGTGAACTAATTAATATTAAAAATGTTATAGATAATAACATAATCTCTATTGAAATTAGCATTAGTATAATATTTTTTCTATTTAAAACGAAACCTAATATTCCTATTAAGAATAAAATTATTGAAAAATTCATTATATAAAAAATTTTATTTTGATTTATCTATACTATATCATACAAAAATCAAATTTTCTTTGATTTTTTTACTTGCATTACAAGTAATAACTAATTTATCTATATATATTTATGTATATAAATATATAAATTATAACAATATATAATTATATTGTTAAATGTGTATAAGACTTGAACTTATATATGCGTATCCGTAGTACACTGTTCTACCATTAAACTAACACATTTATATCTAGATATAATCTAAAAAAATAGATTAAAAATAAATATATATATTATTAAAATAATAAGTTAATAAAACTAACTATAATATTTAAAATAAATAATTATTAATTAACCTTCCATTTGATCTCTTAATCATAATAAGAAATCTTTAATAGATACAGATTGTATTGCAATAGGCATAGAACTGTGAAGTATACCACAAATTTCTGAACATTGACCAAAGAATGTACCAGGACGATTTACATAAACAGAAGCTTGATTTAATCTACCTGGGAAAGCATCAGCTTTAATACCTAAAGATGGTACAGCGTATGAATGGATAACATCCGCAGCTGAAATTACAAATCTTGTATGAGTTAATTCAGGTATAATAACTCTATTATCTACTTCTAACATTCTAAATTGTCCTTCTTCTAAATCACTTTCAGGTACAATATATGAATCAAACTCGATAAACTCATTATCTTCATTAGTGAAATCTGGATATTGGTAACTTCAATATCATTGATGCCCTTCTGCATATACAACTAATGAAGGATCCATTATTTCGTCCATTAAATATAATAATTTGAATGAAGGAAATGCAATTAATATTAATATTAATGCAGGTGTAATAGTTCAGATTAATTCTATTAAAGTACCATGATTCATATATTTATGTGATATAGGTGATTTTGATGCTACAAAATTTATGATGATAACGATCATCATTCATGTAACTGTGAATAAAATAATAGCTAAGTAGAAAAAGATATTATTATGTAATTCTTCTATTCCTTCCATTTGAGGTGTAGCGCTATCTTGGAAAAATAACCCTCAAGGAGTAGGAGCATCTAATTGTAAATGTCCTTTTAATATGTCTAAAAGCATAACTTATATTGATAAAATATTCATTTATTCTTATTACTCGTATTATTTGTATTAAATAAAAATCTAATTTTATTAATTTACTAAAAATTATTTATTCTAAAAATTTACTAAGTTATATTATTTAAAAATAATAGAGTAACCAGTTCATGATTTTAAATTAAAACTATAAACTTGTCTACTTTCAATTTTCAAAGCATTTTTCCCTAACTCAAAGGCGAAACCTAAAGTTAATACTAGGAAGAATACTAACATAATAACTAAACCATAAATTCCATTTGTATATGCACTAACTACATAAGGATAAACTAATAAAATTTCTAAATCAAATAATAAGAATAATAACGCAAAAATAAAGAAAGAGATACTGAATTGAGTTCTATTCTGACCTAAGAATGAATGGAAACCGCATTCAAAAGCACTATCTTTCTCCTGATAAGGATTATGGGGTGATAGTATTAAATTAATAGCTAGCAATAATATTGCTAAAACTGGTATTAAAAAGAAAAAAAAAGTTGTACTTGTCATGAAAAATAAAATTTTATTGTTTATTTATATTAATTTTTAAGGCTAATAACCTACAAAGGTCTTATTAATTAGGCAACGTATAATAATAAGAAAGCCATCATTAATGCAAATAATCCTGTAGCTTCCGCGAAAGCGAAACCTAATATTGCGTATGAGAATAATTGACCTCTTAAAGATGGATTTCTAGCAACTCCTAATATTAATGCACCGAAAACAACACCGATCCCTACACCGGCTCCGATTAAACCTGTAGTAGCCATTCCTGTTCCAATTATTTTAGCTGCTTGTATCATATAATTTTTGATAAGTGTACAACCATTCTAAGTAAGGTAACCTCAACTAATAAAGAAATAAATCTTGGAATTAATATTGTAAGAAAAAAATTACTTTACAATATACTTGTATACTTACAAGGTTTTATATTCTTTTTATAACTTTTAAGTTATATATAACAATTTTCATATACTAAATATAGTATAGTATAATTTAATTGTTAAACATGCATAAGATTCGAACTTATATATAGTTTATATAAACTATATATTACCAAAAACACGTATATAGACAAATAATTTATTTGTCTAAGTTAATTACTAATTAATATTAAATTAGTAAAATTAATTATTAAGAAATTTCCTCTAAATATGAGATACAATTTAAAATATCGTGAGGTATAGTATCTAATTTCTCAAGAAAATTAGGAGCTATATCTCTAATTTGAGATCTAAACGTTATACCTATATTTGCTAATTTTTTAGCATCATATACTAAATCAATCTTCTTTTTAGTGAAATCTAAAGGTTGTTGCTTTAAATCTTCAACAACATTAAATTGAATAGGTATATCGAATTCATTATTAATTAAAGTAATACTATAATAATTATAATTTTCTCTCATTTTAGTATGTCTTCTATAAGAAATAGGATTAACCTCTATTCATTCCTCAATAATATGTATATTACAATCATTATGATTAGTAAATACATGTAAATATTCTTTAATAGAATCTACTTCTATCATAGGATAAGTTACACCTACTATTATAGCTTCTACTTTCTCAGCCTTAGATCCTGTAGCAGGTAATGCAGCATAGAAAGATCCAGTAAATAATCTACTACTATTATTTTTATAATTACATAAAAGTAAAATTATTAAGACCTTTTTAGCAGTAGATTATATTAAGATTGTAGAGGAAGACTTGCAAAAGCATGAGGTTTAGGTGGACTTGTTAAACATCATTCTAATGAGTTATTATTTCTAGTGAATAATACTTGGAATGTATCACTGAATAATTGAGGTGTTAATCAAGGGTATCTTAATACAGCCTCACCTTCTGTTAATTGCTTGTAAATAATTGTTAAGAAGTATCATGTAGCTACAACACTAACGATAGAACCAACAGAACTTACTAAATTTCAACCGTAGAAGGCGTCAGGGTAATCACTAATTCTTCTAGGCATACCTTGTAAACCTAAGAAGTGTTGTGGGAAGAATGTAAGATTAACTCCAATAAATAAAATTCAGAAATGAACTTTAGCTGCAAATTGGTCATATGATAAACCTAACATCTTAGGTATTCAGAAGTATCAACCACTGAATAATGCAAATACAGCACCCATAGATAATACATAGTGGAAGTGAGCAACAACGTAGTAAGTATCATGGAAAGCTATATCAAGTGATGCATTAGCTAAAACAATACCACTTAATCCACCAATAGTGAATAAAAGAATAAAACCTAATGAGAATAGCATAGGAGCTGTTAAATGTACTGATCCACCATAAAGTGTAGCTAATCAACTGAATATTTTAATTCCAGTTGGAACTCCAATAATCATAGTAGCAGCTGTGAAATAAGCTCTTGTATCAACATCTAAACCAACTGTATACATGTGGTGACTTCAAACAACGAAACCTAAAACTCCAATAGACATCATAGCGTAAACCATACCTAAGTAACCGAATACGCTTTTACCTGATCCTGCAGCGATTACTGTACTAACAA
>JGI12627J18819_10000708_pt1 | contig 11058 bp, 10 predicted proteins | sample TexAe_OM1H0_M2_FD_18819 | JGI IMG/M metagenome (IMG submission 18819)
GGCCTCATCACTCTCACGCGGAAAGAGGAAGCTTTCATATCTGGAGGCTCGGGAATACGCGCGAATGGAACAGCGCATTGCCGATGCGGAGGATGCGGTGAGAACCAGGCAGACCGCCGCAGACGATCCCGCGATCGCCACTGACGCGACCCGCTTAGTCGAGGCGCATCGCGAACTCGAGGAAGCTCAAAAGGCGCTGGATCTGCTCTACGAACGCTGGCATGCCCTGGAAGAGAAACAGCACTGAGACGGCTATCGGAACAACTCTAGACTAGGCGCGCGCGAAGTCGATATAGCCGTGCTGAACGTCGGTTCGCACCAGTTTGGCTTTTAGATTGTCTCCTACATCGAGGCCCTGCTGGCCACGCACCAGCATTCCTTCCACGTGCGGCTGCAACACACGCACAAATGTTCCCTTCGAGTTTGCTCCGGTCACGATTGCGTCGAACACCTCGCCCACGCGCGCGCTCATCGCCATGGCTGAGATGCGTTTGGTCATCTCGCGCTCCACTTTGCGGGCGGCATCTTCTTTCATCGTGCAATTGCTGGCGATGGCCGCCAGTTCATCATCGGAGTAGGCATTCGCTGTCTTGCTGAGCAATGATTTGATCAGGCGTTGCGTCACCATATCGGCAAAGCGGCGATTGGGCGCCGTGGAGTGGGTGTAATCCTGAACCGCCAGTCCGAAGTGGCCGATGTTGGGATCACCCGGACGTTCCAGCACGTATTCGCCCGGACCCATCAGTTTGATCACCGCCAATGACAGGTCGGCGAAGTGTTCCGGATCGGCCGCTTTGCGTTGCATCAGAAAATCGTTCAGGGCCTTGGAATCAGGCTCGGCGGGCAGCTTTCCACCTTGTCCTTCCGCCAACTGCGCGATGCGATCCCAACGCTCGGGCGTCTTCACGACGCGCCGGATAGACGACACATTTACCAGCGCCTGCGCGACAACTACGTTGGCTGCGATCATGAAGTCTTCGATCAACTCGGTCGCACGGTTTTTCTCTTGTTTCACGATATCCGTGACCCTGTCGTTGACGAGCGCTGGACGCACTTCAATGGTTTCGATATTGAGCGCTCCATGCTCGTATCGCTGCTTTTTCAGAGCCTGCGCCACACCGTTCTGGAGTTTCAATTGCGCCTGCAGATCGCTCGAAGCGGCCACTTTGGGTGGGGCCGGACCCTTGCTTTCCAGCCAGGCTCCCACCGCGTTGTAGGTGAGTTGGGCCTTGTTGCGGACCAGCGCGCGATACAGGTCGCTCGCTTTGACCTGACCATCGCTGCTGACGACAAACTCGATCACCACGGCAGCATTGTCCTGATTTTCAAGAAGTGACGTGATGCCGGTCGACAATCGTTCCGGCAACATGGAGAAGTTCCGGATGCCGGTGTAAACGGTGGTCGCCTGTGCCGCAGCGTGCTCGTCGATGGCCGTGCCTTTCGCAACGTCGACGTCCACATCGGCGATACCTACCAGCACCTTCACGTCGCCATTGGTGAGCGGTTTGACTACTTCAATTTGATCGAGGTCCTTCGAGGTGTCGTTGTCAATCGAAGACCAGAGCAGCCCACGCAGATCGCGAACATCGCCGCCCGGAGCAGGTGCTTGGGACGGCAAACTGGCCAGCTGCCGCTCCACTGCGGGCGGAAAGTCGGGTTGGAATCCGTGCGCGAGCATGATTTCCTTCGCCACGGCTTGCAGGTCGATTGGGGGACGCGCGTCGTTCATGAATTCTCCGCTCCCGGTGCAAGCAGGCTACCATGGCGGCATCGCAGACAGTCCTGTACCCGCAGACCGAATCCATGCGAAGCTCGTGTTATCCTAGTAACAGCAGCTGCGTTCCCGCCTTTTAGGCAATTTTTCCCGCAGTTCCCTGAGAAATCATGATTTCGGTCAGTAACGTTTCCATGCGCTACGGCGCCAAAGTTCTGTTCGATGAAGTTTCCACGGCGTTCACGCCGGGCAAGCGCTATGGACTCACCGGGCCAAACGGCGCCGGCAAATCCACTTTCATGAACATCCTGACCGGCGAGATGGAGCCACAAAAGGGCACGGTGGTGCGCCCGCGCAAGCTCGGCGTGCTCAGCCAGGACCAGTTCGCCTTCGATGCCTCTCGCGTGCTTGACGCGGTCATTATGGGGAACAAGCGGTTGTGGGCCGCACTCGAAGAACGCGACCGCATTTACGAGAAGGCCGAAATATCGGACGAAGATGGCATGAAACTCGGCGAGTTGGAAGGGATCATCGGCGAGGAAGACGGCTACACCGCCGAGAGCGACGCCGCAATCCTGCTGCAAGGTCTTGACATCCCGGATGCATCCCACGAACGCAAAATGAGCGAGTTGCAAGGCGGACAAAAAGTCCGCGTGCTGCTCGCGCAGGCTTTGTTCGGGCATCCCCAGGCCCTGCTGCTCGATGAGCCGACCAACAACCTCGATCTGGATTCCATCCACTGGCTGCAGGGATTTCTCAACGCGTACGACGGGGTGGTGATCGTGATTTCGCACGACCGCCACTTCCTCAACAGCGTCTGCACTCACATCGCCGACATCGACTACGAGACCATCATCACCTATACCGGCACTTATGACGACATGGTGGTCGCCAAAACACAAATCCGATCGCAGATCGAAGCGCAGAATGCGCAACGCGAGAAAAAGATCGCGCAGTTGAACGAATTCATCGCCCGCTTTGCCGCCGGTACTCGCTCAAGTCAGGTGCAATCCCGAAGAAAAGAAGTCGAGCGTTTGCAGGTGACCGAACTGGCGCGCTCGAACATCCAGCGCCCTTACATCAAGTTCGAGCAGAANCGCCCGTCCGGCAAGCACATTCTCGACATCGAGAACCTTTNTAAGGCATATGGCGAGAAGGAGGTCATTCGGAATTTCGAGGCGAGCCTTCTGCGCGGCGAGAAGATCGCGCTGATGGGGCGCAACGGCGCAGGCAAAACCACTCTGGTGAACGCTCTGCTGGCAAACTCCCCGACCGTTCCCGAGACCGAGTTACGGAAAACCAGCGGCTACGATGGCGCGTTCCTGGATTCCGGAAAAGTCGTCTGGGGACATGAAGCCAGCGTCGGCTACTTTGCGCAGGATCACAAGAGCCTGATTCAGCCCGGAATGACAGTCTTCGAATGGCTGCATCAATGGGATCCTTCGGCGTCGCACGAAGAAGTTCGCGGCCTGCTGGGCCAAATGCTGTTCGCGCGCGAGGACGGCAACAAGAAGACCGACGTTCTTTCCGGCGGCGAGGCCGCTCGCGTCATCTTCTGCAAGCTCATGCTGCAGAAACCCAACGTGCTGGTGCTCGATGAGCCAACCAATCACCTGGACCTGGAATCGATCAATGCCTTGAATATCGCGTTGCAGCGGTATCAGGGCACGGTGCTGCTCGTCACTCACGATCATGATTTGATCGACGAAGTCGCGACCCGGATCTGGCACTTTGAAACCGATCACCGAATTACAGATTTCAAGGGCTCTTACGAGGAATACCAGACCGTCCACGCCTAAGGCTAGAAGCTATCATCTATCTCATAAATCGGTTTTGAAAGGGCGCGGCTTCAGCCCCGCCGTCCAGAGCTGCATAAGAGTCGGGGCTTTTAGCCCCTGGGAAGGCCGAAGCTGACACTGGTTCATTATCAGATAGCTTCTAATCTTCTGGAGTGACGGGCGGCGACGTCCGACACTCCATCGACGCAGACGGCGCCCGCAAGAGTCCACCCGTTCATTTCTAACTGATCCGAAGTAGCTTGTTGGCAGAGCATCATTGTTGGAATTGAGTCATGATTGTTAGAAGTAAGTTAAGTAAGGATGCTATATCACAATGCCGACATTTCGGCACCCCCTTGCCCTTACAGCCAACAACAAGTCCTGCTTTCGTAACAGCGTTCGGCCTTCAACCTACTCTTGGTGTCTTTCAGGGTGAGGAACTCGCCCTCCTGGCGCGATCTCCATGGAGGAATCGAAGTCTGTCGAAGATCTGCACAACTTAGACGAGAACCGAGGTTTGTACCCAGAAGGCGCTCGTTTAGCAGGTTCTGCGGGTACCGCAACCGCAAACAGCGAGCATTTTTCTTGTCTTTGGCGGACCCACAGAGTAGCGTTCCTGTGTTACAAATACCGAACATAACGGGGTGGTGCAGCTCGGACCGGCACGGGATGAGATTGCGACCTGGCAGCACTGAGGGAGGTAGCATGCTATCGGCAGGGCAAAGTCTGCGACTTGTGCGGGAAGGGCTTGGTCTTACCATGCGGGACGTCGAAACCGCGAGCGCAAATATAGCCGCCAAACACCGGAGCGAGGAATTCGCGATCCCACCGAGCCGTCTATCGGATATCGAAACGAAAGGTGTGGTTCCAAGCATTTACCGGCTGTACTCGCTCTCGGTGATCTATCGCCGGGATGCGCGTGAAATCCTGGCGCTTTATGGCGTCGATCTAAGCGGCGTGGTCGACGATCTACACCTGAGTCTTCCCCCCAAATCCCACAAATCAGACGCACTGGAGGCCGGCATGTGGGCGCGAATTCCCGTGCGGCTCGACCCCAGCTTTGATCCCCGGTTCACCATGAACATGGGCCGCGTCATCGAGCAATGGGGGGTGGTGCCGCTCAACTACCTGGCGCAGTTCGCCGACCGCCGATACACCTATGGATACATCGGCAGCGAAGACTTCACCATGTATCCCATCCTGCCTCCCGGCACATTCGTGCAGGTGGACGAATCGAAGACGCGGGTGGCGGAAGGAGCATGGCGGTCAGAGTACGAACGGCCGATTTACTTTGTCGAAACCCGCGAAGGCTTTACCTGCTGCTGGTGCACACTCCAGCCTGATGGCTTGGTGCTTCAATCGCACCCACTTTCTCCAGTACAGGTGCGGCTCTTGAAACATCCTCAACAAGCGGAAGTAATCGGCCAGGTCGTGGGGGTAGCGATGAGGCTGGGAGAATGGTCTACCGTCGAGTCTTCACCAGAGCCGAGAGCGCACGAAGCACTGAACTGAGGTGCCGTCGCGAGCCTGCGCTGGGATCCTTTGGCAGGGTCTGGACCTTACGATCCTCTAATGCCTGCAGAAAGCGCTCCTGATCTGTCCCGGTTTGAACACTGGACTGCGCATCATCGAGTAAGTTGCGCATAGGAGTTCGTAGGATCAGGGAAACATTTTCCTGATGCGCCTCCGCCAGAGCGCGCTGCGCCGCTTCTTCTCCATGCACACGCGATAATCCCCAGTGTGAATACGATCCATCTTCCTGCCGCAAACTGGTGAAGTACTCCAACCTTCCCAGCAAACCAGATACCGCACGCAGTGTACTTCCCTGCAGGTCTTCCTTTACCGACTTCAAGGTCATCATCTTGTTACAGTTTCCGGAAACCAAACGGATATGTGATTCACCGGTTCCCTAAGCTTGTAGATTGCAAGTTATCACGATGCGAGTTCTTCGCAAAGGAGATGCATCGTGAAAAAGATTCTATTTCTACTCGCGACCACTATCGTGCTGGTAGGCAGCTTATCGACTCAAATTTCGATTCACTCGGATGGNAATCCAACCGGCTGCCCGTCGGGTACAAAAGTTTGCAAGCCCTGAGATTCATAAGGTTAACGAGGGGGTGGGCCCATAGTTGAGGGCAGGGACAGAAGGCAGTATAGTCTGCTGGGAACAGTATGACAGTACAGCGCTGGCTCTTCTTTTATCTGTGGATCGCACCCCACGCTTTCCAGGCGGTGCTGGCAGTCATCATGATCCGTCGCAAACTGTTCCGATTATTCCCTGCGTTCTTTTCATACATCGTGTATGAGGTTGTACAGTTCCTGGTCCTGTTTACGATGGACCGGATGGACTCTGTATCCGCAAATCAATGGTCCATGGCTGCACTAGTGGGAACAACCGGGAGCATGATCCTGCGTTTCCTCGTGGTTCATGAGATCTTCAACAATGTCTTTGAAAGCTACCCTGCGCTGAAGGCGTTTGGGGGAGTCTTGTTTCGCTGGGCGACGGTCGTCTTGATGATTATCGCGGTCACGATGGTGGGGTATAGCTCCGGCTCGGAATTGGACCGGTTCACGGTGGTTTATACCATCCTGGACCGCGCCGTCAGCATTGTGCAGTGCGGTCTGTTAGTGCTTCTGGTGTTGCTGGCGCGTTTTCTCAGTTTTCCATGGACGAGCTACGCGTTTGGAATTGCCCTGGGCCTGGGCTTCTTCGCCAGCGTCGATCTCGGTATTTCCGCAATAAAAGCGCAGTACGGGGTGAACGTCGGGTATGGAATCATTGATCCCATTTCCATGGCCACTTATCATTGTTGTGTTCTGTTCTGGGTGGTAAGCCTGCTTCGGCCAGAGCGAAAGGTCGCCCGCACGGCTTCCCCGCCCGGTCATGAACTCGAACACTGGAACTCCGTGCTGCAGAGGTTATTGCAGCAATGATCATTACGCTCATCCTGATTTTGTTGGCGTTGGCCGCCCTGGTCTTTTTTGTGCTGAGGGGATTTGGACCCTCGCGCCCGGTCACGGACCAGGCTGAGCTAAACGACAACATTCGGACCGTTGACCTCGAGGCCTTCCGGAATCTGATCGATCCCGAAGAAGAAGAATTTCTGCGTCTCCATCTGCCGGCGGATGAATTCCGTGCGATTCAGCGACAACGCCTGCGCGCCGCGATCGACTATTTGGCTGCGGTATCTCACAACGCGGCTCTGCTCTTGCATTTAGGACTGTCGGCCCGGCGCAGCTCGGACCCCCGGATTGCAGAAACAGCCCAGAACCTCGTGGACAACGCGCTTCGTTTGCGCCTGTACTCAGCCCTGGCGATCTGCAAAATTGGCCTGCGAATCGCGTTCCCCAGTGCGGTGTTGCAGCCCGCCGGTATCGCCGAACGCTACCAGCTCATGACCGAAGGAGCCGCGCAGCTCGGCCGCCTTCGATCCCCCAGTAATGGCGCGCTGATCGCGCGGACTCTCTAGCGAGTTTGCAGAAAAAATCAATTTGACGAAGACCGCCCCTGAAGCGCGATCCCAGGTCAACCTCCAAACAGCGAACGCGAACCTGGGCACCACCCAACGCGGTGCCCTGACACAAGTCACCGGTGTTTCCGCAAGCTGCTAGCGTGCTGTCCCTTAAATTCGGAATGAAAAGTGTCATCCCGAGCGCAGCGAAGAACCTGTGTACTTTGCTTGCAACATTCAAGGCCTTGCCCTCGCGCCGTCGCAGTGCGGTTCCAATTTTGTCACGAACTTCCCGGATGCCAAACTAGGAGTTCTAAGCGGCGAGGGAGCTCTCAGCTTTTAATTCCCGCCGTGTGGAACCATCCAATTCTTTGTTCGTTTTTTGGAACAAACCTCCCCGCGAGAAGAAGATCCCGGAAAAATGAGCTACTTTTCCCCACGCTGTATGTGTTAGCTGGAGCCCGTGTCGCGACCTTCCCCTCAAGGACGCCCGGCACGGGCTCTAGTTTCTTCGCGCGCGCCCCCATAAAACAGAGGGGCTCCGATCTGCTCGTCGTCATAGCGAAAAATCTCGACAACCGGCACACGCGGGACCCTTGTGCCTGCCTGGCGATCGACCTGGAATCTTCTGACCAACCCCCGAAAATTCTGAGTCCGGGAGCGCTCGGCAGAATCTAAAATTGGCATCCAGCTCCCGGTATCGCCTCAGCCATTCGGAAACGAAAAAAGCCCTTGTGGCCCGGGACGGAGTTGCAAGCCTTCCGCTCGGCGCACCGGTCGAGTTGGAGTAGTCTTCGACGTGGCCGCGTCACAACGAACAACCGTCGCCCAATTTCAGCACGTACATTTCAACCCAACTGACTCATAGGAGGACTTTATGGCAACACTGAGAGCAGCGGTGACACCACAGGTGTCAGCAATGAAGGTGGCTCAAATTTCTAAGCCGGGCGCCGGCTTCCAGCTCGTCGAGCGCGAGATTCCCGAGCCCGGTCCAGCTCACGTGCGCATCAAGGTGAAGGCCTGCGGAGTTTGCCACAGCGACGTACTCACGGTGGAAGGTGGCTGGCCTGGCCTTGAGTATCCTCGCGTTCCAGGGCATGAAGTGGCAGGAATCATCGACAAAGTCGGCGCCGGTGTTTCCGCCTGGACAAAGGGGCAGCGTGTCGGCGTGGGCTGGCATGGCGGCCAGGACAACACCTGTCGGGAGTGCCGGCGCGGAGATTTTCGGAATTGCCGCAACGTGAAAGTTTGTGGCATCAGCTATGACGGCGGGTACCAGCAGTACATGGTCGCTCCGGTGGAGGCGCTGGTGGCAATACCGGACGGTCTGAACGACACCGAAGCCGCGCCCCTGCTCTGCGCCGGAATCACCACCTACAACGCGCTGAGGCACAGTGGCGCGTTCCCCGGCGACCTGGTTGCGGTGCAAGGCATCGGCGGCCTCGGTCACCTCGGAATTCAATTCGCGAACAAATTTGGCTACAACGTGGCGGCCATCGGGCGCGGCTCCGAAAACGCGGCGCTGGCCACCAAGCTCGGCGCCAGCGTCTACATCGACAGCCAATCCACCAACCCAGCCGAGGCGCTCCAAAAACTTGGCGGGGCGCGGGTCATTTTGGCCACCGCTCCCAACTCGAAATCGATGTCTGCCCTGATCGACGGTCTCGGGCCCAATGGCGAGCTCCTCGTGGTCGGGGCCACGTTCGACCCCATTGAAGTCACGCCGCTCCAGCTGATTTTTGGAAGTCGAACGATTCAGGGCTGGGCCGCGGGCACGCCCGCCGACTCCGAGGACACGCTGCATTTCTCCCAATTGAGCGGTGTGCGTCCAATGATCGAAACCTATCCTCTCGAAAATGCCGCAGAGGCGTACGCGCGGATGATGAGCGGCAAGGCGCAGTTTCGCGTCGTGCTGACAATGTGATCTGAGCCACCGACGCCGGCGAGCACGGGGCGGCGTGCTCGCCGGCAGAGTCGAATCACAACAATCACTCGTTTCCCCGGACCGTGCATCCGCGCGCGCCCCTGAAACGATTGGCGTCGCGTTTATATGCCTTGACAAGTATATGCTTAGTTGGGTATATAAAAGATAATGCAATCCGTCTTCGAAATCATTGCGGAACCCAACCGCCGCGCGATCTTGACCCTCCTGGTCTCGTCCCAGCAGTCCGTGGGAGAGATCGAGCGTCAACTCCGTATACCCCAGCCGGCCGTGTCAAAGCACCTGCGCGTGCTGCGCGAGGCCGGTTTCGTGGAATCCACGGTGGACGCACAGCGGCGTCTTTATCGCCTGAGACCTGAGCCACTGCAGGAGCTCTATACCTGGCTGGCTCAGTTCCGTCGGTTCTGGTCCGCTCATCTCGATGCTCTCGAACGCCACCTCGACCGCATGGATCAATCCACGCCCATGAAAAAAAAGACAAAGAGAAGGAGAAGAAGAGGATGACCGATCGCGAGCGGTACACACCGGGTCCCGCCAGCGGGGCGCAGATCCGAAAGGACCGGCTGCAAAACGACGAAAACAAGTGGACGCTCATTCTGGTGCGCGAACTGCGCCACCCGCCGGAAAAAGTCTGGCAGGCCCTTACCGACCCGGCCCATCTGCGCGAGTGGGCGCCCTTTGAAGCCGATGGGAACCTCGGCACGGTGGGAACCGTAAAGCTCACCTGGGTGGGAGCGCCCGTGCCCCAGGCTACAACCGTGACGCGAGCCGACGCTCCCAGGCTGCTTGAGTACGACGATACCCGGTGGGAACTCGAAGCCTCCGGTGGCGGCACGCGCCTGACCCTGTGGCACAACATCGATCGCCGCTTCATCGCAATGGGTGCTGCCGGGTGGCACATTTGTTTCGATGTTCTCGATCACCTGCTCAGCGGAACTCCCATCGGCCGCATCGTCGGCCCCGATGCGATGAAGTTCGGCGGCTGGCAGCGGCTGCACGCGGAGTACGCCAGGCAGTTCGGCGTTGAAACCCCCAACTGGGCGCCTGAAGCGGCTGAAAAGTCGTGAAGCGAGGCGGATGAAGCTCGGTGCCCCAGGGTTCGCGTCCGCGGGTGGCCCATTCAAGCCCCGGGTCCCCAGACAGCGCGGTTTTCGCTGGCTGGGGTGAAAGCCCGCCTTTGGCTTGAGCGGTTCCTCCAGATCGGTGGACATCCCCATAGGCGTGCCGACCGCGGGCGGTGTAAATGACGCGCTAATCGCCGATAAACGGAGCACAAATTCGTCATGAAAGATGCCACCAAACGTTCGATTGTTCGCTGGATTCACATCGTCCTTGCCATTCCGATACTCGGCTATATCTATAGTCCGTTCGAAAGACTTCCAGACTACGCCCCCCGGGTTCGGTTCGTCGTCGTTCCTGGAATGATCCTCTCCGGACTTTGGATGTGGAAAGGCCATGTCCTTCGACGACTTATTTCAAAAAGATCGGCAGGCGGCACAGGTTCGTACTCAAACCTGTGATTTTCAATCAGCTCGGTGCCCCAGGACGGGTGGCCCACTCAGGCCCGGTCTTGGCTTGAGAGGGAAGTTGAGTGGGGATGTCTGCGCGAGCTGCAGGTTACGTTGAGCGCAGCTAAAATAAGTGCGAGAGTTGGAGCCGAACATGAAAACGCCTGTGGAATCTGCCTCTGCATTACTCGACCACAAGATCAAGGAACTTGGGGATTGGCGCGGGAAGACGCTCGCGAAAGTGCGCGACATCGTGCACCAGGCTGACCCGGAGATTATCGAAGAGTGGAAGTGGGTCAAGCCGACATCACCGGGGACTCCCGTCTGGTCCCACGGCGGCATCGTGTGCACGGGAGAGACGTACAAGAACGTCGTCAAGATGACTTTTGCCAAGGGAGCTGCGTTGAAGGACCCTTCCGGTCTGTTCAACTCCAGCCTCGACGGGAATGTCAGGCGCGCCATCGACATCCACGAAGACGACAAGATCAATGAAGCAGCCTTGAAGAATCTCATCCGCGCTGCAGTGGCGCTCAATCTGGAGGACAAGAAAAAGGCGAAGCCCAAGCCGAAAACCCGGTGAGCGACGAAGATCTGAACATCCCACTCAACCCAGAGGCGGGCTTCCACCCCAGGCTTGAATGCGGCACCCGCCGATCATACTTTT
>JGI12627J18819_10000709_pt1 | contig 11058 bp, 10 predicted proteins | sample TexAe_OM1H0_M2_FD_18819 | JGI IMG/M metagenome (IMG submission 18819)
CCGCAATTTTGCATCCGCGATCGGCTGATCCCGATGGGGCGGATTGCCGGCGGGCAGAAAGCGGATCTCCTTCAGTCGCAGCGCTTGCTGCAACTCGAACGCCGTGCGCAGATGAGCGTAGTGAATCGGATCGAAGGTACCGCCAAAAATGCCGATCGGATTCATCGGCTAACCCTGCCTGAATCCGGACCCGCTTGCAAAGCGCCTGCGAATGCGCCGGTAAGTCCGGTGATAACGCTCCAAGCATCGCCTGGGGCCAAACCTTTGATGACGCGGTCGGCGTGGCCGGCTTGCAGGAGCAGGGGCGCCAGCGGCAAGCGCTTGAGCCGTCCCAGCGCGCGCGGCGAGGGATTCGCCGCCAGATTCCAGCCGCTGCCGCGGGCGTTGGATCGCAAGCGCTCGCGGTCGCGCGCCTGCCACATTCCACGCAGCTCGCGCACCAACGCCCAGAGTATCAGCGTCGGCTCCACGCCCTCGCTTTTCAAACCCAAGAGCACCCTCAATGCGCGCGGGGCATCGCCGGCCGCCGCCGCTTCGGCCAGCTGGAAAACATCGTAGCGCGCGCTATCGCCGACGGAGCGCAATACCAGCTCCACGCCGACCGGCGCGCCGTTCGCCAGCAACGCGAGCTTCTCAAGCTCCTGCTGCGCGGCCAGCAGGTTCCCCTCGACCCGGTCGACGATGAGCTGCGCCGCCTCCGGTTCGACATCGATGTGCAACATTTTGGCCCTGCCTCTCAGCCATGCGGGCAGCGCCGCGGTATCCACCGGCATGATCGAAACCCAGACGCCGTGCTTTTCGATCGCTTGCACCCAGGGTGAGTCCATCGATTTCTTCTCCAGCTTCTCGGTGATGACGAGAAAGACCAGATCCGGCACGGGATGCGCCGCCAGCTCGGCGATTACCGCGGCGCCCTTATCCGGCTTGCCGGTCGGCATGCGCAATTCGAACAACCGTTTCTCCGCGAACAGCGACAGCGAGTGGCTCGCAAGCCGCAATTCGTCCCAGCTGAAGCTGCGGTCTACGAAATACACCTGTCGATCTGCGAAGCCTGCGCCACGTGCAGCCGCGCGAACGGCATCCGCGGCCTCGCCGACCAGGAGAGGCTCGTCGCCGGAAATCAGGTAGATCCCCTTCAGGCCTTGGCCCAAGGCTGCCGGCAGCTGTTCGGCACGCAAACGCAAGCTAACGCAATGCCTTAAAAGCTGAACTGGGCACGCGCCGCCGCATATTCGCCCTCCATGCGCACAACCAGCGACTCGACGTGCTCGACTTCGTGAATGCCGCTGACGCTCTGCCCCGCGCTCCAAATGTCGCGCCACGCCTTGGCAGCCGTGTTGCCGCCGGTGCCGAAATTCATTTTCGTCTTGTCCGCTTCCGGCAAATGATCGGGATCGAGACCCGCGCGCACGACGCTGCCGCGCAGGTAGTTGCCGTTCACACCGCTGAACAGTGAGGTGTAGACGATATCCTCCGCGGCGCTGTCGATCAGCATCTGTTTGTACTCCGCCGGTGCATTGCCCTCTTCGGTGGCAATGAACCGCGTTCCGAGATAGGCGAGGTCCGCGCCCAGGGCGCGCGCCGCCAATATATCGGCGCCGCCGCTCATGGCGCCGGAAAGAATAATCGTGCCCGGGTAGACGCCGCGGATTTGCTTGATCAGCGCGAAAGGGCTCAACAAGCCTGCGTGTCCGCCCGCGCCCGCGCACACGGCGATGATCCCGTCCACGCCTTGCGCAGCGGCCTTCTCGGCATGACGCAAATTGATGACGTCGTGAAACACGATGCCCCCATAACCATGCACCGCTGCCACCACCTCGGCCGGCGGCCGCAAGCTGGTGATTATGATCGGCACTTTGTGTTTCACGCATAGCGCGACATCTTCTTCCAGCCTGTTGTTGCTGCTGTGCACGATCTGATTGACCGCGAACGGCGCGACCTTCGCAGCCGGATTTGCGCGCTTGTGCTCGCGCAGCTCCTCGGTTATTTGCGCCAGCCAGTCATCGAGTTGTGACACCGGCCTTGCGTTCAGCGCGGGAAATGATCCGACGATGCCGGCCTTGCATTGCGCCAGCACCAGCTTCGGAGTGGAGACGATGAACATCGGAGCGCCGATGACGGGTAGGCGCAGCTGACCGCGCAGCATCTCGGGTATGGCCATTGTGGCATTATGGCGCACTCTGGCTTACACCTCACGGCGTATAGGACAATAAATTGAAACACCTGGCATTGACTTTGGCATTGGCTGGGGCCACGTCGCCCTTGAGTGCGTTCGCAGATCAGCCGCCGCTCATCGATCGCAATTTGTTTTATGGCGAGATCGCCATTTCCGGCGCGCAGATTTCGCCCGACGGCCGTTCGCTTTCATTCCTCAAGCCCTACAAGGGAACCCGCAACATCTGGGTGAAGGGCGTCGATGAACCGTTCAGCGCTGCGCGGCCTGTGAGCGCGGAGGCAAGCCGGCCGATCCGCAGTTACTTCTGGAGCCATGACTCCAAGTTCATCCTGTACGTGCAGGATTCCGGCGGCGACGAGAATTTCAACGTCTACGCCATCGATCCGACGCTGCCCGCGGATGCCAAAACCGGCGTGCCGAAGACCCGGCCGCTCACCAATTTGAGCAAGGTGCGCACGCAGATATTCGCCGTGCCGCGGGCCAAGCCCGACATCCTGTACATCGGGCTCAACGACCGCGACCCGAAATGGCATGACCTGTACGAGCTCAGCATCTCCACCGGCGAGAAGAAACTGCTGCGCAAGAACACCGAGGAGATCGCGGCCTGGCAATTCGACGACAACGGCACCTTGCGCCTCGCGGTGCGCACCACCAAGGCGGGCGACACGGAAATCCTGCGAGTCGATGCCGAGGGCTTCAAACCGCTCTACTCCTGCTCGGTGTTCGAGAATTGCGGTGCGGTGGATTTCGACGCGGGCGGCAACAACGCCTACCTGGCCACCAACAAAGGCGCGCTGGATCTGACGGAATTGCAATCTATAAACCTGAGCACAGGAGCGACCACCAAGGTTGAATCCGATCCCGAGAACAAGGTCGACATCAACAACGCCGAAATATCACGGATCGATCATCGCATCCTGTTCACGGAATACGAAGGCGATATGTTCCGCCGCTATTTCAGAGATCCGGTCTTCGAGGCGGACGCGAAATGGCTGCAGTCGAAGCTGCCGGGTCTCGAGGTCGGATTCGGCGCGCGCTCGAACGATGAAAATATCTGGATCGTCAACGGGCACAGCGACACTGAACCGGGCATGGTCTATGTCTGGAACCGCAAGGCGAAAACCTTAAGCCTGCAATACCGCGTTCGCGAAGAAATCCCGCGCGAGTCGCTCGCGCAGCGCAAGCCGTACCACTATAAATCGTCGGACGGCCTCGATATCCCGGCGTATTTGACGCTGCCCAAAGGCTTGCAGGCCAAGAATCTGCCGCTGGTGGTCTTCCCTCATGGAGGCCCGTGGGGGCGAGATTCCTTCGGCTACGACACCAACGCCCAGTTTCTCGCAAACCGCGGCTACGCGGTGCTGCAACCCAATTTCCGCGCCTCAACCGGCTATGGAAAAAAGTTCCTCAATGCCGGCAACGGCCAGTGGGGACGTAAGATGCAGGACGACATCACCTGGGGCGTGAAGGCGTTGATCGCTTCCGGCGTCGTCGATGCGAAGCGCGTGGGAATTTCCGGCGGCTCGTATGGCGGCTACGCAACGCTCGCGGGCGTGGCGTTCACGCCAACCGTGTACGCTGCCGCGGTGGCCTACGTCGCACCGTCGAATCTGATTACCCTGCTCGACGCCATACCGCCGTACTGGGAGGCGGGCCGCAAGCAGATGTACACGCGCATGGCCGATCCCACGACGCCTGAGGGCAAGGCACTGCTGATTGCAGAATCGCCGCTGACCCAGGCGAAAGCCATCGTCACGCCCCTTTTGGTCGTGCAGGGCAAGAACGATCCGCGCGTGAATGTGCGCGAGAGCGATCAGATCGTGGCTGCGGTGCGCGACAACGGCAAGCCGGTGCAATACATCGTCGCCCCCGATGAAGGCCATGGATTCGCAAGACCCATCAACACGTTGGCATACGTGACGGCGATGGAAGGATTCTTCTCGCAATACCTGGGCGGACGCAATCAGAAGGATGTGCCCGCGGATGTAGCGGCCAGGCTGAAGGACATTACCGTGGATCCGAAGACGGTGAGCGGTGCCGTGACCTTGAAAGGAGCGCTGGCCTCGCCCGGCGCCGCGAAGTAGCCACGCGAGAAACGCGGCTTTTAGCTCAAGGCCGCCGGCCGATCTTCGAGACGGGCACTCTGACTTCGCCCGATGATTGCGGCGCCGAGGAAGACTCGGTGCCGCAGCTGTCGCACCCGCCGCAGGCCGCTGCAGCTTTGGCCGATGCCCTCTCGAGCCGTTGCGCGACGCCGCGCAATCCGAAGGGCTTCGGCGCAGCATTGAGCGCGCGGCTCGACGCCTCCAGAATGCGCTTCCTCAATGTCTTGGGCCCGAGCTTGACGACGGCATAGCCGATGCTGGCGAAAAGCACCGCGCCGACAATGATGTCATCGAGGATGGCGTTCATGGCTGTGCGTTCACGATAACGCCGTCGCGATACGGAACGTGACCCACGACCCCGCGTAGGCGAGCCCGAATAGATACGCCGCCATGATGATGGGATAGCGCCAGGAATTGGTCTCGCGCTTGACGGTGGCCAGCGTCGAGAGGCATTGCGGCGCGAACACATACCAGGCAAGCAGCGACAAAGCGGTCGGTAAACTCCAGGATTGGGTGATGAGGGGCGTCAGCGCACTGCCGACATCCTGGCCGTTGGCCGACAGCGCGTATACCGTGCCGAGCGCACCGACCGCCACTTCTCGGGCCGCGAGTCCCGGCACCAAGGCGATGGATATCTGCCAGTTGAAGCCGATCGGCTTGAAGATCACCGCGAGCCACGCGCCGAGGTGACCGGCGATGCTGTACTGAATGGCGGGGCCGGCGGCGCCGGGCGGCGGCGCCGGGAACGAGCTCAGCGCCCAGAGGATCACCATCAAGGAAAGAATGATGGTGCCGACGCGGCTCAAGAAAATCTCGACCCGTTGCCACAGGCCGATCATCAGATTGCGCAGGTTCGGCCAATGATAGGTCGGCAACTCCAGCATGAGTGCTTGAAAGCCGCCGCGCTTGCCGCTGCGCTTGAGCACGAAGGCGACCGCCATCGCGCTCACGACACCGAGCACATACAGCGCGAAGAGCACCAATCCCTGCAATTGCAGGCCGCCCCACACCGCGCGTTGCGGAATGAACGCCCCGATGATCAGCGCGTACACAGGCAGGCGGGCCGAACAGGTCATGAGCGGCGCAATCATGATGGTCGCGAGCCTGTCGCGGGGATTCTGAATGGTGCGCGTCGCCATGATGCCGGGAATGGCGCAGGCAAAGCTCGACAGCAGCGGGATGAATGCGCGCCCGGATAGTCCGACGCTGCCCATGACGCGATCGAGCAGGAATGCCGCGCGCGGCAAATAGCCCGAGTCCTCGAGCACCAATATGAAAAAGAACAGGATGATGATTTGCGGCAGGAAAACGAGCACGCTGCCGACGCCCGCCAATACGCCGTTGACGAGTAAATCCTTGATGAGGCTGTCCGGCATCGCCTGCCCCAGCCAGATGCCGAAATTGGCGACCCCGAGCTTGATCGCGTCCATCGGAACCTGCGCCCAGGCGAACACCGCCTGGAACACCAAGAAAAGAATCACCGCGAGAATCAGCGGACCCAAGAAGGGATGCAGCACCAGTGCGTCCAACCGATCGCTGAACGTGACGCCATCCAGGCGGTCGCCGCCGACGGCTCCCAAAATCCGGCGCACCTCGGCCTGGTCGTGCTCGATGTCCGCCCGGCTCAGGGGCTGCCAAACCGGGCGCGCGGATCCTCGCGGAATGGCGGTGGAATCGAGCATCTTGACCAGGGCCTTCACGCCGGCGGTTTTCACACCGACGGTCTCGACCACGGGCACGCCCAACTCATGCGCCAGGCTATCCGCATCGATCACGATGCCCTTGCGGCGCGCGATGTCGGTCATGTTTAGCGCCACGACCATCGGCAGACCCAAGCGCTTCAGGCTCAAGACCAGACGCAAATTCTGGCGTAGGTTGGTGGCATCGGTGACGCACACGACGAAATCGGGCGCGCTTTCTCCGGCGCGCCGTCCCATCAGCACGTCCGCCGTCACCTGCTCGTCGGGAGTGAGCGGATCGAGGCTATAGGCGCCGGGCAAGTCGAGTATGCGAATGCGCAGGCCCGAAGGCGTCAGAAGCGAGCCTTCCTTGCGTTCCACCGTGACGCCGGCGTAATTGGCCACCTTCTGGCGGCTGCCGGTGAGGATGTTGAAAAGCGCGGTTTTGCCGCAGTTGGGGTTGCCAACCAGTGCAATCAGAGGGCTCCGAGTGCTGACCGCGGCGTCCATGGAATCAGGACCCTCTATGGAAGCTGCGGCTGCTCCGGGCTTACTCGGATACAGGCGGCCTCGAAAAGTCGCAGCGCAAAAGTGCCCGTTCCAATGCGCACCGCAATCGGTGCCCGCAGCAACCCCCGGGCGACGATTCTCACCACTTCGCCGGGCAGAAATCCGAGTTCGGTCAGGCGCCGCCCGACCTCGTCCGGGGCTTTCGAATCCCCTGACGAGACGGAGACCACCCGAGCGGATGCTCCCAGACTCAAATCCGCCAGCGGGATATCGTTAGACGCCATGGTGGTGCAATTCTATATGAGAATCGTTCCCATTACTATTACGGGGATCACATTCGGTCCCTAAATGCCGGGCAGTTCCTGATAGTCTTAATAGTCCATAAGAATCATCGGAGGCGTATGAAATGCCTACGCTTTTTGAGAAGATCATTGCAGGGGACCTGCCGGCGACCGTGCTCTACCGCGACCCGCGGGTGATCGCATTTCTGGACATTCGCCCTGCTGCCCCGGTTCACATACTCATTGTCCCCAATAAACCCATTCCGACCGCCAACGACATCGCCGATGAGGATGAATCCCTGATCGGCCACATGTTCATCGTCGCGCGCGACCTCGCCCGGCAGCAAGGCATCGCCGAGAGCGGCTATCGCCTCATCATCAATTGCAATGCACACGGCGGACAGGAGGTGTATCACTTGCACGTGCACCTTTTGGGCGGACGGCCTCTCGGACCCATGGTCGCCCGAGCTTGAATGCGAAGTAACGAGGAATAGCGATGAAGAAGAAAAAGGCCGCTCCGGCCAGATCGCGCGCCGCGGCGAAGGGGAAGATCAAGAAAAAACCGTCGGTCAGCGCGGCGAAATCCACGCGTACCGTCAAGGCCAGGGAGATTTCCCGCCCCACTCCGCGCACCGCTCCGCGGCGCGAGCTCTATCCTGCTATCGAACCCTATCGGCACGGCTACCTGCGCGTCTCGGACATTCATGAGATCTACTATGAAGAGAGCGGCAACCCGGCCGGCAAGCCGGCGGTATTTTTGCACGGCGGCCCCGGCGCCGGATCGGACAAGCGCGCGCGGCAGTTTTTCGATCCGCGGCATTACCGGATCGTCGTGTTCGATCAGCGCGGGTGCGGCCGCAGCCGCCCAAGCGCCAGTCTCATCGAGAACACGACCTGGCACCTGGTTGCCGACATCGAGCGCTTGCGCAAACATCTCAATATCGAGCGATGGCTAATTTTCGGCGGTTCCTGGGGCAGCACCCTGGCATTGGCCTACGCTGAGGCGCATCCGGAGCGCGTCACCGAAATCATCCTGCGGGGAATCTTTCTTCTACGGTACGCCGAAATCCGTTGGTTTTATCAGCATGGCGCATCGGAAATATTTCCGGATGCCTGGGAAGGCTATCGCGACGCCATCCCGCTCGATGAACGCGACGATTACTTGAGCGCCTACTACAAGCGGTTGACCGGAACGGATCAACGCGCGGCATTGACCGCCGCGCGCGCCTGGTCCGTGTGGGAGGCCGCATGCAGCTTCTTGTACAGCAACGTCGACAACATCAAGAAATGGGGCGAGGATCATTTCGCGCTGTCCGTCGCCAGGATCGAATGCCATTATTTCGTCAATCGCGGTTTCCTGCGCAGCGAAAGCCAGCTGATCGATGATGTGGCGCGCATCCGCAATATTCCGACGACGATAGTTCAGGGCCGATACGACGTCGTCTGTCCGGCGACCAGCGCTTGGGATCTGCATCGCGCCTGGCCGGAGGCGGAGTTCAGGCTCGTGCCGGATGCCGGTCACTCTGCGTTCGAGCCCGGGAACACCAACGAGCTGGTTCTCGCCACTGATCGATACCGCAGCCGGTAGGCGCCTTTGAGTACTGAACATGTCTGAACTCGCTCATATCGGCCTGGCGCGCGCATGCGACGCGCGCGAAATCGCGGAGATGTCGCGCGATCTGATCGAGCAGGGATTGACCTGGTCTTGGACTCCGGCGCGCGTGCAGCACTTCATCTCCGGACCTGAATCATCAGTCGTGGTTGCGCGCCGCGAGCAGCAAATTGCCGCCTTCGCCATCATGCATTTCGGCGACGACGTCGCGCATTTGAACTTGCTCGCGGTGGCGCCGGAACACCGGCGCCAGGGATTGGGTTCTTTGCTCATGGATTGGCTCACGCGGACCGCGATGGAGGCCGGCGTGTTTCGGATCAATCTGGAGTTGCGCAGCCAAAATGAAGCCGCGCGCATTTTCTATTCGCGCTTGGGGTTCGACCAATTGGGCGTCGTCCAGGGCTATTACCAGGGCCGTGAAGCGGCGCTGCGCATGTCGCGGCATTTGGCGCAGATCCAAGGCTAGGAAGCAGAGCGGGCTGAGTTCTCGTCCGCGCTGCCGTCATGAACTTCGGGACGCTTTGCGCGCTCGAGGCGAAACACTACCGTAACCCGGCATCCGCGGCCGGGACCCGTGTCCACGCTCATTTCGCCCGCGGCGTCCCGAACGCGGTCGGCGACGCTCCACAGGCCGAACCCGTGCGCGCGCGGCTCGAAGAGGCTCAGCTGCCACTCGAATCCCACGCCCCGGTCTTCGACGACGACGCGTAGTTCCCCGGCCTCGCTGCTGACCGTGACCAGGGCGGCCTGAACCCCCGAGTGCTTGACGACGTTGCGCAGCAATTCGCGGATCACCTTGAAGACCAGCACGCGCAAGTCGATGTCGATGCCGGCATCCTTCGCAGTAACGTTCAATTCGACCTGCAGATTGTCCTTGCTGCGCATATAGACGCTGAGCCATTTGAGGGCGGGCTCCAGTCCCAGCTCATACAGTCCAGGAGGGCTCAAATCCGCAATCACTCGCTGCGCGATTGTCTGCACTTCGCGCACGGTCTTCTTGGCTTCGCTGAGCAACAGACGTATTTCAGGCGGGGAACGCGCGCTCATTGCGTCGAGGGTCATCGCGAGGCCCACCAACTGCTGCCCGATGCCGTCATGCAAATCCACTGCGGTCGCGCGCCTTGCACGTTCCTCCGCGCCGACCAGTTCTCGGGCGTACAGCTTCAGGCGGTCCTGGTTCTGGCGCAGCCGCTCATTCAGCTCGACCAGCTCGCTGACATCCCTGGCGACTCCCCATATGCGCACCAATCGCCCGTCTTCGATGACGCCGCTCCATCCCGTGATATAGGTTCGCGTCCGCGCATCGATGGTGACGTTGAACTGCAGGCCATCCACCGAGTAGCCTTGGTGCGAAGCGGCGCCCAGGTGTTCGATGAACATCGCAAACCACGGCATATCGTCGCGCCATTGGCGCGCATCATCTTCCGACAGACCCATTTCGCGGTTTATCTTCAAATAACTCAGATTGCTCTCAGCCACGTAGGCATGAGTTTGCAGCCAGGCGATCTGTTCTCCGACCGGCAGGTTCGGATCCATCGGCGCGGCCAATTCGACGCGCCACACTGCCTCGGAGCTGCGCTCGATGAAGTTTCGATAGCGCTCGTCGCTCGTGCGGAGCATCTGGTAAGCGTTGCGCTTTTCGAGCAACACCACCGTGAGAATGAAATTGATCACGACCAGGGTGGCCAGATACAGCTGTACCGCGCCCACGCGCACGAACGGACTCGAATCGCCGGCGAAGGGACCCAAACCCCGGCTCGCGAAATACGACACCAAGATGGCAGTGGCCGCCGCCAGCAGCGTCGACCATCGCGGCGGCATTCGAAAAGCAGCAACCACCACGAACGCCAGCAATGCTGACGGCATGTCGAGAATCGTGGTGACGCCGCCCGGCGGCGCCGAAAATATCCAGCTCGTCATGGCCAGCATTGCGAATCCGATGAGCATCATCTCCACCGGCGGACCGGCCGGGGCCGAATGTTGCCGCGCGCGCAAGCGGACCGCCCAGCCCATCAATATCGGCGCGACGCACAACGATCCCAACCAATTCCCCGCCCACCAAAGCTGCAATTCACGCGCATAGTCCGCGCCGCCGAAGGAATGGGTAATCGCGGCGGCGCCGATGACTGCGCCGGCGGCGGCGCCGATGGCCGCGGAGGCGATGAACAACAGCACGTTGCGCATCTTTGGAATTCTTGGCGTCGGGATGAGGCGCGACGCAATGGATGCACCGACGATGCCGTCCACGGAGTTGGCGATGGCGTATTGACTGTAGGCCGGAAAGCGATAGTGCTCCGAGACCACCGCGCCGACCGCGAACTCCATGAGCAACTGCACCGCCAAGATCCAAATCCAGTTTCGCGCCGGAGAAAGCCATAGCGCCATGAACAAGAGGCCCGCGGATGGCCAGATGATGGTCAGCGCCTCGGTGTTCTCATGCAGCGTCAGGCCTAAGAATGTGAGAGCCGCATAAGCGAGAGCAAAAGTGCCGAGAGAAGCAGCGGCACTGGAAAATCCGCCACTGGTGAAATCCCATTGCAAACCCGGCGGCCGATCGGCCTCGGGTGCGGTCGGCGTCGGCAAATTCGAGACCTCCCTGTTGAAAGATGATTGTGCACCCGATTCTTGCAATACTCCAAGCCATAAATGTCCGCCAGGTTCACAACTCGGGAATTCGGTTCGACGCATCGGCAGG
>JGI12627J18819_10000711_pt1 | contig 11045 bp, 7 predicted proteins | sample TexAe_OM1H0_M2_FD_18819 | JGI IMG/M metagenome (IMG submission 18819)
CCTCGGTCAATGTGATAGACGCGATCGATAACGGTTTCGCCGGCGGCCACCAGACCGGCGAGGACGAGGCCCGCGCTGGCGCGAAGATCGGAAGCCTGGACGGTGGTGCCGGACAGCTTTGAGGGCCCGCGGACGACAGCGCGATGGCCGTCAACGGTAATGTTGGCGCCCATGCGCATCATTTCGCTGGCGTGGAGAAAGCGATTCTCGAAAATGGTTTCGGTTATCACGGAAGTGCCTTCGGCCTGAGTGGCCAGCGCCATGAATTGCGCCTGCATGTCTGTGGCGAAGCCGGCGTACTCTTCGGTGGTGACATCGGCAGCGAGAAGTTTCTTTGCGCCTCGCACGCGCATCGTTGTCCCATCCGGAATCTCCACCGGCACGCCGGCCTTCTCTAATTTGGCGATGACCGCGCCCAGGTGGGCAGGATTGCAATGGGTGATGGTCAGATCGCCATTGGTGATGGCGCCGGCAATCAGGAAGGTGCCAGCCTCGATGCGGTCCGGGATGATGGAGTGGGTAGCGCCATGAAGTTGGCTCACGCCACGAATCTTCAGAGTTGAGGTTTCGTCGCCTTCGATCTGGGCACCCATCTTGCGCAGCAGGTGGATGAGGTCGGTGACTTCGGGCTCGCGGGCGCAATTCTCCAGTACAGTGATGCCGTCGGCCAGAGAAGCAGCCATGAGTATGTTTTCCGTGCCGGTTACCGTAATTTTTTCGAAAACGATGTGAGCACCTTTCAGACGCCCACCATTCGGCACCTTGGCGAAAATGTAGCCGTGCTCCGTGGCGATTTTCGTGCCCATCTTTTCGAGAGCTGCCAGATGCAGGTCCACAGGCCGCGCGCCAATAGCACACCCACCCGGGAGAGAAACGTGCGCAAACCCGGAACGCGCAACCGCAGGGCCTAGGGTGAGGATGGAAGCGCGCATGGTTTTGACGAGTTCGTAGGGCGCGACGGCGTCGTTCAGGGAAACCGCTTCGATGGTGTAGTCGGCGGCGGGAATCTCGTGGGCGGTGACTTTCGCGGACATGAAGGCGAGGAGTTTCGCCATGGTGATGATGTCGCGCACCGTAGGAACATTGTGTAGCGTGACTGCCTCGGGTGTGAGCAGCGCGGCAGCCATCAGGGGAAGGGCGGAGTTTTTCGCGCCGCCGATAGTTACGTTGCCGTGAAGCGGCTTTCCGCCGCAAATTCTGAACTTGTCCATTCGAGATTTTCCGAAGCGATCGTCCTCGCTATTCCTTCAGCGCCCGCCGCAAGCTTCCTTCCGAGTCGTTCAAGCGGCTGCGCGCCTGCGCTGCGGAGGCTCCTCGCTTGAGCATCACCAAGGCGACCCGCAAATCGTGGTTGCTTTGACGCAGTGCGTGTTCCACGGCGGACACACTCTTCCCGCTTGCTTCCTGCAGAATTCGTTTGGCCCTGTCTTTAAGTTTCGTATTTGTCTGGCCCAGGTCGATCATCAGGTTCTCGTAGGCATGACCGAGCCGCACCATCACCGCAGTAGAGAGCATGTTCAGGACCATCTTCTGCGAGGTTCCCGCTTTCAGTCGCGTAGAACCTGTCAGTACCTCAGGGCCGACATCCGGGGTGATCGAGATACTCGCGGTCTGTGCGAGTGGAGATTTGCGGTTAACCGTCAATCCAACGGTGAGCGCGCCTTTCTTCTTTGCATAGGCAATTGCCGCGAGTACGTAGGGTGTCGTGCCGCTTGCAGCGATCCCTACGACCGAATCGTTCGGCGCCAGGTGAAGCTTCCTCAAATCCTGCGCCGCGCGCTCCTTGCGGTCTTCGGCGCCTTCTACCGGCTGGGTGAAAGCCTTTTTCCCGCCAGCGATCAGAGCGCGAACCAGGCGCGGAGGTGTCCCAAAGGTGGGCGGACACTCCGACGCATCCAGAACGCCGATTCGCCCGCTCGACCCCGCCCCCACGTAGATTAACCGGCCACCCTTTCGCATTCTGCGTTCAATCGCGTCCACCGCTCTCACGATGGACGGAAGCTCATGTCGGACCGCGGAGGCAACTCTGTGGTCTTCGCGATTCATCAGCCGCACGAGCTGGCTCGCGGTCATATGATCCAGATCTTTGGAGGTCCGGTTTCTCCGTTCGGTGAGGCGCCGATCAATCTGTCTGTAACTTGTCCGGGCGGAAGGCATTTTTGAATTATAGCCATGGCCTGCGGGTGTTAGGAAATGGGCGCCGAAAACGGCATCCGCTTACGCCGACAATACGTTAGCGCCGGGTACCGCACCTCAGCCGCAACCAAATCCCTCCTGATCGCGCCAGCTATGGTAGAAAGGATGCAGCTTCCGCAGTTTCCCAGGACTGGGATGCCAGGTTCAAATTCATGGACATTTTGAAGCGGCTATTCGAAGGGCATTTCTGCTCACCTGTGGAGAAAGTTCAACCGCTCCAGGGCGAACTGGGCGGTTCCGGGCGCAAGATTGTCCGCCTGACAGGTGGGGGAACCAGCGCGGTGGGAATTCTCTACGGCGTGCGCGAAGAGAATCGAGCGTTCCTGGAATTCTCTAGACACTTCAGGCGGCACGGCCTGCCGGTGCCTGAAATCTATGCGGAGGATCTCGACCAGGGAGCCTACCTCGAAGAAGACCTGGGGAACACGACGCTCTTCGATTTGCTTTCGCAGAACCGCTCTGGAGAGCAAATTCCGCCCGGCGTCGTAGAGGCCTATCGCAAAGCCGCCGCTGTACTGCCTCGTTTTCAAGTTGAGGCCGGGCGCGACTTGAACTACGAGTTTTGCTATCCGCGGGCGAGCTTCGATCGCCAGTCCATCACCTGGGATTTGAACTATTTCAAGTACTACTTTCTGCGGCTCGCGGCGATTCCCCACAATGAACAAGCCTTGGAAGATGATTTCGGCCGCTTGACGGATTTCCTGCTCACAGCGCCAAGCGATTATTTTCTTTATCGCGATTTTCAGTCGCGCAACGTGATGCTGCGGAATGGTGAGCCGTTCTTCGTGGACTACCAGGGCGGCCGCAAGGGTGCGTTGCAATACGATATCGCTTCTCTTTTGTACGATGCCAAGGCTGACCTTCCTCCTGGTTTGCGCCAGCAATTGCTCGATGCCTACCTTGACGCGTTGGGACGCTATATCGAGCTTGACCGCGAAGCTTTCGTGCGGCACTACTACGCGTTTGTCTACGTGCGCATTCTGCAGGCGCTGGGCGCTTACGGTTTTCGCGGCTTTTATGAACGCAAAGCCCATTTTCTGCAAAGCGTGCCTTATGCCCTGAAAAATCTTCGCTGGCTGCTGCACAACGTCAGACTTCCCGTTGAGCTGCCGACTCTGATGGGCGCGTTCCAAAGTATGCTGGCTTCGGAAAAATTGCTGAGCCTCGCTTCGGAGGCGCAGAGCCTGGTTGTCCGGGTCTTCAGTTTTTCGTTTCACCGGGAACTGCCAAAGGATGAGTCAGGGAACGGCGGCGGATTCATCTTCGACGGGCGCAGCCTTCCGAACCCCGGGCGCGAGGAACGTTTCAAACCTCTTACCGGCAAGGATGCGCCTGTGATGGACTACCTGAACCAGCAGGAGAGCGTGCACCAGTTTCTCGCTGGTGTTTTTTCGCTTGTTGATGCCAGTGTGGCCAGCTATCAGCAGCGCGGGTTCAAGAATCTGATGGTGTCGTTTGGCTGCACCGGCGGCCAACACCGTTCGGTCTTCCTTGCGGAACAATTGGCCAAGCGCTTGCGCGCGAGGAACGGGGTCGAGGTGCTAGTGCGGCACCTCGAATTGGAGAGAATGGGTCAATGAAGGCCATGGTTTTGGCGGCTGGACTTGGCACGAGGCTGCGACCGTTAACGGATGATTGTCCCAAGGCGCTGGTGAAAATCGACGGCCGCACGTTGCTGGAGATTGCGCTCTCCCGTTTGCGTGAGTTTGGCATTCATGAAGTAGTCATTAATGTTCATCATTTCGCGGACGCGATCCTTTCTTACCTGAAAGCTAACGAGAATTTTGGAATGCACATAGAAGTATCCCGGGAAGAGGAGTTGCTCGATACAGGAGGCGGCCTGAAAAAAGCCAGAGGGTTTTTCCTGGAGGATGCNAGCCAACGCGAAGAACCCTTCCTGCTCCACAATGTCGATGTCGTCAGCACGATTGATTTTGGCCGTCTGGTGAAATCCCACACCGAAAAAGCGGCCTTGGCGACTCTGGCGGTCCAGGACCGGGAAACTTCGCGATACTTGCTCTTCGACGATAAGCTCCGGCTTAGCGGCAGGCGGTCAGGGCAACGCGGCGAGACGGAACTGGTCCGACCGCCTTCAGAGTTGCAGGCGTTGGCATTCACAGGGATTCACGTCATATCTCCGCGCCTTCTTGGGATGATGAGCGAGGAAGGCGCGTTCTCTATCATCAATACGTACCTGCGGCTCGCGGGGGCGGGGGAAAACATTCTCGGTTTCCGGGCGGATGAATATTACTGGCGTGATCTAGGCAAAGCGGAGCAGATCCAGCAAGCCGCCGAGGATTTCAAGAAGAGAGTCTTTTCGTAAGCGCGAAGAGCTGCCCGCCTCAGAAGGCGGCCCTACAAGGCAACGAGTAGAATACCCTCCGTCGAGATCGTTCTTCCGTCGGCGATACGCAAAACATTCGAATGCCTATCTCTTGACTTAAAACTGACAACTGCTTCAGTGCGCGACTTCGGTCGCCAGGCCGAGGGCTTTCATTACGGCGTCGTGCACGGCGGGCCGCACCTGGGCAATCTTCATGTTTTCCCGCGTTGGGTTGACGCGATTGGTGAGCAGCACAACGAAGAGCTGGCGGTCAGGATCGATCCAGATGGTCGTTCCGGTAAACCCGGTGTGACCGTAACTGTGTGCAGAGAAATAGTGGCCGCTGGAGCCGCCTTCTGTGGGCACGACCCATCCAAGCGTGCGTGTGTCCTTCGCGAGCGCCTGTGGCGCCGTGAATTCCGAAAGCGTGGCCCGCTTCACAATGCGGTGGTGCGCGTAAATGCCGCGGTTGAGCAGCATCTGGCAGAACGCGGCGAGATCCGGGGATGTGCTGAATACGCCGGCATGCCCGGAGACGCCTCCGATCGCGTAGGCGTTTTCGTCGTGCACTTCTCCCTGAACGAGGCGATGCCGCAGTTGGTTATCGATTTCGGTCGGAGCAATCTCCGGCCACAGCTTTTTTGGAGGGTTATACATCGAACTGCTCATCCCGAGGGGATCGAAAATATATTCGCGCGCAAGCTGATCGAGCGACTTTCCCGTCAGCCGCTGGATAATTTCCGCCATGAGGATGATGCCCAGGTCGGAGTACACAACCTTGGTGCCGGGTTCGTACTCAAGCGGTTCAGCAAAAATCTTGCTCAGAGTGTCGGCCTTGCCCTTGGAAGTACGCCAATATTCCTTGAACGGCGGCAGCCCCGAGGTGTGGGTCATCAAGTTGCGCACCGTCACCCGATGACGCCATTCAGGCTGCGGTCCGCTGGACCACTCGGGCAAGTATCGTTCGATCGGCGCGTCCAGAAAGAGAGGGGAAGGGAAATCGCCTTCGACGAGTTTTTCAACCAGCGTTGTGGTGACAACAACCTTCGTGAGCGACGCCAGGTCGTACATCGTATCGATTTTTGTTGCCGCCGAATTAGAGTCGTAGCTCAGTTTTCCAAATGCGTGGAAGGAGACTTTACCTCGATAGCCGACGGCCATGGTCGCGCCGGGGAACGCGTGATCGGCGATGGCGTTTTCGATAACCGTGAACGCAGGCTGCAATTTCGCTTCGCCGCGCACATCCATCGGCTCCAGCTTCATTGGATCGGCAGGGAGCTCGAGGCCGTAGCCCATTTTCATGTCGACACCGGGAATCGTCACTGGCAAATGGCCGCGCACCGGGATTTCGCCAAAAAGGGCACGCGCCATGGAAATTTGCGCCACATCGCTGATGCCAAAGGCCGCGACCCACGTTTCTGCCCGGGGGAAGCGCTCAATGAGATAGGGGCTTCCCAGGCCAAGGGTGATAACTGGCTTCCCGGATTTATAGATCTGCTCAATGAGCGGGATCTGGTCCGCGGGCACGTCAACGTCGCCCTTGCGATCGCTCACACGCACAAACAAGGCCAGAATCGCGATGTCGTACGCATCCGGTGGAGGCAATTTAAGAGTATCGGCGCGGACGAATTTTGTGTCGGCGCGCAGAGCGATCAACGAGTCGAATCGCGAGCGCAGTTGGGGCTCCAGGTCCTCACCAGGATATGGCTCGGGGTCCGCATAGAGGGAAACGAGCAGCGCCCGCGTCGGCTTCGTGGCATCGAGTGGCAGCAGGTGTTCCTTAGCGCGCAGAAGAGTCACGCCGCGGTCGGAAATGTCCTGCGCCTCGCTTTGCCAAGTGGCGCTCCCGAACGTTTTGTTCAGGGCGTTCAGGTCCACAAGGCGATTCTTGTCCAGTCCCAAGCGCGCTTTTGCCTGCAGAACGCGCCGGACAGAGGAATCGAGGCGTTCTTGCGAAATGCGGCCGGACTTTGCGGCATCCAAAAGCGCCTCGTAGGCAGCGTCCGGCACCGGAGGCATAAGCAGTGCATCGGCTCCCGCGAGAAAGGCGCGGACGGCGGCATCGCCCGGGGCAAAGCGCACCGTGATTCCACCCATGTCCAGGGCGTCGGTGATGACCAGTCCCCGAAAGCCGAGCTGTTTCCGCAACAGATCGGTCAGAATATTCGACGAAAGCGTAGCCGGAGTATTCGGGTCCGGCTCGAAGGCCGGCACATTCAAGTGGCCGGTCATGATGCTTCCGACTCCCGCGGCAATGGCGGCGCGAAACGGCACAAGTTCCAGATGTTCGAGACGGTCCCGGTTAGCTTTGATCACCGGCAGGTCGATGTGCGAATCAGCGGCGGTGTCTCCGTGCCCCGGAAAATGTTTTGCGGTGGCCAAGCCCCCGTTCTCCTGCACGCCGCGGATGAACTCGGTGACGAACTCCGAAACACGCGCTGGATCTTCGCCAAAGGAGCGCGTGTTGATGATGGGATTGCCCGGATTGTTGTTCACATCGCAGACGGGAGCGTAAATCCACTGAACGCCAACGGCGCGCGCCTCGAGAGCGGTGATCTTGCCCATGGTGTAGGCATCTTTTGGATTGCCAGCCGCAGCCACTGCCATTGCCGTCGGGAACGAAGTGCCTTCATCCTGGCGCATCGCCGTTCCACGCTCGAAGTCGGCTCCGATCAGTAGCGGCAACTTGGACTTGGTTTGCAGTTCGTTCGCCAGCGCCGCGGTGGGATAGGCCTGGCCCTTAACGATTCCGAGCGGCGAGCTGTGGGTGACGGTAATGAATCCGCCGGCGTGCAGATCGTTGATGTCATGCATCATCTGCGCATAGGCGTCCGAATCGGTCGCGGTAAGACTGCCGTGGTAGGTAGTGAACAGCAGTTGGCCGACTTTTTCTTCCAGAGTCATTTGCCGCAGGGATGACTCAACCCACTTGTTCTGTTCGGGCGTAAGATTCGCAGTATTCTCCGCTTGTGAAACACCCCGGTCGGCGGGTGCGGCCTTCGAAGATTTTGCCGTGCGATTGTGGCTGCGAGCTTTCAATGTCATAAAGGATAGAAACAGCAGGGGCAAAAGCAAAAGTCCGGCGTTGCGCCTGTTCATTATCGAGGGTCCTCTGGCCGCGCGCCATCCGCCTTGACTGTATATAGCACGCGCACTGGACGCTCACAATCAAGGTGCGAATGACGCGTTCCAGAATATCATTGGGGACTATGAAACCCTTAACACGAGTCCGCCACTGGATGTGCTGCTTGTGGATTTTGCTCTTGAGCCTCGCCCCCGTCTGCGTGCCGAAGCCGGCTGGCAACGACGCCGGACAAAAGGGCGGGAAGGCAGCAAGGAAAAGTGCGGGCCGAGTACAAACCGGCCTCGACGTGCTGGAGGCAGAGAAATTCGCGCCCTTGCGGGGCAAGCATGTGGGCTTGATTACCAATCACACTGGAGTGGATTTTCAGGGGCGCACCAACGTCGAGGTGTTGGCCCGGGCTTCCGGTGTGCAGTTGGTGGCGCTATTCAGTCCGGAACATGGAATCGCGGGGCACGCAGATGAGAAGGTCGCTTCGTCGAAGGATCCATCCACTGGGCTGCCGATTTTCAGCTTGTATGGAGATCACCTGAGGCCAACGGACGAAATGCTGAAGGGGGTCGACGCCCTTGTTTTCGACGTACAGGACGCCGGCGTGCGCTTCTACACATACACCACAACGATGGGCTACTGCATGGAAGAAGCGGCCAAGCACGGAATCGCTTTTTACGTGCTGGACCGGCCCAACCCGATCGGGGGAGAAATTGTCGAAGGCCCAATGTTGGATCCCGACAAAACCGGGTTCGTGGCCTATTTCCCGTTGCCGGTGCGCTATGGATTGACGATCGGGGAGCTCGCGCAGCTCTTCAACACGGAAAATCACATCAATTGCGAGTTGCACATAGTTTCGATGAAGAACTGGCATCGCAACTATTTCTTTGAGAGCACCAGCGTGCGCTGGATTCCGCCTTCGCCCAACTTGCGCACGTTGAAGGGCTCGATTCTATATCCTGGACTCGAAATCCTGCAGAATGCGGGCGTATCGGTCGGACGCGGCACGCAAACACCCTTCGAGGAATTCGGCGCGCCCTGGATCAACGGCGAGGAAGCTGCCGCGGAGTTGAATGCGCACAACCTGCCTGGCGTGCATTTCGTAAACCAGCCCTTTATCCCGGTCAGCGGGTTGCATGCCGGGCAACGATGCGGCGGTGTAGGAGTGCGCGTCACTGACCGCGCGGCGGTGCGCTCCATGCGCGTTGGCTTGGAAATCGCCGCCCTGCTGCTGAAGAATTATCCCAAGGACTTCGACGTCACGAAAATTCTACCCTTGCTCGGAAACGACGAAACCATCCGTCAGCTTCAGGCGGGAACTCCCTCCGAGCAGATTATCGCGAGCTGGGGACCCGACCTCGCCGCCTTCGGCCAGACGCGCCGGAAATACCTCCTCTATAAATAAGCGCGTGGATGCCCTGGCCGGGTCCTTAAATACCGGTGACAATCGCATTATTATATAGCAGTCTTATATATAATGGCGCGACTTATGATACGTACGGAATTGAAGCGCGGAACCGCTGAACTGGCCGTCTTAAGCATTCTTGAAAACGGACCCCTGCACGGCTACGAAATTGGCCGGCGCATCGAAGAACGGTCCGGTGGCGCCTTGCGCTACACGCTCGCAGCGCTCTACCCTCTGCTTTACCGTATGGAACAACGTGGCTGGCTGCGCGGCGAATGGAAGACGGGCAACAGCGGAAAGCGCCAGCGCAGCTACCGGCTGTTGCCACGCGGTCGCAGGATGCTGAAGCCCTTGCGGGCCGAATGGGCCGATTTGTTCCGGGTCTTGCGTCGCATAGCTAAGGTCTCCCATGCGTGATTGGTACGCCTACGTGCAAAGCCACCTCGGTTCTCTCGGTGTCGCCCGCGTGAAGCAGGAGGATGTTGTCGCCGAGCTGGCGGCTCATCTTGAGGAGCTCGACGGGCATGGCCGAAGAAGACGCATTTCTTCAGACCTTTGCCGGGGCAGGGAACTGGAAGGAGATACGCCGCGAACTTTTCTTGGTACAACGGGAGAGAACGATCGAAGAGCGTGTGAAGCAAATCTGGATTCCAAGCCTGGTAACACTCCTTTCCGCCTGGGTTGCTTTGGCTCTCCTCATTTGGGCTGGCACGCAGCCGTAATCTTGCATCCAGGCGGGGCGCGAAGCGTGATTTCGTATATTCCCTGGCTGTTGGGTCTACCCTTGATCGGTGCGGCCGGCGGATATTTGTCCCGCCGGGCGAACGGAACGGGGTGGCGCGCCTACCTTGCGGGACCTTCCCTGCGCTCGCGATCGCAGCGATATTCCTGCTGGTATTTCCCTTCGCATTTGTCATCGACCCGCAGGTCGTTCCGGACTTCAAACTCAGCGCGTTGGCCGCGATGACCCTCCGCTGGATAATCCTGCCCGGTATTGCCTTGTGCATCGGAGTTGCCTTGCAAGGCCTGCGGAAAACGCATCGACAGGGCCACTAGAGCCAAAGGCAGGGCGGATATTTCAAAGTGAGTCCAGCGCAGATTCTAAGCGGCGTTTTGTGCTAAAGTCCGAGGCATGCGCATCGTTTCACTTTTGCCTTCGGCGACCGAGACGCTCTTTGCCTTGGGCCTGGATGAAGAGATAGTGGGTGTGAGCCACGAATGCGATTTTCCCCTTCAGGCCAGGACGAGAAGGTCCGTGGTCCGCTCGAGGCTTCCCAAGGATGCGACTCCCAGTGAGATCGACCGCCTGGTGCGCGAATACGTGGAGCGCGGTGAGTCCATCTACGCCGTGGACCGGGATGCTCTGGAAGAGCTGACGCCAGACCTGATCCTGACGCAGGATTTGTGTCACGTGTGCGCAGCGACTCCCGGTGAACTGGCGGCCGCGCTCGCGGATATTTCCGCGGAACCCGAGGTGCTTAGCCTGGATCCGCGCGATCTCGGCGATGTCTGGCGAGATATCCTGTGGATTGGCGAACGCACAGGCCGGCGCGAGCATGCGCAGAAGTTTGTGGAGCGAATCGGTATGCGGCTCGCGCAGATCGAAGCAGACGCTGGTATCACAGAGCCGTGGCCCCGCGTGGTCGTGCTTGAATGGCTGCAGCCGTTTTATGTAGGCGGGCACTGGGTGCCGGAGATGATTCATCACGCCGGCGGACTCGATGCGCTCGGCAAGCCAAAAAAACCGTCGCACCGCGTCACTCTGGAAGAAATCGTCAGCGCAGCGCCGGAGTTCCTGTTCATCGCGCCGTGCGGCTATAACGCCGAGCAGGCCCGGAATGAATACCTGTCGCTTACTTTTCCGGAAGAGTGGCGCAATATTCCCGCGGTTCGCGAGGGGCGCGTGTTTGCACTGGATGCGAACAGCTATGTGTCGCGGCCTGCGGGGCGTCTGGTCACGGGAATCGAAGCCATGGCCAAGGCGATGCACCCAGCGATGCCGGTTCGCGCTAAAGCAGAGTTGACGCTGCTTCCGATGAAGAGCGTGG
>JGI12627J18819_10000712_pt1 | contig 11043 bp, 13 predicted proteins | sample TexAe_OM1H0_M2_FD_18819 | JGI IMG/M metagenome (IMG submission 18819)
TTTTTCAAACGCGCGGCTCTTGCAGCCTTGGCTGGCGGCCTGGGACTGGCTGGCGGTCTAGTGCTGGCCGGCGGCGCCCGCGCCGCTGAGAGCGGCGGCGCTGCTCCGGCGCCGCTGCGAGATGGCCAACATGATTTCGATTTCGACATCGGCATATGGAAGACCCACTTGAAGCGTTTGGTGCACCCCCTCACCGGATCGGCGACATGGGTCGAGCTCGACGGCACCACCGTGGTCCGCAAGATCTGGAACGGCCGTGCCAACTTGGCGGAACTCGAAGCCGACACTGCATCCGGACGGCTGCAGGTGCTGTCGCTGCGTCTCTATGATCCGAAGGCACGCCAGTGGAGCCTCAACACCTCGAACGTCAATGCCGGCGCCTTGAGCGTGCCCACTATCGGCGAATTCAAAGATGGCCGCGGCGAATTCTTCGATCAGGAAAGCTTCAACGGGCGAACCATCCTGGTGAGGAATGTCTGGTCGGACATCACGGCCGATAGCTGCCGTTTCGAACAGTCGTTTTCCGATGACGGCGGCAAAACCTGGGAACTGAATTGGATAGCCGTCGATACCCGCGTGAAATGAGGTACCCGTATGCAGACGCGTAAGCTGAGTTTCGCAGCGAGCACGATCGCCGTGTTGGGCGCGGTCTGTGCAGCGCACGCCTCGCAGGACAATCCTCCTGCCAAGCCGCAGAAGACGGGATTTTACCCGCGCCAAGTAGAGTAGAATTGCGGGTATGGCAACCCGCAGCGGCGAAAAATACACGACGGCCCAAGGCTTTACGGCCATCAAGGACGGCATCAAGCAGTCGCACGCAGCCGCCGAGAATCCGCGCAAGCCGCACTGGCTCCGTGCCCCGTTAGCCACCGGCGCTGCCTTCGGCGCCGTGAAAAGCATCGTCCGCGAGCACCGCCTGAGCACGGTGTGCGAGGAGGCGAAGTGCCCGAACATCGGCGAATGCTGGAATGCGGGCACAGCCACCATCATGCTTATGGGATCCGTGTGCACACGCGCTTGCCGGTTCTGCGCCGTGGACACCGGCAACCCGCGCGGCTGGCTCGATGCGCAGGAGCCGGAAAACGTGGCCAAGTCGGTGCAGTTGATGCGCCTCAAGTACGTGGTGCTGACATCGGTGAATCGCGATGACCTGCCCGATGGCGGCGCGGCGCACTACGCCGCCGCGATCCGCGCCATCAAGCGCCTGAATCCCGAGACCGCGGTCGAGGCGCTGACGCCTGATTTTCAAGGTGTGCTCAAAGATGTGCACGCCGTGCTCGATTCCGGATTGCAGGTGTTTGCGCAAAACGTCGAGACAGTGAGGCGCCTGACGCATCCGGTGCGCGATCCGCGCGCAGGTTATGAGCAGACCCTTGAGGTATTGCGCGCGGCGAAAGCCTACAAGCCGGAAGTTTTGACCAAAACCAGCCTGATGCTGGGCTTGGGCGAAACCGATGAAGAGATCCGCGAGACTTTGGCGGACCTGCGCGGTGCCAACGTTGATGTGCTCACGCTGGGCCAGTATCTGCGTCCGACGCCCAATCATCTGAACGTCGAAAGGTTCGTTACTCCGCAACAGTTCGATCAGTATCGGCTCTGGGCGCTGGACATGGGATTTCTCGAGTGCGTCTCCGGGCCCTTGGTGCGATCGAGCTACCGGGCGGAGCAGGCGCTGAAGCGCAATAACGCAGGGCTCGACAACGTCAAACTTTCCGTCAAGGCGGCAGGCGGTTAATGAACACGGCGCCGGTGATTCGCCGCTTGGGGCTCGCGGCCTATGAGCCGACCTGGCGCGCAATGCAAAAATTCACCGACGAGCGCCGCGATGAGACGGCAGACGAAATCTGGTTCGTCGAGCATCCGCCGGTTTTCACGCTGGGCCTGAATGCCAGCCGCGAGCATTTGCTGGCGCCGGGCGATATTCCGGTAGTGCAAATCGATCGCGGCGGCCAGGTGACCTATCACGGTCCGGGACAGCTCATGATCTATCCGTTGCTCAACTTGCGGCGGCTCAAGCTCGGCGTTCGCGATTTGGTGGTGGCGCTGGAGAATGCCGTCATCGCCTACGCGGCCGAGCACGGCATTTCTGCGCAAAGCTCGCGCAAGGCGCCCGGCGTGTATGTCGGTGGCGCGAAGCTTGCGAGCGTCGGGCTGCGCATTCGCCGTGGCGCCTGCTATCACGGCATGGCGCTCAACGTTTCTCTCGATCCGCGGCCGTTCGAGCGGATCAACGTGTGCGGATACAAGGATTTGCAGGTCACGCGTCTTGCTGATCACGGCGTGATCGATTCCGTCGATCGCGTGGCCGAGGATCTCACGCCGCATCTTGAGCGGCATCTGGGGCTCGAGGTGCCCGCAGCGGCGAACGGCTACAGCGCCATCAGCACCGATTTGCAGGCGGTTAACTCGCGATAGATGTCGTCGAGTTGCTCGCGGCTCTTGGCATGCACGGTGTAGGTGAGCGCCAGGAAATTGCCGTCCGCGCTGGTGCGGGTTTTTACGTGGCTGTCGGAGATCGGCCCCGCGTGCTTCTCGACGATGGCTTGCGTGAGCGCGCGCAGATCGCTGTCGTGACGGCCCATTACCTTGATGGGAAAATCGGCGGGAAAGTGCTGTTGCGGGGTGCTCATAATGCCGGTGCCTTGGCGAGCTCGCGAATGTAGTTGGCGAATGCCAGGTGAATGCGCTTGAAGAGCGGCCCCGTGACTCCGCCGCCGACGGGCACGCCGTCCAGCTTGGTGACCGGCAGCACGCCGCGCGTCGAGAATGCCAGCCATATCTCGTCGGCATCGCGCAGCGCGGCTTCTGAGATGGGCCCGGCGCTGTTCGGCATGGAGAGCAAATCGGCGAGTTCAGTGACCACGTCGCGCGTGGTGCCCGGCAGAATCTGGTGGCTGTTCGGCGGCGTATGAATGACGCCGTTCTTTATGACGTGCACCGTGGTCGAAGAGCCCTCCGTCAGCCGGCCGTTTTCCAACATGATGGTTTCAAACGCCCCCGCATCCGCGGCCAGTTTCTTGAGCAGGATGTTGGCCAGCAGCGCGGTTGCCTTGATGTCGCGGCGGGCCCAACGGGTTTCGGGCGCTGTGATCGCGGCAACGCCGTTCTCGATCAGGCTCTGCGCCATCGGCGCGAGTTCCGTGCAATAGGCGAACACTGTCGGCTTCAGCCCTTCGGGCCAGGCGTGGTTGCGTCCGAACTCTGCGCCGCGGCTCACTTGCATATAGAGGTGGCCGTCAACTGCGGAATTGCGCGAGATCAACTCCTGGCATAGGCGCGCCCAATCGCCGTGCGCCATCGCAGGCTGCATGCGGATGCCGTTCAAGCTGCGATTCAGGCGGTCAAGATGCTGCCGCAGCCGGAAGGGCCGAGACTCGTACACGGGCACCACTTCGTAAACGGCATCGCCGAACAAGAAGGCGCGATCCAACGGCGAGACCGCGGCCTCTTTGAGCGGCACATAAGAGCCGTTCAAATAACAAATCGGCAGAGGCCCTGGGGATGTCATGCAAACCACAAGCGGATGGTGTCGATGAGGCGGCGCCACCAGCCGCCTGCCGCCACCGGTTTCAGCGGGTGCAGCGGCACGGTCGTCAGAGTCTGGGCGCCGGTGAAGACCCGCAGCGTGCCGACGGGGGCGTCCGCGTCGAGAGGCGCGATGAGCTTGGGTTGAACGTCGAGCGCGGTTTTCACATCCGTTTGACCGCGCGCGATCGTCATGTACAGATCTTCCTTGATGCCGAGCTCCGCGGTGGGCTGCGCTGCCTTCCACACATGCGTGCTGGTCAACGCCGTGCCGCCCTTGACGATGAGCTTGGTGTCATAGAATGTAAATCCGTAGCTCAGGAGCGCGGCGCTGGCATTTTCGCGCGCCTTCATGCTCGTGGATCCCAGCACCACGGAGATCAAGCGCATCCCTTCGCGATGCGCGGAGGTCACGAGGCAAAAGCCGGCCGTGTCCGTGTGTCCGGTCTTCAGGCCATCGACGCTGGGATCCTTTTCGAGCAGACCGTTGCGATTCTGCTGCTTGATGCCGTTGTGCTCGAATTCATGCACCGAATAATACTTATAGTACTGCGGGTAGTCGCGGATGATGGCTGCCGCCAGCAATGACATGTCGCGCGCCGTGGTGTAGTGCTGGGGCGAGGGAAGACCTGAGCTGTTCTCAAAGTGCGAACCCACCATGTTGAGGCTCTTGGCGGTGGAGTTCATGAGTTGCGCAAATGTCTCTTCGGTGCCCGCAATGCGCTCGGCGAGAGCAATCGTGGCATCGTTGCCCGATTGCACGATCATGCCGAGGATGAGGTCGTTGACCGAGACCGGCTTGCCGAGCTCGATGAAGGTGCGCGAACCCTCGGAGCGCCACGCATGCTCGCTCACCGTGACCATGTCCTCGAGCTTGAGCTTGCCCGCGGCAAGCTCGCGAAAAACGATGTAGGAGGTCATGAGCTTGGTGAGGCTCGCGGGCTCCATGCGTTCGGTGGCGGCGTTCGATCCAAGCACTTTGCCTGTCTGGTAGTCGACCAGGATGTAGGAACGCGCGTCGACGGTGGGCGGCGGCGGAAGCTGAATGGCGGCCGGCGGCGGCGCGGCGGCAGGCACCGGTGCAGGCGGGGCTGCAGCCCAAACGGTTGCCGCGAAAACGGCGGCGCAAGCAAGAGTCGCGAAAAACGAACGAACCATAGTTGATGCATACCCCAAAACAAAGGCCGGCTAGTTTACGGGAGTCTCGCCCCGCTGGCATAGGCGATCAGTCGAGCGCCAGATGCGCATCGGTGACGCCGATGCGCTCCAGGGCGGCAACGACGCGGTCGAACTCGGCCACGTCGGGCACGGGCCCGATCCGCACGCGATACATTCTCCGCCCCGCGATTTCATTATCCCGCACGAACACTTTGCCGTAACCGCCGCCGCGCAATTTTTCAACCAGGCGTTCGGCGTTCTTCGGATCGCTGAACGCGCCTGCTTGAATGAAGAGCGCGCGCGGCACGGCGACGGTCGACACATCTGAGCTGGGCTGCTGCTGAACCGGTGCGGACGAGGCTGACGGCAGCGCAGCGACGGCCGGCGGCGAACCCGGCGGCGGCGAACCGGGCGGCGACGGGTTGGTTAGGGTGGTCAAGGGAGTGACGGTCAGCGGCGCGGCGAGCGGTGCTCCATTCGACGCGGGGGCCGGCGCTTGGGGAGCTGTGACTTGCGCCACCAGGGGTGTGCTCGTGGAGACCGGTTCGAGGCTGCGCACCTCGACCATGGCGGTGCCGTTGCGCAGCATGTCCAGCTTCGTGGCCGCGGTGTATGAAAGATCGATGATGCGATTGCCGACGAAGGGACCGCGGTCATTGACGCGAACCACGATGCTTCGGCCGTTCTGCAAGTTGGTCACCCGCACGTACGCCGGCAGCGGCAGCGTCTTGTGGGCCGCCGTCATGCCGTACATGTCGTAGGGTTCGCCCGTGGAAGTGCGGACTTTGTGAAAGCCAGGTCCGTACCACGAGGCCACGCCGCGTTCCACGTAGCCCACGCTCGATGACAACACGAAGTAGCGCTTGCCCATGACGTCGTAGAACGGTGGGTTGCCATAGCGCGAGCGCGGCTCGGCGCGCGGCACCATGTCCTGCACCGAGTCGGACGGCGGCGGCGCTTCATTGACCGGCGGCAACTCGGCCGCCGGGCGCGTACTCGGCTCGGGGCGAGGTCCCGCGCTGAAACAGCCGGCCATGCCGGCCGCGACGAGGACGCAGAACGGCAGGGCGAGCGCGCGCGAGAACGTCACGGCGTGCTTGCGGGAACAGTAGCCGAATTCGTCAACTGCCCGGTGTCATTGGCGATCATGCGCTGCTTGACGGCGGCGGCAAGTTCATAGACCGCCATGGCATACAAGGGGCTATGGTTGTAGCGGGTGATCACGTAGAAATTGTTGTAGCCGACCCGCCAATGAACGCCGTCGCTTTCGTCGGCCGCAATGAGGATGGCAGGCGCCTCTGCCGGCAGCGCCGCCTCGAAGCTGACGCCTTTTGCGTTGAGCGAGGCGACGGTCTCGGACAGGGCCAATTTGCGGCCGTCGAGATCGGCGGCCTTTTCGGGCTGCACTGTGGCCTCGACGAGAACCGGTTCCCCGGCGTTCCAGCCGTGCTCTTTCAAATAATTGCCGACGCTCGCGCACACGTCGGGCCAGTCTGTCCAAAGGTCGATATGGCCGTTTGCATCGGCGTCCACTGCATAGCGCCGGTAGTTCGAGGGCATGAACTGCGGCGCGCCCATGGCGCCGGCATACGAGCCCTTGAGCGTCAGCGGGTTCAAATGCATGTCGCGAGTCAGCAAGAGGTATTGCTCGAGTTCCTCGCGAAAGAATTTTTCGCGAGGCGGGTAGTCGAAGGACAGCGTGGCGAGTGCGTCCAGGACCCGGTAATTGCCGGTGAGCCGGCCGTAGTAGGTCTCCACGCCGAGGATTGCGGCAAGATACTCCGGCGCGACGCCGCTCCTGGCGCTGGCTTGATCGAGGGCCTGGCGATGCGCGATCCAGAACTCCGTGCCTTCGCGAATGCGCCGCTCGCTCAAGAAAATCGGCCGGTATTCGTACCAAAGCTTGGCCTTTTCGGCGGGCTTGTTCATGGCATCGATGATGGCGGACTGGCTTTCGGCAGACTTCAGCAGCTTGCGCAAGGCGCGCTTCTTGAAGCCGTAGCCGTCCGACATGTGGTTGATGAACTCCTTCACCTCGGGGCGTCGGATGTCGACGGCCGCGGCGGGCTTCGCGCCGATCGTGATCAGCGCGATGCAAATCAGCGGGGCGATCACATTTGCAACGAGGCTCACGAGGCTTATGACCCGATCAGCTTGCGATGCGAATGCAGCGACATCAGGATCCCAAACCCGGCGAGCAGGGTGACCATGGACGTGCCGCCATAGCTGATCAGCGGCAGGGGCACGCCCACCACCGGCAAGATGCCGCTCACCATTCCGGAGTTGACGAACACATACACGAAGAAGCTCAAGGCGATGGCTCCGCCCGTGAGCCTGGCGAAAGTCCCTTGCGCCTGCATGGCGAGGTAGAGGGCGCGGCCGACGACGATGCCATACAAGGATAGGATCAGCAGTTGTCCCAGCAAGCCGAATTCCTCGCCGATGACGGCGAAAATAAAGTCCGTTGACCGTTCCGGCAGAAATTCGTTCTGCGCCTGCGTGCCCATCATGTATCCCTTGCCGAAAACCCCGCCCGAGCCGATGGCGATTTGCGATTGAATGATGTGGTAGCCGGTGCCGAGACGGTCGTTCTCCGGGTTCAGGAAGGTCAGAATGCGCTGGCGCTGATAATCGTGAATGAAATGCCACGCGCCGAAAGCGGCCGCTCCCAGCAGCGGAATGGCGATCAAGATCAGCCGTATCTGCAGCCCGGCCAGCAGCATCACGATCAGACCGGAGGCTGCGATCAGCAGCGCGGTGCCCAGGTCAGGCTGAGTCACGATCATCGCGGTCGGAATGGCGATGAGCACCCCCATCACCACCAGATCCTTGAAAGTCAGCGGCAGCGGCCGCTCATGCATGTACCAGGCGCACGCCATCGGCACGGCCAACTTCATTATCTCGGAAGGCTGAAAGCGCATGAAGCCGATATCGAGCCAGCGTTGCGCGCCCTTGCCGACATGGCCCGTGACATCGACGACGATGAGCAGCAGCACGCCGAGCACGTAGGCGATGGGCGCAAACATCCGCAGGTATTGCGGCGTCGCGAATTTGGCGAGAGCCAGCATGGCCGCTACGGCGATGCCGATATTTGCCAAATGGTGCTGCACCATTTTCCAGTTCTGGCCGGAAGCGCTGTACACCACCAGGATGCCGATCACGACAATGATGGCGAGCACGCCGGTTAGCGGTCCATCCAGTCCCAGCGCGCGCAGCGTGCGGCCGCCGGCGGTTAGCGTGCGGCGGGTTCGCGACGGTGAGAATTCATCGTAAATCATGCATTAACGCTCATGTATTTTTCCCATGATGCTCAAGAGCACCGGCCAGAGCAGAGCGCCGATGAAAGGCGCCAGCCAGCGGCTGAACGCAGTCACCGGATTGCCGGTTGCGCCGTCGACCCAGAAGAGCACGAACTGATAGCCCGTGAGCAGCGCGAACACCACCAGGCACTGTGACAGCATGGAGAATACGCGGATGCGCAAGCGCAAGTTGGTGGCCCAAGCCCCCATGAGCGTGAGCGCGAGCGCGTGCTGGCCCAGGACCACGCCATGAATGACGTCGAGCGCGAGGCCTGAGAAAAAGGCCAGCGACAAGCCTCCCGCGCGGGGCTGCTCGATGCACCAATAGAACACCACCAACACCAAAAAATCCGGACGGAAGGCATCCAGCACGGCGGGCAGCGGCAGAATCGCAAGAGCGAGAGCGACCAGCGCGGACAGCGCCATCGGCAACCGGCGGATACGCGTCTCCCGCATCATTTCTTGGTCACCGCGGGTTTGGGCAGCGGCGGCAACTCGGGCGGCGCGGCTTTGAGCCACACGAACAACAATTCCTTCGACCGGTCGAGCGCGGCGGCAGGCTTGACCTCGACGTCCGCAAGCGACTGGGCGGGGTCGCGCTTGACCTCGGCGACGGTGCCNACGGGATAGCCTGCAGGAAAACCACCGCCCAAACCGGANGTGACCAGCAAATCGCCGGCAACCACATCGGCGCTGGTGGGCAGATACGGCAGCTTCAAGCGGCTGGTATCGCCCGTGCCCACCGCCACAGTGCGCAGCCCGTTGCGGTTGATTTGCACCGGAATGGCGTGTGCGGCATCGCTCACCAGGATGACTTCACTCGTCAGCTCCCCGACGCGAGCCACTTGGCCAAACACGCCGCCGGAATCGAGCACGGCCTGACCGTCATAGACCCCGTCCTTTGCGCCTTTGTCGACCAGCACGCGCTCGCGAAATGCATCCAGGTCTACATTCATGACATTGCCGATGACGAAACGCTCGGTCACGCCCGCGGTATTGTCCCGCAAGGCGCGCAAGCGCTGAGTTTCAGCCTCCAAGGCTTCGTAGCGTTGCAGCCGAAACTGCGCTACCCGCAACTCCGCTTCCAGCTTGGCTTTATCGGTGCGCAGAGCATCGCGGGTGGTGACGCTGTCGCGAAACCAGTTCCATCCTTCGAACGGCGAGGCCACGGCCACCTGCACGGGGTAGGCCACAACCGAAAGGAACTGGCGAATCTTGACCAGGTGCGCGTAGCGCTTGTCGACGATGATCAGCGCGAGGGCGAGCAGCGAGTACAGCACACAGCGGAACAGAAGTCCCGACGTCCGGCCTGAAGTGTCGGTGCTACGAAAGGCGACCATGGCCAACGCGGCTCACGGGCAATGCTCGGACAGTCTCCAGTTCGCTTGCATTACTCCAATCCGAAAATGCCAGGCCCGTGTTCCTCGGTGAGTTCGAGGATTCGCCCGCCGCCGCGCGCAACGCAGGTCAGAGGATCGTCGGCGATCACCACCGGCAAACCGGTTTCTTCCATGAGCAACTTGTCGACGTCGCGCAGCAGTGCGCCGCCGCCCGTCAGCACGATGCCCCGTTCCGCGACATCCGCGCCCAGTTCCGGGGGAGTTTGTTCGAGCGCTTGCTTGACCGCGCCGACGATGCCTTGCAGCGGCTCCTGCAACGCTTCCAAAATTTCATTCGAGTTGAGCGTGAAGCTGCGCGGCACACCCTCGGAGAGGTTGCGGCCCTTGACTGAGATTTCGCGCACAGTTTGGCCGGGATAAGCGGAGCCGATCTCGAGCTTGATGCGCTCGGCGGTGGCCTCGCCGATCAGGATGCCGTAGTTGCGGCGGACGTAATTGGTGATGGCTTCGTCGAACTTATCGCCGCCGATGCGCACGCTCGCGGCGTAGACGATGCCATTCAGGGAAATGACCGCCACCTCGGAGGTGCCGCCGCCGATATCGAGCACCATGGAGCCACGCGCTTCCTGCACGGGGAGGCCTGCGCCTACTGCGGCCGCCATCGGTTCGGGGACGATATCCACACTGCGCGCACCCGCTCCCTCGGCCGACTCCTTGATGGCCCGGCGCTCGACCTGGGTCGAACCGAAGGGAACGCAGACCAGCACCCTGGGACTGGGGCTTAAAAAGCGGTTGCCGTGCACCTTCTTGATGAAGTATTGCAGCATTTTTTCGGTGTAGGTGAAGTCGGCGATGACTCCGTCCTTCATGGGCCGGACGGCGGTGATGTGGCCGGGGGTGCGACCCAGCATATTCTTGGCCTCGACCCCGACCGCGACGATGATTTTGCCGCCCCGGGTCGGCTCATCCTGCACCGCGACCACCGAAGGTTCATTCAAAACAATGCCGCGTTCGCGGACGTAAATCAGGGTGTTGGCAGTGCCAAGATCGATTGAGAGGTCATTGGAGAAATAACCTCTAAGGCGTTTGAACATGGGGTATTTTTCGCGGCTAAAATGGGGTTAAAAAAGATCGGCTAATGTAACAACCGACACGACATATCACAAGGCAACGTGTATCATCCCCATAGCTTAAATTGCGTGAGTTGCCGCGCATTTTCAGCACCAACCCTATGAGCCTGACCCGTCAAGACGTCGAAAAAATCGCGCATCTCGCGCGGCTGTCCATCACCGAAGAAGAGATGCCGGTGTATGTGAGCAGCCTCTCGAGCATCGTCGACTTTGTCGATGAGTTGTCGCGCGCCGATACCGAAGGCGTGACGCCCATGGCTCATCCCCTCGATGGCCAGCATCAGCGTCTGCGGCCCGACGAGGTGTCAGAGACCGATCACCACGAGAAATATCAAGCCAACGCGCCGGCGGTGACGGCCGGCTTGTACGTGGTCCCACGGGTCATCGAGTAACCGAAAAGCGATTTTGAGCGATGCATAACCTTCTTATCGGCGAGCTTGCCGAGCACTTAGCTAAGCGGCAGATCTCCAGCGTCGAGCTCACCAGGCACTTGCTGGCCCGGATCGAGCGCCTGAACCCAGCGCTCAACGCCTTTGTGACCCTGACCGCTGATGGTGCGTTGGCTGACGCGGCGGCCGCCGATCAGCGGCT
>JGI12627J18819_10000713_pt1 | contig 11040 bp, 14 predicted proteins | sample TexAe_OM1H0_M2_FD_18819 | JGI IMG/M metagenome (IMG submission 18819)
GCCGCTAAAGGCCTCGAGTTCCCATCGGATATCGTTGCCACCCCATTTGTACTCAAGCACTTTGGGAGCGTCGGCTCGGATCACGGTGGTTTCGGAAACCTGCGGCGTGGGTGCTCCCACCGTAGTCAGCTTTACCATGGTACCAGCCGTACCCAGGCTTCCATCTGCTTCAAAGGGAGCCCATTCCCGCAGGTGCGCGGGGTCGGTAAGCGCTAGCCAGACTTTTTCCGGTGAATGACGCAGTTCTCTAACGAGAACCAGCGCCCACTTCTCTCCATCTTTTCGCACGTGCGCCCCGCTGGCCGGACCCGGTGTGTACTGGTCGCGATCACTCATCTATCTTCTCCTTGTCTTCTTTTTCGTTGGTGTTGATTGATCCATCCGGTCGAGATGGCGTTCGAGAGCGTCCACATGAACGGACCAGAAACGCCGGAACGGAGCCAGCCAGGCATCCACCTCCTGAAGTGGTTCAGGTCTCAGCCGGTAGAGACGCCGCTGTGCGTCCACCCTGGATTCCACGAAACCGGCCTCACGCAGCACCCGCAAGTGCTTTGACACCGTCGGCTGCGGCATCCGCAGGTGACGCTCGATCTCTCCCACTGATTGTTGGGACAAGACTAGGAGGCTCAATATCGCGCGGCGATTCGGTTCCGCTATGATTTCGAATACAGATTCCACTGTCGTGTTGCCTGGCGTTTTTTAATAGCGTGCCAACTGGACGAGCTGAATGAGGTTGCCGCAGCCGTCGTCCAGCATCGCAATGCTCGAGGCGGTCACTTCGGTAGGCGGCATCGTGAACTCGGCGCCGCGCGCCTTGATCCGCTCGTAGTCGCTCTTGACGTCGTCGGTGAAGAACATGGCGGCCGGCCGCCCCTTCTGAAACATCGCCTGCTGATACTCTTTCGCTCCGGAGTTGTCATTGGGCGCCAGTTGCAACTCCGTGCCATTCGGCTCCTCGGGCGAGGTCACGGTCAGCCAACGAAATGGGCCCTGACTAAAATCGGCCTTCTTAGCAAACCCCAATACCTCTGTATAGAAGCGCAGGGCCTTCTCCTGGTCGTCCACGTATACGCTGGTCAATTTGATTTTCATGTTCGTTTCTTCGTCTCGCTGCATATACGCAACAGCGCATATACTTGTCAAGGCATATACGAAAGACCGAAATATGGCTCGGTGAATCGTAATCGTTCTCGTCGTCGTCATCCTCGGTCCTCGAGTGGGCGTTTACTTTTGCGAACATCGAAATGCACGGCAGAGCCAGTCAGATAAAATTTTTGTTGATTCCACACTGATTTAGTAGACATATCCAATTCCACACTGCTTTAATAGACATTCTGATGAATTCGGTGCAACTGTCTACAAATGAGTCTCTTACGCCTTGGATAGGCATTACCAGCGAGATCCTGCTCGGCGTCCTCCTGCTTGCGCTCGTGTATTACGTCAAAGTCAAACTGGTCCGAAACACCAAAGACTTTGTGATCGCCAATCGCAAAATCGGATTCGGATTCGGTGTGGCCGGGCTGATCTCAATTTGGACCTGGGCAATGGCCGTAATGATGTCTGCCGCTCAAACTTATTCGTTCGGTCTTTCCGGGTTATTCTGGTTCACGGTCCCAAACGGCTTAGCGGTGATCGCTGCGATTCCTTTCGTTCGCAAAATCCGGACTCTGATGCCGGATGGATACACGATTCCGGAATTCGTTAAGGTTCGCTTCGACGGGAACGCAGTTGCCGGCGGGGTCGTGGTCCTAGGTGCCCTGTTCGGATCACTGATCGAAGTCATTATCAACATCAAGGGGACCTCACTTGTTATTTCGAACGTTTTCGGTGCTGATCCGCGGTTTGCTGCAATCATCGGCCTGCTGGTGGTCCTCATCTATTCAATCCTTGGTGGTCTATGGGCGTCGATCACCACGTCCGCTTTATCCACCTTGCTGCACACGGTTCCGTCCGCGATCATTCTGGTAGCAGCGTTGCATTACGCCGGCGGCGTAAATTCCGTTTGGCATTCAGTTGCAGCCCAAGGAAATGATCTCTTGAGTGTAACCCGACCGGACGCAGCTACCGGCTTCGGTATTACCCTGGCCCTTGGCCTTCTAACCGCTACCATAGCTGGTCAGGAATTTTGGCAGGTTGCTTGGGCTCTGAAGAAAAAAGACGTTAGTCGATCGTTCTTTTGGGCAGGTGCATGGTTCTATCCGATTCCGATTTGCCTAGGTTTACTGGGACTGATTGGGCTCGGCTTGCATGTAAATGTTAACACTCAACTTGGTGGAGATGCCGCCGCGGTTGGTCCTTACCTCATCTCACACCTGGGATTGCCGACCTGGCTGGTCATTCTTTATGTGATCGTGGTTTTGTCAGCGTGCTATTCGGTTATCGATAGCGCCTTCACCGCGACGAGCTCGGTTTTTGTCGTCGACATTATCAAACCGTTATTTCCTAAGATCAGCGAAAAACAATTGTTCTTCTGGGCTAAGGTCCCAATGTTCTTCACCGCGATCCTTGCAGCCGCCGTCGTTTTAAGTGGCGTGGACTTCGTGACGATTGTGCTAACGAGTTACGCGATCCGGACAGCGATTCTGATTCCGTTAGTTCTAGCTCTATTCTGGTCGCGCACAACTGGGTGGGGATTTGTGGGAGGCACCATTCTTGCCATCGCCATCGGTATGCCAATTCGATCGGCAGCCGGCGAGCTCTGGGGATCGTTGTCAATCCTGGCAATCAGCGGGCTAGTACCGATCATCATCGGCCTTTTGGGCAGTTTCCGCTTTGATTTCGAACGGTTGCGTCACATCAAGGATGCCACCGTCTCCTCCGAGTCCGAACCTCTTCCCGCAGATTAGTCACGACGCCATCACAAACAAAGGAGATCTATGCCCACCATCTTCGTTTCTCTGACGACACTCGCCGCGATCGGGATTGGGATCGTAATCACATTCTTCTACTTGCGTTACATGTGGCTCGTACTGCAACGCGTCTCCAAAACACTTGATGATCCCGATGACGGAAAGAGCGATGGTTTTGCCTACAGTTTCATCGGCGCCATCATCGCCGTGATTGCATCCTCTTTAGCGATTATCGCCTACGGAGTTGCCCCACAATTTATTTACATTGGAATTGCGCTGGCTTTAGCAAGCCCGATCGCGGTTATCTATACGTTTCGGCGCGAGCTCAATGACTGAATTTCGACGGCTCAATAAACGCCTGTTTAACTAGAACTATGGCCAAGAAACGCGCTCACCTTCTCGGATTTATCCAACATGGCGTAAACAGTCATGCCACCGGTATGTGGCGCCATCCTAAAGACAAGATTAACTGGGATTGGTCTCGGCCCGCATACTGGCAGCATATGGCGCGCACGATGGAACGCGGTATGTTCGATGCAGTATTTATCGCAGACGAGTTAGCGCCGTATAACAATTACGAGGGCAGCTCGGATGCGACCGTGAAATACGCCGTGCAATGCCCGGTTCATGAACCGTCCACTATTGTACCAATTATAACCACGGCGACTACGCATTTAGGCGTCGGAGTAACCCTGTCGACGGCTTTCGAACATCCCTATTCAATGGTGCGGCGGTTATCGAGTCTGGATCACCTATCCGACGGACGGATCGCTTGGAATATTGTTAGCTCATATTCGAAAAGCGAATGGGACGCTTACGGAGTTGAAATGACAAAACGTTCAGGCCGATACGAACGAATGGAAGAGTACATGGAGCTTTGCTACAAGCTCTGGGATTCGTGGGAACCGGACGCCATTCTTGCCGAGCGCTCAACAGGAATCTTCGCCGATCCAGCTAAGGTTCATGAGGTTAATCACCAGGGCGAATATTTTCGCTGTAAAGCGCGGTCTTTCGTTTTTCGATCGCCCCAAGGTTATCCGGTTCTTTGGCAAGCGGGATCATCGGATCGGGGGCGCGATTTCGCCGCGAAGCACGCCGAAGCGATTTTCGCTGTGCATCCTAACGTGGAGCGAATGCGGGAATACACCGATGATCTTGATTTTCGCCTCGAAAAGCGTTTTGGCCGTAAGCCAGGAAGCGTCAAACGTATTTACGGGGTGCAGACCNTCGTTGGCTTAACGCGGGGTGAAGCCCAGGAAAAATATGAACGGATTCAAGAATGCATACCGCTGGAAGGTGCTACGGCNTGGATCTCCGGACATTTCGGTCCTGATTTTTCGAAATACGACCCTGACGAAATCGTTCAAAACATTGAGATACCTGGAATCCAAGGGTTATTCGATTCCATCATCTACGCCAAAGGCGGTGCACCAGTGACGGTGCGCGAGGCGGCGTTGATCTATGCAGAAGGTATGGGCATGCCTCGTTTAGTAGGCACTCCCGAAGACATCGCGGATCAGCTTGAACATTTCATGGACAAAGGAGGTGCGGATGGATTTATGCTTGCCGCCACCTACACACCAGGCTGTTTCGAAGAATTCGTCGATCTCGTGGTACCCGAATTGCAACGACGAGGTCGACTTCGTACTCGTTACTCGGGCCAGACTTTAAGAGACAATCTGCTGGAATTCTGAGGCGAACTCACTCTTGAGCTTGAGTTAACAATTCCGTCATAGGGTAGATCGTCACATCGACCCGAGCAGCGCAAAGCACACTGTAAGGTGGTTCAGCCGGAGGCTCAAAACCATCTAACTCAAACAGATAACTATCAAAACGGGTCACCGTGGCCTCTCCCAGTTGGTACGGAGAATGATAGACCCGTCCAGTTAGTATTTGAACACCACGAACGGAGAATAGGCGGTAGCGCTCTATGAGGAAAAATTCAAGTGAGCCTGGTTTGGCTTCCCCAAGCTCATCGGATGGCTGGAATCGGTACTCCTGGACCGTTGCGGAACCCCTGCGCCGGGAAGAATATCTGATCTCTGCATCGCCGCTTTTCACGTGCATTTCGGCATGTTGGTATGGGAGGCCAAAAAATAGACGGGCTGTCCAAACCGCCATCGGATTATTGGCATCAAGAGAATAGAACCAAACGCCGGGAACTCCGCGAGAGTCCCTAACGTAAGTGCGCAAATTCAGCTCGAGGAAATTGCTCGACAAAAACGGTAGCGCAACCGCCCGAACATTTCTCATGCGAAATGGCACAACTCCGATCCAAGCGCGGTCCTGATACGTGTCGACCGATAACCCATCCGGCAAGGTCCGCTGAACGGCAATAGGATCAAAAGGCCAATGCAGAAAAAGAAGATGTTCCCAACGCTGTGCCATTATTCCAAGCTGGCCAACCGGGGGCTGACGCTCTCTCAGCTGAGCCTTGATCCATTCTTCCACGAACCACTATAACATGAAAATGGTGGACAAATTCCCCGGTTTTGTCTAACGCGTCGATCACTCCTATACCGGGTTCAGCGGCTCTAAAATCCTGTTTCGTTGCCCAGCCACGTGCAGTTGTATGCATTTTCAATCGGCAAAATCGAACGATTGGTTACGGTTCAGGCCACTGGGCACTGCATCGTGGCAAACCGACAGCTCCTGCTGCAAACGGCGGCGCGCCCTGCTCAAACGAGACATCACGGTTCCCACCGGTACGTCACATGCCGCCGCTATTGCTTTGTAGGACCACCCCTCTAGCTCAAAAAGAACCAAGCACTCGCGAAACTCTGCTGGCAGCCGCTGCAAAGCCTCTTCGAGTCGTTGGCGCCGCGTTTCCAGATACTGCTCGGACGGCGCGACTTCCAACGGCGCTGCATGAATCTCCTCATCCAATTGAACCAGCCCCTGTTCCCTTCGCTGCTTCTTTTTGATCCAGCTGTAGGCCGTGTTGCGCACGATGGTCAATAGCCAAGCTCGCGGGTTATCTCCGCGGAATCCGGAAAATCCTTTCAGTGCGCGGACATAGGCTTCCTGGACAATATCCTGCGCGTCGGCCTCTCCTCCGGCGATCCAGTAGGCGAGGTTGTAGGCCGCGTCTAGTTGAGGCAGAAAGAGCTCCTCGAAACGCGGTTTCTTTTGCATTCAGACAATTTCCAGTTCTGAATTAATTTGAGCACGTGACGCTCCAAGCGGTCGCCCCTCGTTGAGGCCGGCTGCCATCTGATCACCGGCCTTGGCGAACGGCCCGTAGAGCTGGGCCGGATCGAAGGTTTTTAGTTGGGCGGCTTCGATATTAGCCCCCGTTTTCTTGTTCCAGCTGAAATCCTGCATCGAGCCGACGCGCCGACTGTACAGGTCTTGCTCATAACACATGTCCCCGTCGCACCCTGAAAACTGCATTGCAAAACACCACCTCCTTCGCTGCAAAAAGTCGTTTCTTGGTTAAATCTGGTGGACCACCCGCGATGGCCAGGTGCTTCAAGAAGAACTCCGATGAGCACATGCAAGTAACTACATGCAATTATCTACAGCGCAATCCACTTTCCGCAAGACGTTCCGGCCTGGATTAAAAGTCGATCGTTTGACTGTGCCGACTAAGTTACCCTTCCCTGGCGCGGCGGCTCATTTCGAACCAATCAGCGTCGTAAATCCCGATCAGATTAAAAAAAGTTAATCTGCAGNTAAATGTTTCAACCTAGCNGTACNTCTCCTGTGGTCCGTGTCTATATCTCCATTATTGGTAGTCAGCNCATTACCACCGTCTGCGCAAACCTTGGGCGACCATTTTGATANCTGGCGCTCTCCAAAACGAAATACTTCCAATACCCATAGCAGCCTTTTGCACATACCCCGGACGCCGGGAATAAACTCGGGCTTTGTTAGTTAATAGTGACGGAAGTCGATGAGGACTTCCAAACTCAACCGCAATGCTATTTGCAATCTCTCCATGAAAAGAATAGGCCATGTTGACCCCGCTTTCTTACTAAGCCGAACACTCGGAATTGTCGCGACGTTCGTGCTTTTTCTGCCTGCGGCGTCAATCGCTCAGCAGTATCAGCAGACGAATCTGGTTTCAGATACGGTGACGGAAGGAACCAATCCCCCCGACCCTGATCTCAAGAATGTCTGGGGCATCTCAAGAGGCTCCGCCAGCCCGTGGTGGGTCTCGGATAATACAACGGGAGTTTCAACACTTTACAACGGCTCGGGAGTAAAGCAGCCCTTAACAGTCACAATTCCCCATACGGCCCAGACCACGACCGGCAGTCCAACTGGTCAAGTCTTTAACGGCAGCACTGACTTTGCCGTCGCTTTGGGTAACCCGGCCATGTTTATCTTTGTATCGCTTGATGGCACCATCTCGGCATGGAACCCTTCGGTTAATGCGACGAACGCGATTCAGAAGGTTCCCGGATCTACCACGTCAGTCTTGACCGGTGTGACCATCGCGGAAGTTGCAGGACAGCGATTTCTCTATGTCGCCGATTTAGAGGCAGGGGAAATAAAAGTTTATGATACAAACTTTAACCCGGTTAAACTCGATAGAAACGGATTCGGTGACAAACATGGCGGGCCGGCTTTCGAAGACGCGCAAGTCCCGAAGGGGTTCGCTCCGTTCAATGTACAAAACATTGGTGGCAACCTGTATGTGGCATACGCGAAACAGAACCAGACGAAAACCTTTGTAGACTTTGGCGCCGGGCTCGGCTTCGTTGATGTCTTTTCGCCGAGTGGCACTCTGCTAGTGCGGCTGCAGCACGGCGCCTGGTTTAATGCGCCTTGGGGATTAACTTTGGCGCCGAGCGATTTCGGGCCGTTTAGCCATAAGCTTATCGTTGGGCAGTTTGGAAGCGGCGAAATTCTCGCCTTCGACGCGATTACAGGCCAGTTCGAAGGAAAATTCACTGATCAAAATAATAAAGTCATTACTATCAACGGACTATGGGCATTGCAATTTGGGGATGGTGTACCTACTTCGGATCCTTCTAATCAGCCTGACAACGCGCTATTCTTCTCCGCTGGGCCCAATAAAGGACAGAATGGTCTCTTCGGGACTCTCACTCCCATTGCCGCTGAATTGACCGAAGGGAGCGATCAATAGTAACGCCCTCGCTATGAAGCCTCCAGAGCGGATTTGCAACCGTTGCAAGTAGGAAGTCAACAAAGAGGGACATGCAGATAGCGCCTCCCTCTTTCCTGTTCGACAGGAGGTTTCTCAAACGCTCAACAAGTACTTCAAAATGACGGAGCAAATAGTTTTCGACGTATATAATGATGAGGGTAACAGATTAAATCAATCTGCCTTAACCCAGGAAGAAGTAACTAATTTTGTCCAGCAACTACAGGAATCGAAGGTAGATGCAAAATTCTCGATCAGGTCCCACCCAGCGAGGGGATGCATTGGTCGTTCGTAATTTCTCTAAGAGCTCGTTTCCTCGTCGAATCCGGGACACTGGCGGAGCGACACTCGCTGAACTTGGTCCTATTTGCGTTGCGGCGCCCGATCTCGCTTTTGAGGCGGTCTTGGCTGCGGCATCGAACCGCGGTCCCGGCGCAGCCGTTCCGCGACAACTTGTAGCATGAAGAATTATCTGGAGCGCTCACAGATGCTAGATGCCCACAAATTCTCGACAATGAGTAAGTTATCAGATATTTGCCACGCCCGGAGTTCAATCATTTGGTTGCGGGTAATCTCAAGCCTTGCATGGCTCGACAGCGCATTGGTTGGTAAGGACGCCAAACTATCTTACGCTTTTCTGAGCGGTGTAGAGCTTGCTAAAAGAATAGGCGAAACCTTCGTTTTTACAGCCGTGACCCCCGGAGTGGCTGCTCTTTTGCGGAACGTCGTGCTGCCCCACGCACAATTCTTTGCGATACCCATTGGGCTTGGTGACCTCGCGATCGGCATTTCACTTTCGCTGGGACTCTTCACTCGCCTTGGCAGTGTGCTTGCTATTCTGCGGGCTCTCACGAACATTCTGGTTGCTGGAGGTGCAGGTCCTGATACCGTCGGATTCAACGTCATGTTGATGGCCGCCGGAGCTATCGGGCTAACGACCGGAGCCGGCCGGCGCTTCGGGCTCGACAGGTTACTCTTGGCTCGTTGGCCGTCCGCCAAACTCTTGCGATTAGTGGCTTAGAAGCCGCGGCTTTTGGCGGAAACAAGAGCGTTCGACGCAATTTCGCGAACGCGAGGCGCGGCTCCCTGCCGCCTAGGCATCCCCTCTTGCTCCCCGAACCAGAGTAACCAGGTTCCAGAGTTGACATGCATATAGAGGATGCATACTCATATGCATGAGGACGACCGTGATACTAGACGACGATCTGGTCGCTAAAGCCCGGGAATATACCGGAATCAACGAGAAGACGCGCTTGATTCATTTGGGACTCGAAGCACTGATTCAGCGCGCGGCTGCGCTCCGTTTAGCCGCGCTCGGCGGTACAGCCCGCTCCGCCAAACCAGGCCGAAGACGACGGAGCACCGAAAACGCCCGGAGATGAACGTATTGGTCGATACTTCCGTGTGGATCGATCACTTGCACCGCTCTGACCCAGGGCTCGTCGCATTCCTTCAAGCCTCTGAAGTGGTCATGCACTCAGCCATCCTGGGGGAGCTGGCTTGTGGAACTCTGCCCCATCGTCGAGAATTGCTTTCGCTTTGGTCTGCATTACCTCCCGCAATGGAAGTGTCTCCGGCCGAAGCGCTCCGGCTGATCGAGGAAAGGCGGCTATGCGGCAAAGGCCTTGGCTGGACTGACGTCATGATTATCGGCTCGAGCTTATTATCGCCGGCCAGGCTCTGGACGCGAGATTGTCCGCTGTTGCGAGCTGCGAAGGAGCTGGGAATTAGCGTCGTGAGCTGAATAGAAACACAGGCCAATCGTCCCGCAGTATCACATGACCGCTCCGCGGATTTACACGGTTAGAACAGAGGCTGGGCGCGCGGCTTTTCGAGCGGAACGCTAAGGTCATCCGTTTGATCGAGGCAGGACGACAATTCTGCGAGGAGTTAGTTCCGTTAATGTCTCGTCTCGAAGAAGCTGAGTGCCGGCGTAACGGCGCACCGATCTGAGTAATTTCGCCCACACACATCCGATTTCACTTCCCCGCCGAACCTTCCGGAAAGGTTCGGGCAACATGACCGACAATATCGAACTCAGAATTGCGGACAGACCTGCGCATTTCACACTTCACTGGGATAGCGCGCAATGGGACTCGCCGGATGATGTCACCCAAGCGGCTTTCCCCTTGGTTGCACATCTAGCCGGCAAGCGTTATGAGCTGTATTCCGATGGAACATTTGCTGAGGTAGAAAAATAAATGCCAGTGCAGTCAAGCAGTCTCACTTAATGGATTGCTAGTCGCCGAAAGTCCCAGTTCACGCGTCAAGCGCCGCTTAGCTTTTCTCCTCACCCCATTTTCTCTTTGTAATAAAGAGAAGTCGCGCTCCGCTGACATCGAACGTGTCCGTCTAGTGGCTCTTGCGCCTTGGATCAATTGACTGAAATTCGAGGCGCCGTGGGATCAAGGCAGCCTTGGCGGATAAATACGCTGAAAGCCAGACCATCGACTAGGTTGTACGCGAATTATAGTCACAACAAAGTTGCAAAGTTTTTTGTTATGGGAGCAATCACGCACTCGATAGAAGTAAACGCACCGCTGCAAAGGGTCTACCATCAATGGACCCAGTTTGAAGAGTTCCCCCGCTTCATGGTGGGCGTAGACGAAGTCAGGCAAGTCGGTCTAAATCAGCTCTTTTGGAAAGCGAAAATTGGAGGCATCGAGAAGCAATGGGAAGCAGAAATTTCCGAACAGGTTCCCAACGAAAGAATCGCATGGCAAAGTGTAAGCGGAACGCCAAATAGGGGTGCGGTCACTTTCGAGGCGCTAGATGTTTCTCGAACCCGGGTCACTTTGACAATGGAATATGAGCCGGAAGGACTATTAGAAAAGGCAGGTGATGCGCTGGGCATTCCCTTTAGTGAAGTTGAGGGTGATCTTAACCGATTCCGAGAGTTTATGGAAAAGGGAGGAAGCGAGACCGGCCCGAGGGGAGGCCCGATCGAGGCAATCGAGACCTCCAGCTCGACCGAACCGACCATAGTCGAGGTGCCCACTCCGAGTGTCGAACAACCGGTTGAGCAGAAGCCTTTATTTCAAGACAGAGAGATATCGCCGGCAACCGTCCTTACAGAAG
>JGI12627J18819_10000715_pt1 | contig 11021 bp, 8 predicted proteins | sample TexAe_OM1H0_M2_FD_18819 | JGI IMG/M metagenome (IMG submission 18819)
GCCCCACTCGCCCACGCAGGCCGATCCCCGATCGGTGGTGGCGCGCTCCAAACTCGAGCAGGATCCGCGTCTCAAAACCATCTGGGCGGGATACGCCTTCTCCGCCGATTATCGCGAGCGCCGCGGCCATGCCTACATGCTCGATGACCAGACGTTCACCGAGCGCCAGCACTTCGCCCCGCCCGCGATGTGCATCAACTGCCATGCCTCGATGGTTACTACGTACCTGAAGCTGGGGAATGGCGACCTGATGAAGGGATTCAATGCCATCAGCGACACGCACATGACCTATCCTCAGGTTCGACAAACGGTGAAGCACCCGGTGGCCTGCATCGATTGTCACGATCCCGGCACCATGCAGCTGCGAATCACCCGCCCGGCATTCATCGAAGGCATACGCGCGCTTAAGGCCACGCAAGGCGTACCGAACTATGACGTCAACACCATGGCGACGCGTCAGGAAATGCGCTCCTATGTGTGCGGCCAGTGCCACGTCACCTATTATTTCCAGCCCCCCACTAAGCGCCTCACGTTCCCCTGGGCCAAGGGCATTCACGTGGAGAACGTCATTGCCCTGGAAGACGAACAGAAGATCAGCGAGTGGGTCCATCCCGATACCGGCACGCCACTCATCAAAGCCCGCCATCCCGAATTCGAGATGTGGAATCAGGGCGTGCATGCGCGTTCGGGCGTCGCCTGCGCTGACTGCCACATGCCCTACATGCGCCAGGGCGGATTGAAGATCAGCGATCACCAGGTCAACAGCCCGCTATTGAAAATCAACCGCGCCTGCCAGACTTGCCACCATTTTCCCGAAGAAGAATTGAAGGCGCGCGTCGAGGATATCCAGGACCGCTTCTTCACGCTGCGCAACACCGCGCTGGATGCGTTAGTCGACTTAATCGGGGACATCAAGAACGCGAAGCAGAACGGAGCGACCGATGCGCAACTGGCCGCCGCCCGCGACTATCACCGCCGGGGCCAGTTCATGATCGACTTCGTCATGTCGGAAAACTCCATGGGCTTTCACGCGCCGCAGGAAGCCATGCGCATCCTGGGCGACGCCATCAACCTCTGCCGCCTGGGACAACTCAGCCTGCACGGAGGCCCCCCCCAGCCACAATCCGCCAAATATCGCTGAGGCCGCGCCCAGGAAAGAATCGGTACCCCAGAATACAAGCGGCACGCGTTAAGGGCTGAACTTAACCACAGAGGGACGGAGACACAGAGAAAAAATCAATTTGCCCTTCTCTGTGACTCTGTGTCTCTGTGGTGAATGGTCTCCGCGTGTCTCCGGGTGCAGACTGTCCGATTAATTTAGGTGCCAGTCTTCAGTTGTTGTCTTTGAGGCGCCTTGTAGGTCCGGGGAACGGTTCGTGCGGCGATCGACAATCGGTTCCACGCGTTGATCGCCGCGACCGCCAGGGTCACATCACACAATTCCTTTTCGCTGAAGTGCGGGCGCACTGCTTCATGAACCTCATCCGGCACATGATCCTCGGCCACCAGCGTAACCGCCTCGGTCCAGGCCAGCGCAGCGCGCTCGCGCTCGGTGTAATACGGACATTCCTGCCAGGCATCCAGCGAATACATCCGCTGCTCGTCCTCTCCGATCGCGCGCAAGTCCTTCCAGTGCATGTCGAGGCAATACGCGCAGCCATTGATCTGCGAAGCCCGCAGCTTGATCAGGTGCAGCAACGATTCCTCCAGCCCGCTTTTGTGCAGATACTCTTCCAACCCGAGCATCGCTTTGTAGGCGCCCGGGGAAACTTGGGTGTAGTTCAAACGAGGTTGCATGAAATGCTCCTTGCGAAGAATTTTGATCTCCTTGTTTGGATGACGCGGGTCGCGAGATTGAATCGTGAAGAGAACTGGTACGATAACGCTCGTCGGCGGACGCTCCAAGCTGGTGTGGAACGGGCTCTCGTGGCCCACCTGCATCTCTCTGGGGTTACCCCAGGGAAACGTGTAGAGCTGACAATTCGTCGCAAGACCTCCTCTGCGAGTCCACGCAGGAATGGTCATGCAAGGTGAGACTCGTTGGAGCGTTCCGCCGTCCTGTATTGATGAAAGCTTCCGCTTTTTATCGCGTGATCGCCTCGTCCCTGATTGCAGGTGAACCCACGGTTGATCTGGCAAACGAACGCCTGACACGAACCTTGGGACGCCATTGGCGCTGGGTCCGCCCCTTGGCAGAGCGCTACGTCAAAACGTTCAGCGGCCACACTCGTCCGCATCGCCGTGAAGTCTGCGAGTTCCTGCGAAAGGATCAGCACTTTCAAGAAGCTCGCGCGAAATACAGAAAGGAAATCAGGATTGAGCACTGGCTGACGGAGTCGGAACTGATGCAGCCTGCTCCTGCGGCAGCGGATTGGAATCTTCCGCGAATCGAGTCCGTCGGAGCACTCGCACAGTGGCTCGCTCTCGATGTGACAGACCTGTTGTGGCTGGCCGACCTGAAGGGGCTCGCCTCGAAGCTTAACCGTCCGCTTCTTCAGCATTATCACTATCGCATTCTCCCAAAAGCTTCGGGGCGTCTCCGACTTATCGAAATCCCCAAGCCTCGGCTGAAAGATGTGCAGCGGCAAATTCTCTTTCACATCCTCAATAAGGTTCCGCCACACCCGGCGGCGCATGGGTTTGTGAAGGGCCGCGCCATCCAGACCTTCGTCGCGCCGCACGTGGGACGGCATGTTGTGTTGCGCATGGACCTGCAGGATTTCTTTGCCACGTTTCCGGCGGCGAGAATCGCCGCATTCTTTCGGACCGCAGGATATCCAGAACCCGTGGCTGACTTGCTTGGCGGATTATGCACCACGACCGCTCCCAGAAGCCTCTGGGCGAAATCCGCTTCCGATTACGGCTTCGAACATGTTTACCAGGCGCGAGATACTTACTCCAGGCCGCATCTGCCGCAAGGAGCGCCCACGTCCCCGGCGCTCGCCAACGCGTGCGCCTATCGCATGGATTGCCGCCTGGCCGGATTGGCGCGATCGGCAGGCGCCGAATACACGCGTTACGCCGACGATCTCGCGTTCTCAGGTCATGAGTTTTTCGCGAAACGTGTGGATCGCTTCTCGATCCACGTGGCTGCCATCCTGCTGGAAGAAGGATTTTCGGTGAATCACCGCAAGACACGCATCATGCGGCAGGGTGTGCGCCAGCATCTGGCTGGGATTGTGGCGAATGAGCGCATGAACGTCGCGCGCACCGATTTTGATCGTCTCAAGGCCACCCTGACCAATTGCCTCCGCCACGGCCCCGGGACCCAAAACCGCCAGGTTCATCCGGAATTTCGTTCTCATTTGGCCGGCCGGGTGGCATTCTTCGAGTCAATCAATCCCGCCAGAGGACAACGCCTGCGTAGTATTTTCGAGCAGATTCAGTGGCGATAGGGGGCGGGCAGCGAGATAAAGCAATAGCCTGCAGCACTATTTGTCGACAAGCCGAAGTTGCTGCCGCTGATTGCTGAGTATGTCTTCGATATCCACGGCGTTTGGCATCACGGAAGCAAGTGACATTTTTCCTCGCTCATTCACTCCTGTCCTCACGTGTCTCAGAACGCAACGTAGGTGCACTCTTGCAAGCCAAGCGACTCGCATCCCGTAGCTCATGGCAGGCAGTTCCATTCCCTTTCCGGCACTCACTCGCAAAGGGCACACAACCTTGTGTCCTCCAACACATCGGCCGTCCTTGCCACAGTGATAAAACTCTCCTGTTTCCCCATCCCTTCCGAGCCCCATTCCATTCGAGGTGGGACTCATGCCGTCCACTCTGCGCCACTTTGCCCGCGTCGCCATCGTGCTCGGTTTTTTGCTGTTCAACGTACGTGTTCTGTCGCAAGACGCATCCACCGGTGCCATCCGCGGCACGGTCCTCGATCCCGATGGACGCCCAATCGCGCAGGCGACCGTCGCCATCGTGAGCATCGCCAGCGGCATGTCGCGTTCAGCGCTCACCGACACCGAAGGCCGTTTCGCGATCGAAATGCTTCCGCCCGGCGATTACTCCGGACGCGCCGATATGAAGGGCATGTCCCCGCAAGAGACTCCGCAGATCCACGTCGACGTGGGCGGCACCGCTGAGCTTTCGTTTCGATTGAGCCTGGTGGGAACCAGCGAGACAGTTACCGTCTCGGGAGCTCCTCCGCTGGTTGAGACCGTTCCCAGTTCCGTCTCCACCGTGATCGACGAAAGAGCCATCAACGACCTGCCACTCAACGGACGCCGTTTCACCGACCTCTCGCTGCTGGCGCCGGGAGTGACGCAAGATCCCCGCGGCCTTACCTCCGCATCCAATGGCGACCTCGCCTTCGGCGGCATTCGTGGATACCAGTCGAGCTACCTGGTCGACGGAGCGGACAACAACAACGCTTTTTTCTCACAGGCCCGCGGCCGTTATCGCGCCCCCTACCAGTTCTCCAACGAAGTCGTTCAGGAATTCCGCGTGTCCTCGAACACTTACGGTGCGGAACTGGGGCGCGCCGGCGGCGCCGTGGTGAATGTTGTTACCAAGTCCGGATCGAATCATCTCCACGGAACGGCTTTCTACTTTCTGCGCGATAGTTCTTTCGGAGCGCAGCCCGCATTTCTCGATTTCAAACCGGAGAGCCGCCAACATCAATTCGGCGGCACCATCGGAGGGCCGATCCGATCGAACCGCGTCTTCTTCTTCGCGGGCTACGACCAGCACATCTTTCACATCCCCACGGTGGTCAACTTTCTAAGCGGAGGAACCGTGCTCGTTCCCCAAGCCGGGACGGGACCACTTCTGGACGGCGACTTCGAACCGAGCGACAAGAATCTCGTCTCCGCCACCGCCGCCCAGCTCAACAAGATGGCCGGAAATTTCCAATCCGACCTCCTCGGAAACACCGGCTTCCTCAAACTCGATGCCACGCTGACCCCACCACCTTTCCGCGCGCCTCAACACCTCGCGCTATTACGGCACCAACAACGTTTTCTTCGATCCCGCCAGTCCGATTACCTATTCCACGCTTAGCGATAATGGCGAAGAAAACGTCAGCACCGAATCCGCATCGGTCGCGCTGACCAGTGGCATTTCCAGCCATCTCGTGAGCCATTTCCGGGCACAGTTCCCGTGATCTGCAGAGCTCAAGCTCCAACTCGAACGACGTGCGCACCCACATAACCAACGTCTTCGATGGCATGGGCCGCTCAACCATTCTTCCGCGGGAGACGCGCGAGCATCGCCCGCACCTCGCCGACACCCTGAGTCTCGAACAGGGCCGCAACTCCTGGAAGTTCGGCGGCGATGCGTTGTTCACCTGGATCTACAACTTTTTCCCGTCGATGTTCGGCGCCGAGTACTATTACGACACCATCGCGGTCGATCCCTGGACGTTCGAACCCATGCGCCGTGGACTGAAACTGACGCCCCTGCGCGCCTACGCTCACCAGGTGCCGCGCTACTACATACAGAATTTCGGCTCGGCGGTTTCTCACCCCGACACGAACGAGTATGCGGCCTTCGTGCAGGACACGATTCGTATGACGGGAAGATTGGCGATGAGCCTGGGCGTCCGTTACGATTTGCAGACTTTCTCCACCAAGGGACTGGTCAGCAACCCGCTATGGCCGCAGGCGGGAAAAGTTCCGTTCAAGGATCGCAATTTTTCTCCGCGCATCGGTCTGGCCTACTCGGTTGGCCATGATCATCCCCTCGTCGTGCGCGCAGGATATGGCTTGTTTTACACACGCATACCGCAGATTTACACCTCGACCATTGCCACCGACAACGGCTTGACCTCGGGCAATCTTTGCCTCGACAACATGGACTTTTACCAGCGCCAGCTTTTCCCGGCCTTTCCAGCTGTCCTCGCCAATTGTGCGGTGAAATCGACCTTCTGCGCTCCGCCCCCGAACGTGGCTGGCTACCTGACCTCCGATGTAGCCGGCTTCGCGCCCAATTTCGTGACTCCCCGCGTGCACCAGGCCAGTCTGAACCTGGAGCGCGAACTCGCTGACCGCTTTGCCGCCGGCATCTCCTACATGTATGTGCACGGCCAGAACATGATTCGCGCGCGCGATATCAATCTGCCGGTCCCGATCCATATGACTTATCCCGTCTACGACATGACCGGGACGAATTTTCTCGGCACTTACTATGACGTGCCCTCATTCTCCACCTGGCAGATCACGCGCTCGATGACTTGCCCCTACCCGCCCTGCATCAACCCTCTTGCCCGGCCGATCACTCAACTGGGCGCGATCAATGAGTTCGACAGCGCGGCTTCCAGCACTTATCACGGCGCAACAATTTCGCTGCGCCGGCGCATGACCAGCGGTTTCTATTTCCGTCTGGCGTACACCTTCGCGCATGCCCTCGACGATGGCCAGGATGCCCTGGTCGCCGGCCGTCCAGTCACGATGCAGAATTCCTACTCCACTTCTTCCGAGCGCGGACCGAGCGTCACCGATCAGCGCCATCGTTTCGTGCTCTCGGCGATTGAAGAAATCAAGCCCTTCGGCCGGGATCAGCCGCTGCTGGCGAAGATTTTCAATGATTGGAAACTTGCCGGCGTGCTGACCATCGGCAGTGGCCGTCCCATCGATGCCAAAGTGTTCGGCGATCCCAATCAGGATGGCAACAGCGCCAACGATCGACTGCCCGGTTACGGGCGCAATGCATTCCTCGGCCCGGATTATGCCACCGCCGACTTGCGTCTTACGCGGCGTCTTTATTTACGACCGCGTTACAAACTCGAGCTTGCCGCGGAAGCGTTCAATGCCCTGAACCGCGACAACCAGCGCGTCACCATCACCGACGACGGTTTCACCAGCACTGCCACCGACTTTGTGCAGCTGGATAAAACTATTGGAATCAAATACTTTCCCGCCTACTACCAAAGGCCCACGAACTTAACCGCTGCCACCAGCGCCTATGCACCGCGCCAGATTCAGTTCGCTCTACGACTTATTTTCTAATCCAAACAGATGATGGAGCCTGGAGTACGGCATGAAAAAACACCCCCAATTCTCGGAAGAACACCTACATTCCCCCTTGACTTGCTTTCCGAACCTTGCAATAACTACTGGGTCCAACGGGACGAGTTTGGGGGTGTAGTTAGTTGGCGGAGGTCAGACTTCAAGAGGGCGAATCCCTCGAAAATGCGCTACGACGTTTTAAGCGCAAGGTGCAACAGGAAGACATCATCAAGGAGGTTAAGCGCCACTCCTTTTACCTGAAGCCCGGCGAGAAAAAGCGTGTGAAGGAAGCGCTCGCACGTAAACGAAGCCGGAAAAAGGCGCGTAAAGAACAGGATTGAACACCGATGGGTCGCTGCCGTTGGGCGGTGACCTATTTTTTTTGCTTGGCGGTCCCGTTTGGAACGATTAAGCGCCATCGTCATTCTGGCATCTCTAGGTTCTTCTGCAGTAGACCTGCGTCACGCGCAGGTGGGCCGAATCCAAGGGTATTTGAGGGGGGGTGCGTAACGACTCTGCGCGCACTCGCGCGTACGGAAGATTTCCCACTTCCTAAGCGAGCGAGATGTGTCCGGGGAATGGGGTGAGGGATGGACTTCCAGGACAAGGTACTGAAGTGCATCGACTGCGGTTCTGATTTTATTTTTACCGCAGGCGAACAACTGTTCTTTCACGATAAGCAGTTCAAGAACGAACCCAAACGTTGTAAAGCATGCAAGGCGAAGCGCATTGCGGTTCTGGGAGCAGCAGTCCCGGGACAGGCGCCCGCCAAAACCGAAACTCGAACGACTTGCTCGCAATGCGGCAAGGAGACCACCGTCCCCTTCAAGCCCACACAGGGGAGGCCGGTCTTCTGCCGGGAATGCTTTCAACAAAAGCGGCAACAGGCAGCTACAGCCTGAGATCCGAGGGTTTTTGAAAAGGGCCGGCGAGTCGTAAAGCCGGTGTGAAATTCCCAGGAAAGTTGACGTTCCCCCTCTCTTCCTGGCTTTTTCCTGAGATCTGATTTCGGCTTACGAGGCGGTCTCGCCGCGTTGCGGTGGTCGTGTGCCCGCCCGGCGCGCCAGCAGCGTTTCCAGTTGCTGTACCAGTTGACGCGTGCCGATCGGCTTTACTAGCAGCGATTCCACTGATTCTTTTCGCCAACTGTCATCGCTCGGAGGATAGGCGGTTAATATCGCAGTCGCCGGCCGGTTGCGTTGCGCGCGCGCCAGGCGAAGAACCTCGTAGCCGGCGTCCTCGGTTTCCATGCGGACATCGGTGATCACCGCGTCGTACTCGCCAGCTCTCAGTTTTTCGCGGGCTTGCGCGACCGAGGCTGCGATGTCCACTTCGAAGCCATTCAGTTCGAGCACAGCCTTCAACGTCAACAATACCGGCTGATCGTCATCCACCAACAAAACGCGCGCCATGCGTTGTCCCTCAGGAATGAATCGAAACCGCAGGCTGGCAGGGCACCTTCTGAACACCAACTTCGGCGCAGGCGCCACGGTTTGTTCCTGATGTCTTCGGGGTCCGATTGCGCTGCTACTATAGTACTGTGCCAAGTTTTTACGTACAGAATTTTGGTTGTCGCGCGACCCAAGCCGATGGCGCTGCCATCGAGCGCCAGTTTGAGCAGCGAGGACTGGATCGCTCCTCCGCGGTGGCGGAAGCTGAAATTGTTGTGCTGAACACCTGCACGGTGACCTCGTCCGCCGATCAGGACGCACGCGCTGCCATCCGCCGGGTACACCGTGAAAATCCCCAGGCCCGCATCGTGGTGACCGGTTGCTACGCGCAACGCTCGCCCGAGGAACTCGCCGCCCTGCCCGGCGTGTCGCAAGTTATCGGCAATTCGCACAAGCATCATCTGGCGGAAATCACGCTGGATAACCTGACTCGATCAAGCTCAGCCGGTTCCGAAAAAGCGTTCGTTCCCGTAGGAACGCTGGCAACCGCATGGGATTCAAGCCAACTACCAAGGACCATCGACCAACGACTGGTCTTTGTCTCCGACATCTTCGCCCACACCGAACTTCTGGCAGCGCCGGTTTTCGACGCCGCCAACGAACGCACCCGCCCCAATCTCAAGGTCCAGGACGGTTGCGACAATCGCTGCTCGTTCTGCGTGATCCCGTACGTTCGTGGACAGAGCCGCTCGTTAAAACTTGATCAGATTCTGCACGAAGTGAACGCGTTGGTCGCGGCAGGCTATCGCGAACTCGTGATCTCCGGAATCAACCTCGGAAGATGGGGAAGAGATCTGAAATCCGCAGCGGGGGGACCTGTGTCAGGCGGCAGGACATCGCCGGGTCCAGATGAGCACACGGCGTCGGACGTAGGGTTCAGCCGACGACCGCAGTTAGCTTGCCCTGAGCGAAGAGAAGGGACTGACGACCGACGACTTGTTGCCCTCATCCGCGCCATCCTCGATCACACTTCCCTCGAAAAGCTCCGCATTAGTTCGGTCGAGCCGATGGACTGGAGCGACGAATTGATCGTTTTGATGGCGACCTCGCCGCGCCTCGCCAAGCACGCGCATGTTCCCATGCAGTCGGGCAGCGATGCGGTGTTGCGGCGCATGCATCGCAAATATCGGCCCTGGCATTATCGGGAAAAGATCGAAAAAATTCGCGCGGCCATGCCCACAGCCGCGATCGGCGCAGACGTGATGGTCGGGTTCCCAGGAGAAAGCGAATCCGAATTCGCGGAGACGCTTCGAATGATTGAAGACCTGCCCTTCACCTACCTGCACGTCTTCACCTACTCTGCCCGGCCGGGGACCCCTGCCGCCGCAATGCCCAACCAGGTCCCGGTGCGCGTAGCGCGCGAGCGCAATCGCATTCTGCGGGAACTCGGCGAGCAGAAGAAGCTGTCCTTCATGCAAAGCTTCGTAGGCAAGACGATCGAAGCAATTAGCCTGGCGCGCGAGGCGGAGAACTCGACCCGGCAGATCTATACCGAAGCCCTGACCGACAATTATCTGAAACTGCGACTGCGCGGCCACCACGAACCAAACCGCTGGGTCGAGGCCCGGGTCGAACACGTGGAGGACGGAGCCCTGCTGGCGACTCTGACCACCGCTTTGCTCTCGATGCAGAATCGGGTTTGACGATTCCGGCCCCGGCGCCCCACGGCCCGTCCTTTACTTTAATTTTCAGTCTAGTTTCGATCGGATTTGTGAAGTTCCCGATGAATGGCGAGGGACGTCCGCGTCCAATACCACTTTCCACATTCAGAACAGCGGAAGATGAGAGATAGATGCGGCGATCGGTCGCGCTGCAGTTTCTCCCTTGCCGCCAGGTCCTGGGCATATTGGCAATTCGCGCAGGCGATTCGCGCCAGGGGCTCTCCCTTGGCATATGCCATCGACTGCATGCATTCAGGGCACTCGATGGGTTTAGGGTTCCCCATAAAAAACAAAGCCACTCCACAGAGAGGGCAGCAACAGGAGGGGAGAACTGCGAAGAACTGTATAGGGGTGTAACGGCTGTGGCGGTGACAATCATCACTGTTCACAGTGACAAGTTCTTCGGCCCCCATGCCCACACGCCACGCAGCACGGTACACCATTTCTCCATGTCCCTGGCCCACACGGGCCATTCCCTCGTCGGTTTTCTGGGGACTACCCTAAAGTCAGCTCACAATCGCGAGGTTCCCATGGTCGATCAAAAAACCGCTCTCGCGGAACTGGTACGAGCCTTTCCGCAACTATCTACCTCGGACGCCTGGGAAAATTCGGGCAATCATGACCGCCAATGGTATGAATTCGCCCGCCTGGTCAGCGATCTCTATGATCGCGGACGTCGTCAGTACCTCCGCATCGCGTTCGACGAACTGGAGAGATTCCTTGTGGAGGGCAATTCCTACGTACGCGGCTGGGTCACGGGTTTCCTTCAATTTCTTCAGGACGTGACTTCCTGGAGTTCTCCGAACAGCGATGCCTTCATGGACTTCCTTGGACCTAAGTCTCTCCGCTTGTGGAAGACGCTTGACGCGATTCGATCCGACCTGGCTGACTGGCCTATTCTCGAAGCCGAGATTCTGATGTGGCGCGTCGCCCATCACGAGGACCCGAATCAATCGACTCCG
>JGI12627J18819_10000717_pt1 | contig 11019 bp, 15 predicted proteins | sample TexAe_OM1H0_M2_FD_18819 | JGI IMG/M metagenome (IMG submission 18819)
AAGACCCCGAAATCTTAAAAGATTTAAAAATATTCTACAGAGATAATCCCGCACAATTCATTATTGATTGGGGCGTAACTTTCGACCCGAGACAAGTAGAAAAGGGACAACCGAGCTTTATACCCTTTTTGCTTTTCCCCATCCAAGAAGAATGGGTGCATTGGTTTGTGAAAACTTGGAAAGAGCAAAGACCGGGGCTGACAGAAAAGTCGCGTGAAATGGGGCTGAGCTGGCTAACGGTAGCTACCGCATGTACCTTATGTCTCTTTAACGAAGGAATGGTCATAGGGTTCGGCTCAAGGAAAGAAGAATACGTTGACAAGCGCGGGGACCCGAAATCGTTACTATTTAAAGCGCGTCAATTTGTGACGAGTCTCCCTGTAGAATTCCGGGGCAGTTTTAACGAGCGAGAACATGCGCCGTATATGCGGGTGCAGTTTCCAGACACCGACTCTATTATCACGGGGGAAAGCGGGGACGGGATAGGCCGTGGAGGGAGAACGGGTATTTTCATGGTAGATGAATCCGCCCACATACCTAGAGCGGAACTTATAGAAGCCTCTTTGTCCCAAACAACTAACTGCCGACATGATATTTCTACTCCTTTAGGGATGAATAACCCGTTCGCTCGAAAAAGATTCGGCGGGAAGGTAGACGTTTTCACTTTCAGGTGGCAAGATGACCCGCGCAAGGACCAAGCGTGGTATGAAAAGAAATGTTTCGAAATTGACGACCCTGTAGTTATCGCACAAGAACTGGACTTAGATTACTCGGCGTCAGTAGAAGGCATCGTAATACCCGCAGCCTGGGTTAGGTCTGCGGTAGACGCGCACATAAAACTCGGCGTGAAGCGTACGGGTGTTAGGGTATTAGGGTTCGACGTAGCGGACGAAGGGGCGGACAAAAACGCAGTTTGCGGGCGATACGGTATCACAGTGGAGTACCTTGAGTACTGGAGTGGTAAGGGTAGCGACATTTTTGCGAGTACTGAGAGGGTTTTTAGGATTTGTGATACTAACGATTTTCATACTGTTCTTTTTGATGCTGATGGCCTTGGAGCGGGTGTTAGAAGCGACGCAAGAGTCATTAACCAAAAAAGGGAACATAAAATACGATTCGACCCCCATCGAGGAAGTGGCGCCGTAGTAGACCCAGAAGGCGACCCATTTAAGAACTCGGAAGAACTTCTCGGGCGCGATAAGGGAAGAAAAAATGAGGATTTATTCGCCAACTACAAGGCACAAAGCTGGTGGAGTCTTAGGCGTCGATTCCAATTAACACATCGAGCTATCGTTGAAAAACTTAACGTTAACACTGACGACATTATAAGTCTAAGTAGTACTCTACCAGAACTAAACAAACTAATTTTAGAACTATCGCAACCCACATACGGTATAAACAACGCCGGAAAGATTCTGATAAATAAAATGCCCGATGGTGGTAGGTCTCCAAATTTAGCCGATTCGGTATGCATCGCTTTTGCGCCCGGTAAGAGAGTTATACGAGGAATGTTTAGCGTACGCCCATAGTGCTATAATCAGTAATCTAAAGGAGAAACGCATGTGGAATTGGTTAAAACTTAATAAAAAAACCGAAACGGTACCTATGGTTGAGAAAAAACGTACTCGTCCCATGCTGTCCACGCATCGAGAACGCTTTGAGGGAATGGCTGAAGCGGCTCAAGAAAAGATGAGCATCATACAAAAAGAAGGTTTTTCACCTTTTATGAGTGCGCCAAAGAAAAATAAAACGACGCAAGATTCTAAAAATACGGTAAGTACCATGGATAGCAACCAGATTAATACTAAAGCACTCGGAGGTAACGGGGGCGGATTTCTTAACGATGAAGTGTTTTTTTGGTATGCATCGCAGGGGTTTATCGGGTATCAAGTATGTGCAACAATGTCCCAGCACTGGTTGATTAAGAAGTGCTGCTTAATGCCAGCTAAAGACGCGGTGCGAAACGGCTTTGACATTACAGTTAACGACGGTAGGAAGGTAAGTACAAAAGTCTTAGACGCTATTAGAAAATTAGACGTTAAGTATCGACTAAACTACAACTTAATCCAGCTAGTGGACCAAGGTCGCGTGTTCGGTATTCGAATTGCGATGTTCATCGTAGACTCACCGGATAAAAACTACTATCTCAAGCCATTTAACCCCGACGGCGTAACCCCAGGTTCGTACAAGGGGATTTCTCAGATAGACCCCTACTGGATATCGCCGCAGTTGGACAGCGAGGCGGCGGGCGCTCCTGCGAGCATTCACTTCTATGAGCCCACGTGGTGGAATATTGCTGGCCGTTTAGTCCATAGGACGCACCTAGTCATATATAAGACGGAAGAAGTGCCAGACGTTTTAAAGCCGTCGTATTTCTACGGGGGTCCGTCTATCCCACAAAAGATTTATGAACGTGTTTACGCGGCAGAGCGTACGGCCAATGAAGCGCCTTTGTTAGCGCTAACAAAGCGCACCGACGTTCTCAAACTAGACAGCTCTCAGGCGGTGGCGGGAGGACCTGAATTTGACGAAAGGATAAAAGAATGGGTCTACTACAGAAATAACTTCGGGATTAAGACAATTGATTTAGATGAGGACGTTATTCAATTCGATACGAGCCTGACGGATCTAGATGCTGTTATTATGACTCAGTATCAATTAGTAGCCTCGGCTGCGGAAGTTCCTCAAAATAAACTTTTAGGAACGACGTTAAAGGGGTTTAACTCGACCGGTAATTACGAAGAAGCAAGCTATCACGAAATGCTCGAATCTATCCAGTGCCACGACTTGACGCCCATGATTGAGCGGCACTGGGAGTTGTTAATCCGCTCGGAAATATGTCCGAAATTCGGAATTAAGCCCTTCGAGCCTACGGTACTGTGGAAACCACTAGACGCGATGACCACTAAAGAGCTTGCTGAGCTGAATAAAATTAAAGCTGAAACGGATAGTGTTCTTGCAAACTGTGGATCCCTGGACGGGTTGGATATCCGCGAAAGATTAATACTCGACCCCGAGAGCGGATACAATGGGTTAGTCGCTAGAGAAGTTCCAGAAGACCCGAATGAAGAATCAGACGATGAAGGGTCAACGGCGGACGATGAGTAAGAAACGCGATGACATAGTGCGAGCGAATGCACTCAACTACAACGCCAGTTTACAGCTTTGGTACAACCGTGGAATTCAGAAACTCATCAAAAAAATGACCACAGAAGTAAAAAAAGAAGTAACGAAGCTTTTCAAACGCCTTCCCGTCCCTGAATTTACGAGCGACGAGAGTATCGGTTCTCAGTCTCGAATACTGATGAACATGCTCACTGATAAGTTTGAAAAGCTTTTTGCTCGCGAAGGCCAGGATTTGGTGGACCACATGATGGAGCGGAATCTCGAGATTAGCTCTGTAAACATTAAAAAAAGCCTTAAAGAGCTTTCGGGGGGCTTGAGTATTAACACTAGCCGAGTACCAAAAGAATTAACGGACGTCGTGAACGCTTCCATTGCTGAGAATGTTTCTTTGATTAAATCCATACCCGCTCAGTATTTTAAGGATGTGACGGGCGCCGTAATGCGGTCAATAACATCGGGCCAAGGTCTGTATGATTTACTCCCCGAGATTAAGAAATATGAAGGTGTTACAGCTCGTCGGGCGGAACTTATCGCACTTGACCAAACTAGGAAAGCATACAGTTCAGTGAACGCTATCAAGCTAGACAAACTAGGTGTAAAAAAATTCGAGTGGCTCCACAGCGGGGGAAGTCGGGAGCCGAGAGAGTCTCATATTAAAATAGACGGAGAGATTTTTAGCTTCGCCAATCTTGAAGCCGAGCAGGCAGCGCGCGGGGTACCTAAACAAGACAGAGGGCTACCCGGAACGCCAATAAACTGTAGGTGCCGAATTGTCGCAGTAATAGATTTCGATGGAGATGACGAATAAAATATTTTGACACTAGTACCGTTTGGGTGCTATTCTGATAGTACCCAAACCTGGAGTATAATCTTTGCCATTAGTGTCCGGCTCTTCACAACAAGCAATCAGCTCCAACATTAAAGAATTACGTCATTCCGGATATCCAGAAGAGCAGAGCATCGCCATCGCCGAGAGAAATGCAAGAAAATCAAAAGAAGAGAGTATGAGAAACATATCGTTTAATGATACTAATCCTCAGATAGTACCGAATAGGTCTAAAAGAAATTACGACGGTAATGGGTGGCCTGAAATAAAAGGGAACCCTATAAGTAAAGTAGGTGTTTTTCCATATTCTGGCGCTCAAATCGGACACGAGGGCTTAGAAACAGATAAAATTTATAATGTGTATCGTCCCGCTTCGGAACTATGTAGTCCAGAAGCTATGAATTCTTTTAAACTTTTGCCGTTTACAAACGGACATGCTATGCTTGGTAGTGAATCAGATGATTTAATTCCCGCCGAAGTGAAGGGCGTAGAAGGCGTGACGGGTGAAGATGTATATTTTGATCATCCATACTTGAGAGCAAATTTAAAGATATTTTCTGAAAATGCGCATCAGCGTATCGAAGAAGGTATAAAAGATATTTCTATAGGATACCGTTGCGAATACGAAATGAACAACGGTGTTTATGACGGGCAACCGTACGAATTTATTCAACGTAACCTTCGTGGAAACCACGTAGCGAATGTCGAAGAAGGCCGATCGGGTCCAGACGTAGCCGTATTGGACCGATTACGATTTACTTTAGACTCAAAGGATATCACGATGCCAGATATGAACAAACCGGAAGAAAAACCCGAGGATTTAGAAAAGCCGGAAGGCAAGGACGAATCCGAAAAAGAAATGGAGAAAAAGTCAGAAGACGAAAAAGAGAAAGAGTCTGAGGACAGAGCAATGGACATGAAGACGATTTACGATTCTATTTGCAGCGCTAAGTCTATGATGGACCGAATGATGGGGGGTGGACAAGACGCGGAGCCAGATATGTTAGTAAAACGCGCAGAAATCACCGACGATGAATCTGAGAAAAAGGAAGATGAAAAAATGGAAAAAGAAACCAAGGATAAGTTCGGAAAAGGAATGGACGCAAAAACATTCTATAGAGACATGGCACAACGCGATATTCTCGCTGAGAAATTATCATATCACGTTGGTACTTTCGATCACAAGGAAAAGACACTGGAAGAAGTTGCAGAATACGGGGTTAAAAAACTCGGTATTTCTTGTAAACGAGGCCATGAACAATCTGTGCTTCAAGGTTATCTAGCGGCGGCCAAAGTAAGTCCCGTAGTTAATATTGCTCAAGATTGTGCCGCGCATTCCAGTCAGATTGACGATTACTTACAAGGAGCGAAATAATCATGGGTTTCCAATCAACAGTTAATATTTTTGCAGGGTTCGGTGTTCAAGGTGAAGTTTTTCAAGTATCGCCCCAGGTCATCCTGTCCTATGTGCTAGCCAGTGGAGCAGAACCAAATATCATTGGCGCTACAGCTTATACTATTACCAGTCAAGGTGTGGCACAAGCGGGTTCCGGTGGTTCATTGGGCTTTGCCGGTATTCTGATAGCTCCAAAAGAATACGCGCTTTTCGGTTCTGGATTGACAGCGTCTTTAACGTTAGCTAACCAGACTCAAGCCGAGTTGATAACAGAAGGTCTCGTTACGGTATTAGTACCCGCGGCATGTGCTATCGGTGACTATTTGATCTACAACAACACCACGGGCGCGTTAGCAACGATGGCTCCAGGAGACACACTAACATCCGGTTACAGTTTTGCAAACGGCGTGATATCGCAGTTCACTCCCAACGCTTCGGGTGCGCAATTGGCGGTAGTTCAATTGTCCCCTGTAATCTTCCCAATTCCGACAACCTAATAGGAAATAATGATGCAAACAGTACATTCATATTTAAGCGCTAAAAAGGTGCGTCCGTTTGATAATTTCCAGGCGGAGAATTATAAAGATTTACGAAGATTGGGTATTACTTTCGATTCTGCGAAGGTCCGTGAGATGATGAAACATCCTGCGTCCGTCTCGGCCATGGATGCGTTGCAACCGACCATTACAACTGGGTCAGTTACCACGCCGGTTCAGTTCTTACAATATTGGTTACCTGGATTTGTACGGGTCATCACGGCCCCCATAAAAATCGATAACGTTATCGGTATTATGAACGCAGGCGCGTGGGAAGATGAACAAATTGTTCAAGGCGTCATGGAAAATACGGGTCTTGCGATTCCCTACGGTGACCTTACCAACGTGCCGCTTGCCTCGTGGAATACAAACTTCGTTACGCGCACGGTTATGCGTTTTGAAGAAGGTATGCAAGTTACGCCGTTAGAATCAGCTCGCGCCGCACGTATGAATGCAAATGACGCAGCCGAAAAACGCATCAGTTGCGCTCGTAATTTAGAAATCGAACGTAATCAAGTTGGATTCTTTGGGTTTAATGCGGGTGCCAATAATACCTACGGTTTTCTTAACGATCCGAACTTAATCGGGTATACGCAAGTAGCCAACGGCGTGTCGGGCCGGACTTGGAGTGTTAAAACATTCCTTGAAATCCAACGCGATATTCTAACCGCGGTACAGACGTTACGTACGCAATCGCAAGATACCATCGACCCGGAAATGGTTGATTTGACTTTAGCGGTAGCCACAGGGTCCGTGGACTATCTAGCGACCACCTCGGACTTCGGTGTGTCAGTTAGAGATTGGCTGTCTAAAGCATATCCGCGTATTCGTGTAACTTCTGCTCCTCAGTTAAACAACGCTAATGCTAGTGCAAACGTTTTCTATCTATTCGCAGATAGAATTGAAGACGATAGTACCGACGGTGGCGCTACTTGGTTACAAGTTGTACCGGCTAAGTTTAACGTGTTGGGTGTCCAGCAGCTTTCAAAGGGGTATATCGAAGATTACTCTAACGCTACTGCCGGGGCTATGATTAAGAGACCATGGGCGTGCACACGTTGGTATGGGATCTGAAAATTAACTAACCTGTATGAAAGGCGTCTCCCTGGGCGCCTTTCCCACTTGGGGTATTAACACCCATGGATGAATTAAGCGATATAATAATCAAGCACGAAGGTCTTAGATTAAAGCCATACAAAGATACCGTAGGGAAATTGACTATAGGTGTTGGACGCAATCTTGATGACTGCGGCATTACGTCGGACGAGGCTCTTCTACTACTCCACAATGATTTGATACGTTGCACATCGGAATTGATAAAATATTCTTGGTATTTAAATATCGATAATGAAGTACGCCGTGGAGTGTTAATCGAGCTGGGATTTAATGTTGGCATGGTTAAATTTTTAGAGTTTAAGAAGATGATATCCGCCATTTCAGTATTTGATTATGATTTGGCGTCTAAAGAGCTTTTAAACAGCCTGTGGGCTAGCCAGGTAGGAACCGGCCGGTCTAAAAATATGGCGGATAGGCTAAGTACCGGCGAATACAAATAAAGGAGAGTTTAAATGAAATTCAGTATTAAAAAGATGTATAAAGATACAGTTAAGCAGTTAGAGAAACATAAAACAGAAATTGAAATAGCCATAGCTGCGGTTGCGATAGTTGCTTTAGTGCCCGAAGAACAAGATGTCATTGAAGCGCGTCGGAACATACAAGAACGGTATGAAGATATAGTTCAGAACTATAGATACCATATTTTAGAAATTAGAGACCGTTTAGGCGCTGACTTAGATGATTAAAATTGAACACTATTGATGTGTACGCTATCCTTAGGATATCCCTACTTTAACAGAGGTGAATATCTATGTGTATTTTTGAAAGATTTAAAGGGTTTTTTTCATGTCTTATGAAGGGGCTTCCTATTTTAGTCACCGCGGCATCGTTAGCTACGGCCGTTATTCCAAATCCGTCTCCGGAAGCCGCGATTGCGATTAAAATCATCCATAAACTAGCCGACATAGCAGCACTCAATGTCGCTAACAACGCTAAAAGTAGTCAGGGGGGTCAATGAAAATACGTTTCAGTAACTTTATAATTATGAGCTTAACGGTACTTGCCGTTGTTCTGTTAGCCGGATGTGTCGGCGGTTATCATTTCTGAAAAAAAACCCCACTTTTTACAGTGGGGTTAGCAGTCTACTACAGAAGGATAGACGTATTATGCTACGCTCTTAGTATATAGCGTTAGCAACGCATATTCAAGTTTTTCTTAAGATTATGGATTTTTGCGATTAGGTGTTGAGTAGCGAGATTCACTCCCGAGGTCGTTAAGTCGTCAATCATTAAATATACGCAAGTTTCTTGATCGCCATTAAATACCGAGGCGCTAATAAGATATGTTAATTTTGGAGATTCTCTCTCGTCCAGGCCTTCAAATCCGAAGCCTTGAGAAGTTAAACCAACGTGGCCCACAGTTTGTCTACCAAAATGACCATTGATTTCGTTCTTGAACATATCGGAGACTACATCTAAAGATAGTTCTTTTTGCGAGGGGTTTAAATCATTAAACTTATAAATTAAAAAAACAAAAAACGCCAATAGAGCGACTATTAGAACTTCGGACATAATATTTCCTTTCGACATTTTAGGTCCTTATACACGAGCCTATATTCTCATATTGCTAGCGTAAGGTGCTATACTTTTAAAATTCTTGAACAAAACTTAGGTATGTAGTACAGTTATATAGTACAGTATCAGTTCCGTCAACAACAGGATTTTAAAATGACTCAATTCGTCTACTCTACCCACACTAATTCTATTAGATATGTCGAATGGATGCCCGAGAAAACTCAAAATTTTAACATTGTTAAGAAATCAATCGTCATAAAAGGCGGTCACGGACTGTGCAATAAAAACATGATTACCGCGGAAGGCGTTGTCACATCAGTTAGTGATAGCGACATGGAATGGCTATTAACGCTTGAGTCATTTCAAGAGGATATTAAACACGGGTATATCAGACACTCAAAGCGCAAAGAAGACTCTGAGAAAGTTGTTAAGAGAGATATGCAGACTAAAGACGGTTCCGCCCCGCTTACTCCAAAAGACTACATTGTTGTCGATGAAAAGACTCACCGATACAGGTCTAAAAACTCTACCGCGTCGACGAGACATTATGACTAATGATTGCCAACCAATACTTACATATAACGATGAACTCTTTAGAGCGCAGATTCCTGCTTTCTCAAGTTACTCAAAGTATCCTGAAATCGTACTTCAAATGTTTTGGGATACGGCGATAAACTACATATCAGATGTGGGGAACTATGGGGAGCTACATGGTTCCGCGCGTCAGTACGCTATTAATCTTATGATGGCGCACCTTATATCGCAATCAAATCAAACAGCGAACGGTCAAACTCCCTTCATTTTGAGCGGAGCTACGGTAGATAAAGTCACGGTTAACTCAGTGCCTCCTCCTTTGAAAAACCAGTGGCAGCAATGGATGGCTACGACAATATACGGACAACAACTGTGGGCGTTACTTCAATTGAAATCCGTAGGGGGTCAGTATATCGGAGGGACGCCCACAATCTCAGCTTTTAGGGGGTACGCGCCTCATGTCTATTACCGTAAATTCTAAAACACATATTAACTTAGATGACGCTTTATCTTCGTTGACTACCGATAAGGTATTAAAAGTAGGATGGCCTAAAAACACAAGGTATCCAGAAGAACAAGGTGGGAAATATATTGCGGAGATAGCTGCTCAAAATGAATATGGCGCTCCACATAAAGCAATCCCCGCTCGTCCATTTTTAGGACCCGCGGTTGCCGATAATAAAAATAAATGGCTTGGGTTACTCAGTAAAGGTGTAGCTCAGGCCATACTAGGTAATACCGACATACTCGAGGTGTTAGATAAGGTCGGGACTGTGGCTAGCGACGACGTGGCTAAAGCCATTAAAGCCGTTACATCTCCTCCCTTAGCGCCTTCTACAATAGCCGCGCGTAAAGCAAGGTATTTATCAAAAGCCAAAGGCGGGAAAAATAAAGCACTTCCTAAATACCTAGAAAAGCCGTTAATTGATACGGGAATAATGTTTGCGGCGATAACGCACGCCGTGGAGGACGAATAGTGGAAATTATCACCCCCGAAAAAGGGCATCTCATTTGTTGTGATGAATGCTGCGATTTGAAAGATAAACTGATGGCGTTTAATCTTTCTGATGAAACCTTATTTCTTTGTACATCGTGTCTTTCGGATGCTCTGTATTGTTTTAACGATTTTAAGGATAGTTAATGGCGTACGTACCTGGTCAAAATCTTTTGTCAATGGCGTTAACTTTAGTAGCTAAGCAGTATCTTTCGTATTATAAAGCGGGCCCCCGCGTGCTTAACAGCGTCGGGCAGTATGTCACGACGTTTGAACCGGGTATTCAAATGGATGGTAGCTGGCAGCCGGTCCCAAGAATGCTTATGATTCACTATGGGCTAGATTTGCAGAAAGACTATTATACGTTCTATACGTCTAATAATGTATTGGATTTAGACCGAGATATCACCGGCGACCAAGTGGCGTTCAACGGTGAACGTTTTCAAGTAGAAAGCAACAATGACTGGTATGATATAGACGGCTGGAAAGGGATATTGTGCGTCCACATAGGCGTGGATACCCAACAGATGGAAGTATTCGGTTTCGCTTCACTAGACGCACCTAATAGCTATTCTAACTTTTATAACGGTAATTTCATGGGGATGGATACGAACTAATGCAGACCGACAATACCCTTATCCCCCTGTTCTTACCAATTATCCAAGATGGACTAATCGCTGATGGGTTTACCGATGTTGTCATACAGCAATCAAACCAGCCTACACAGCAAGGTATCCCAACAGCACCGACCGTTTATTTTTATAAAACCCACAATAAGCGTTATGGGTATTTGGGTAGATCAGACCAGTGGAGTGACGACGCGGTTACGATGGTTCATAGCGAGAAGCAGTACTACGAAACTACTTTTAGATTTCAGGCGTTAGTTTTACAAAATGTAAAAAACCCAGGGTATACCGCTTCGGATCTAATAAATGAAGTAGCCTGTATACTTCAAAGTGATACCGCACTGGCACTAT
>JGI12627J18819_10000718_pt1 | contig 11009 bp, 10 predicted proteins | sample TexAe_OM1H0_M2_FD_18819 | JGI IMG/M metagenome (IMG submission 18819)
GCGGCCGCAGGCTGGGCGTCGATATCGATTTCCACGTGGGACACGTCCGGCACCTCGGCACACACCTGGTCGACCACACGGCGCACCGAGGCGCATGGGCCACACCAGTCGGCGCTGAAGTGGACCACCGTCGGGCCCGTTTGGGATAGGCCGAGGTCCGATGTGTCCAGCGGGGTTTCGCCGTCGGCTTCCCGCAACACGCCCGAACGCCGGTTGAGCACAGCGCCGATCGCGGCGGCCGTCGCCAGCGCCGCGATTATCGCCGTCGCGGCGATCGCAAGCGTGCTCACTCGTCCACTCTACTTCCGTTGCCGCGTGGGCCTTCTGGATCCGCTCAGATGGAGAAGTCCTCGCCGTGCCACACTCCGTGCTCGGGCGGCCGGATGACGCTGCCCTTGTTAGAGCCGTCGACCCGGTCCTCCAATTTGGTCACCCGGGTCAGCAGCGACTGCAGGCTGACGCCGACGAGGTCGGGCATCATCGAATCGTCCGGGCCGCCGCGGCCGGGACGGCTGCGGCTGATGACCTGTCCCGGAACGCCGATGACGACCGCGCTGGACGGAACCTCTTTCACCACCACGGCGTTGGCGCCGATCCGGCTGTCGTCGCCGACCTTGATGGCGCCGAGGACCTTTGCGCCGGCCCCGATGATCACCCGATCACCGATGGTCGGGTGGCGTTTTCCGGTGTCGCTCCCGCTGCCGCCGAGGGTGACTCCGTGATAAATGGTCACGTCCTCGCCGATCTCCGCCGTCTCGCCGATCACCACGCCGGTGGCGTGGTCGATGAACAGGCCAGGGCCCAGGACGGCACCGGGATGGATCTCCACTCCGGTCAGGATGCGGTTGACTTCGCCGAGGATCCGCGCCGCCAGGTGGGCGCCGCGGTTCCACAACCAGTGGTTGATCCGGTGGCCCCAGATGGCGTGCACCCCTGGGTAGGCGAAGATCACCTGCAGCGTGGTCGGCACGGCGGGATCTCGCTCCCTGGCCGCCTGTATGTCACGCCGTATGGCCTCGAGCATGGCTACTCCGCCAGGTCGGCGAAGAGCGGGGTGCTCAGATACCGCTCACCGAAGCTGGGCAGTACGACCACGATGAGCTTCCCGGCGTTCTCGGGCCGGCGCGCCACCTGTAGCGCGGCCGCCACGGCCGCGCCGGACGAGATGCCGGCCAGCAGTCCCTCTTCCCGCGCCAGCCGCCGGGCCAGATTCAGCGCGTCCTCGTTCTCGACCGCAATGACCTCGTCGACCAAATCCAAGTCGAGCACCGGGGGGATGAATCCCGCGCCGATGCCCTGGATCGGGTGCGGCCCCTTCTGCCCGCCGGACAGAACCGCTGACGCGGAAGGTTCGACGGCGATGAACTTCACCGATGGCTTGCGTTCTTTGATGACCTGGGCGACGCCGGTAATGGTTCCGCCGGTGCCCACGCCGGCCACGAAGAAGTCGATCTTGCCGTCGGTGTCCCGCCAAACCTCCTCGGCGGTGGTTTTGCGGTGGATCGCGGGGTTGGCCGGGTTCTCGAATTGCTGGGGTACGAAATAACGTTGGTCGTTCTTGGCCAACTCCTCGGCCTTCGAGATGGCCCCGGCCATGCCTTCGGCGCCCGGCGTCAGCACGAGCTCAGCGCCGAAGGCCCGCAACAGGATTCGTCGCTCGGTGCTCATCGTGTCGGGCATCGTCAGCACGCACCGATAGCCCCGGGCAGCGCACACCATCGCCAACGCGATACCGGTGTTTCCGCTCGTCGGCTCGAGAATGATGGTGTCCGGCTTGATCAGGCCCGCCTCCTCGGCGGCGTCGATCATCGCAACGCCGATGCGGTCCTTGACGCTATTGGCCGGATTGAAGAACTCGAGCTTGGCGACGACGTCTGCACCGGCGCCGTCGGTGACTCGGTTCAGCCGGACCAGGGGCGTGTTGCCGATAAGTTCTGTGATGTTTTCAGCAATGCTCACAGTCGCCATCCCAGCGGATGTCGAAGTGGATTGCAACGTCGGTGGGCGTGGCGAGAGCGACAGGAGTGAATCGCCGCGCCGCCGCCTCTGCTGCCACTCCGGTCAGCACCCGCCCGTTGAGGCGGTTAGGCGACGTTGCGGTGAGCGTCGTTCCGGATGTGCCCGGCGCTGGTCGTACGTAGAAGTCGACGTCGGGCTGCAATTCTCCCTTGATGCGGGTTCCGTCCGCGCGAACAAGAACGTTGCCATCGGTTGCGTTGAGCAGCAACGGGGTTCGCACTCGAAACGGGCCGACCAGTCCTGAGTCGACGACCGCTTGGCCGGCGGTGAGCTGGGGTTCGTCGATTTCGCGCAGAGCCGTGCTGGCCCCGGCGAGCAGGTAGTTGTAGAGGTGCACGACACGGTCGGAATTCCGGTAGTGCCGCGTGCCGGTGAGCCAGAAACCGACATGGCCGACGGCGGGTGCACCGTTTTGCGCCGTGGTGATCAGGCGGTAGTAGCGGTAGCCGCGACCGCGGTGTCCGTGGCTGCTGCCCGATAGTGTGCTGCCAACGCCAAGCGGGCGCCGGTAGTGTCCCTTGGCTGGCTTCGTGGTCAGTTGCGAGCCCGAAANATCAATCCATTCAACGCCATTGGCCGACTTCTGCAGTCGCATCGAGACTGCGGTATCCGAGGTGGTCCATACCGAGTAACCGCCGAGTTGGGGTTGTCCGTCGAACTCGAAGGTGATGACCGGCCCCGGGCCGCGTTTCACGGCGATAGGGATGTTCAGTGGTTGGGTGTCCAGAACCAGGCCGTTGGTGAACGACCAGATCGCGGCCTGGGTTGCCGCGATGGCTTCGTGTTCGCTGATGTTGGCGGCCCCCAACGGGTAACCGGCGGCGCGCAACTGTCGACTCAACTCGGCGCTGGTGGTCATCGGAAAGGAGTGGCGCAGAATCCAATCGACCTGGGCTTCGCAGGCGCGGGTCCGCAGGTGCGGCAGTGCCGACCAGTCGCCCGCGCGGTAGCGCGACGGCAAGTGCGGCGCGATCCCACTGAAATCCAGCGAATAGGCGCTCACATTGGGGTTCAGGCGAATCAGGTCGGTGCGCGCCGATTCTCCGTCGGCGAACACGATCCGCTCCACGGTGTGGGAGTAGGTGCCGCCGCGGTAGCGGGTCATGGCAGGTAGTTCGGCCGTCGGCCGGACCACGACGCGCCGTCGGGTCTGCACTCGTGTCAGGGCGCGATCGCGTATGGACAACACGGTCATAGGTTGTTGAGCTTCCTGGATGAATTCGTCTGCGGCGCAGCTTCGCCCGGCGGGCGGTGGTCACCACCCGTCAGCGAGAAAAACGCGCGACGATTAGAACGTCAGAAGGGCTGGGTCAGGAAATCAACAACAGCGACAACAGTCCACGGCAAGGCAGCGCGGGCTTACAGAGCGCAGCTGTGCAGCGTGGTACATGTGCCCGAGTATAGGGCATGATGCGACGGGACATTGGTGGACTAAAAGGCGTCCGACCCCGCGGAAGAAAAAAATCTCGATGAGTTTTACACTTGCCTGGGCTCGTCGCGGCGCCCTCGATCGGCCGGATCTTTCCGGAGCGACACCGCCCCATTCGACCCAGACGGAAGGATCACGATGACCTCGGCTCAGAGCGAGTCTCAGGCACTTGGCGACCTCGGTGCCAGGCAGCTTGCGAACGCGACCAAGACGGTTCCCCAGCTCTCGACCATCACGCCACGCTGGCTGCTGCACCTGCTCGGCTGGGTGCCGGTTGAGGCGGGTATTTACCGGGTGAACCGCGTGGTGAACCCCGAGAACGTCGCCGTCAAAGCCGAAGCGGGCGCGGGCACGGACGAACCACTGCCCGAGACCTTCGTCGACTACGAGACCAGCCCGCGCGAATACACGCTGCGCAGCATCTCAACCCTGCTGGACGTCAGCACCCGGGTGTCCGACCTCTACTCCAGCCCCCACGACCAGATCGCCCAGCAGCTCCGGCTGACGATCGAGACCATCAAAGAACGCCAGGAATTCGAGCTGATCAACAGTCCCGAATACGGGTTGCTGGCGCAGGTCACCCCGGAGCAGACGATCCAAACGCTCGGCGGCGCACCGACTCCCGACGACCTCGACGCTTTGATCACTCGGGTATGGAAGACGCCGAGCTTCTTCCTCACCCACCCGCAGGGGATCGCCGCGTTCGGCCGCGAGGCCACCTACCGCGGTGTGCCGCCGGTGGTAGTCAGCCTGTTCGGCGCGCAGTTCATCACCTGGCGTGGCATTCCGCTGATTCCGTCGGACAAGGTGCCGGTCGAAGACGGCAAGACCAAGTTCATCCTGGTACGGACCGGCGAGGAGCGCCAAGGCGTGGTGGGCCTGTTCCAGCCGGGTCTGGTCGGGGAGCAGGCGCCCGGGCTCTCAGTGCGTTTCACCGGCATCAACCAGTCGGCGATCGCGACCTACCTGGTCACCCTGTACACGTCCTTGGCCGTCCTGACTGATGACGCGCTCGGTGTGCTCGACGATGTCGCAGTGGACCAGTTCCATGAGTACAAGTGAGTACCGAGCGGTAGACGCCGAAAGCGACCTGCCCATCAGCGCTGCTGAAATCGCGGCACTGGCCAGCCAGCTGTATGCGGCCAGCATCCGGCCCGGTCCGGACAGTCCGCCGCAGTCTGCGCCTGTCGCTCCGCGCGGCAGCGTGCCGGACACGACGGCGGCCACCTCGGCCGGGCAGACCGCGGTGGGCACCGCCGACGTCTACCCGACACCGGCTCCGTCGCTTGGTGTCTCCGATATCTACCTACCGGCTCCGACGTCGTATCAGCTCGAGCCGCCACCCCAGACGGTGCCGGTCGCCCCGCGCGGCAACGTGCCGGACACGACGGCAGGCGGCTCGGCCGGGCAGACGGCGCTGGGCGTCGCGGACGTGTACTCGGCACCCGTGCCGGCGCTGGGGTTGACGGACATCTACCTGCCGGCGCCGACATCGTCGGAACCCGAAACGCCACCGCAGACGGTGCCTGTCGCCCCCCGCGGCAGCGTGCCCGATACGACCTCGGTGCCCAGTGATCTGAGCATTTTCGCGGTGCCTACCCAGGGCATCATCCCGACGGTGCCCTTGGTCGGCGATCTGGGCTGGTCCGATGCGCCACCGTTGCGTTCGGAGGCGGGTGACGAACACAACTACCAGTTCCTCAACGTTGCCGATGCGGTGCCGCGACTGCCGGACGAGCACGAGGTGTTCGACGTCAACGCGATACGCGCGGATTTTCCGATCCTGAAGGAGACCGTCAACGGCAAGCCGCTGATCTGGTTCGACAACGCGGCGACGACCCAGAAGCCGCAAGTGGTGATCGACCGGTTGGTGCGGTTCTACGCTCACGAAAACTCGAACATCCACCGCGCCGCGCACGAACTGGCGGCCCGGGCCACCGATGCCTATGAAGAGGCCCGCGACACCGTGGCCGAATTCATCGGCGCGCCCAGTTCCGAGAACATCGTGTTCGTACGCGGCACCACCGAGGCGATCAACTTGGTGGCGCACGCGTGGGGCGGCAAACACCTGCAGCCGGGCGACGAAATCGTCATCACGCATCTGGAGCACCACGCGAATATCGTTCCCTGGCAGCTGATTTCGCAGAAGACCGGAGCGATCCTCAAGGTGGCTCCGATCGACGACGCGGGCAACCTGCTGCTGAGCGAGTTCGAGGGGCTGTTGGGTCCGCGGACCAAGCTGGTCGCGGCCAGCCAGGTGTCCAACGCACTGGGCACGGTGGTGCCGGTGGACAAGGTCGTCGAGTTGGGTCATCGCTACGGCGCCAAGGTCTTGATCGATGGCGCGCAGTCGATTCAACACATCCCGGTCAACGTCGCCGAGCTCGGTGCCGATTTCTTCGTGTTCTCCGGTCACAAGATCTACGGCCCCACCGGAATTGGTGCGCTCTACGGCACCGAGGAGGCGCTGACCGAGACGCCACCGTGGCAGGGCGGCGGTCACATGATCGCCGACGTCACGCTGGAACGGTCGCTGTATCAGGGACCGCCGACGAAGTTCGAGGCCGGGACGGGCAACATCGCCGATGCGGTCGGCCTGACCGAGGCGTTGCGCTACGTGCAGCGGCTGGGACTCGAGCGCATCGCCGCTTATGAGCACGCGCTGCTGGAGTATGCGACGCCGCGGTTGGCCGACATCCCCGGAGTTCGCTTGGTGGGCACCGCCGAAGAGAAAGCCAGCGTGCTCTCCTTCGTGCTCGAGGGACACGAACCGCTCGAGGTGGGCAAGGCGCTCAACGCCGAAGGCATCGCGGTGCGCGCCGGCCACCACTGCGCCCAGCCGGCCCTGCGGCGGTTGGGGCTCGAGGCGACGGTCCGCCCGTCGTTCGCGTTCTACAACACCTTCGAGGAGATCGACGTTTTCCTCAAGGCGGTGCGCCGGATCGCCGAGGGCGGTACCAACGTCGGGTGAGGCGTTGGGGCGTAGGTCTAACTGCCTGCACCCCAACCCAAGACACGCGATGTCAGCAGCACGATGCCCAGGGAGACCGTCGCGACGACGGTGAGCCCGATGATCGCGACGACAAGCGGGCGCCACCCGGTGCGCGCAATCTGGCGGATGTCGGTGTTGAGCCCAACGCCCGCAAAGGTCAGCAGGAACGCCCATTTCGACACGTTGGCGAGGTTGGCGGTTTGGCCCTTGGTCAGCCAGCCCGCGGTCGCGATCGCCGAGACCACCAAAAAGCCCAACACGAATTTAGGGAACTTGGCCCAGATGAACGCGGCCTTGGCCTTGACGCCAGGCGCGATCTCGTCGGCCTGCCCGCGCCCCGCCCAGAACAGCGCGAAGCCAAGGACGACGAACCCGATCAGCGCGTTACGCGTCGACTTGACCAGCACCGCGATCTTGCCGGCGTGGTCCGAGTACAAGTAGCCGGTGGCCGTGGTCTCGGCGGTGTTGTCCACGGACAGCCCTGCCCACAGGCCGAATTCGTGATCGGTGAGTCCGATCGCGTGCCCGAGCGGCGGCAACACGAACAGTGAGACCGCACCCAATGCCAGAATCGCCGCGATCGCGTAGCTGACGTCGGAGTTGCGGGCACGGATCGCCCCCTTGGCCGCCACGATGGCCGACACCCCGCAGATCGAGGTGCCTATCGCCAGCAGCGAACCGAGCTTGCCCGACAAGCCGAATGCGCGTGCCACGAGGATGATTACGGTTCCCGCAATCGTCATGTCCACCAAGATCTGCACCAGACTGATCGCGCCGAGCTTGGCGATATCGCCCAGCACGAAACGTGAACCCAGGGCCACGATTCCGACCTTGAGCCAGAACTCATAGGTCAGCACACCGGGCCGGAATATCGGGTGCAGGCCGATGGTGTTGGTGATGAGCAGCCCAATCACGATGGCCCACAACACATATTCGATGTCGGGTACGGTCCAGTGCTGGTGTTTGGCCAGCGCGTTCCACCAGATCTGTGCGTACTTGCCTAGCACCCCCACGGCGATCAGCAGCAAAATACCGGGTACGTAGTCGAGCGGGCGGGCGCTGGTGAACGTGGCTTCATCCGACGTTTCGTCGGGTTCGACGCGAACTGTGCTCACGCGATCACCACGGGATCTTCGGGAGCACGTTAGCCACCGCCAACGCGACGATCACACCCGCCACCGCGGTCGCCCACCAATCCACCGACACCGATCCGACACGGCTAGACCAGTCCGGTCCCGCTGACGCTTCGTGGTCCTCCCCGTCAAATGGCACGCCCTCACCCACGATGACTGCTCCTCAAGGACCTATGGCGGCTTCCAGGGCCACACCCTGCTGGGGGAATGGTGGCCTCTGGGGCGGCTACCAACCAGTGATTTGCTCGGGCTGAATTTAGGTCTGTTCCCCGCGGGCGGTTCCGGGCTGCGTCGCGGCGCGCGTCACGGCTAGGTCGGCAGCCCGTTTTTTTCCGCATCCGCGCGGTAACGTTCCACCCACTCGTCGGAGCGCTGATCGGCCTGACGCTCCAGCACTGGTTGGGGCGCCAAGCCCGGATCGAGCCCCAATGTCTCGAGGATCGTGCCCACCACCTGGGTTAAGTTGCGCCACAACACCGGATACGGGACTTCCATCGGCGTGATGCCCTCTTCGGCAAACCATTTGTGCCAGCCTTCTTCCTGGGCGCGCAGCATGGTGACCACGTGGGCGATCGCTCCGGCGTGATAGGTGGCCCGCGCATCGCGCACCGGATCGGGCCTGCCGCGCCACACCCGGGTCTGCACCGCCCGCCAGAACGACACCGCCTGAGACACCACATCGGGCCGGTGGATGTGAATGAGGAGCGGTTGCTCGCCCACGACATCGCGAATCGCGGCCAGTAGGCTATCGCCACTGCGATTGGGCAGATTCTGCGCCCGCTTCAACAACAGCGGTGTCTGGTTCCACATCAGCTTGCCGCCCCAGATGCCGTTCGGCGTCCTGCCGACGGTGCGGATGTAGTCGCGCCAGATCTCGGCCGGCGCCAGATCCGGCGTCCCGACGTCCAGCGGATCCAGCAGGGCCAGAATCGAGTCATCGCCGACGTCGGCGAACCACTCCCGTGGCTGCGGCGCCTGGCTGGTGGCCGGCAAATACTGAAAGAACTCCTGAGGTTCGCCGGCCACGCCGGTCGCGCGCAGCGATTCGACCAACAGAGTGCTGCCGCTGCGCTGCGAAGCCAATACCAGGTAGGACGACGGACTATCACTCACGCAGGAAGTCTAACCAAAAGGAAAACCCATCCCGGGCGGCGCAATTACGCTCACACTGAATGCAACTCTTGTGTTGATTGCGGCTTGCCCGAACTGTGGCTTCGGCGACAACAGCCAAACGGGACGGGTGCCGATGTGCTCAATTAAATCCTCGGCGAACAAGAATTTGTGAGCCTCGAATAATGAGTTTGCGCTGACATGACAATCGCCACACTCTCCTGTGTGAACGGCGTTGAGCCTTCCAGCTGCTGGCGCTGGCGCCGTCGGGCGCCACCGTGCAGCCGAGTCCTTCCAGTTGACTGCCTGATCGCGCAGGTCGGCGCGAAAATCCCTGAGCTTTAAAGCTCGCCGGCCATATTATTTCTGGTTGATTACAACCCTGACGCCGGGCATCGCTTTGCCCGTAAATTCCTCGCGTGGTCTATGCGCTAAACAAACGTCGCGACCACATGTAAACAGCGCCGACTCCTATTGAGTCATTTAATTACAAACGGATTAATCTTGTTACGAAATTGGGGGACCGGAGCCGTATGAACGGCACCACCATCGCAAAGCCCATGAACGCCTTGGGTGACTTCTTCACGCTCAGCGCTGAAGCGTTGATCGCCGCGGTAAGGGGGCCGTGGGCGTGGCGCGAGCTGCTCGAGCAGATCTGGTTCGTGGCGCGGGTCTCGATCTTCCCGACGATCATGCTGTCGATCCCGTACACGGTGCTCATCGTGTTCGTGCTGAACATCCTGCTCGTCGAGATCGGCGCCGGCGATCTGTCCGGCGCTGGGGCTGCGTTGGCCTCGGTGGGGCAGGTCGGGCCTGTCGTCACGGCGATGGCCGTCGCCGGCGCCGGATCGACCGCCATGTGCGCGGACCTGGGTGCCCGCACCATCCGTGAGGAGATCGACGCGATGAAAGTGATCGGCGTCAATCCCATTCAAGCCCTGGTGGTTCCGCGCATCATCGCGGCAACTTTCGTTGCGTTGCTGCTGTACTCGGTCGTCGCGGTCACCGGATTGACCGGTAGCTACATCTTCGTTGTCTTTGTTCAGCACGTGACGCCGGGTGCCTTCATCACGGGCATGACATTGGTTACGGGTCTGCCGCAGGTGGTGATTTCACTCATCAAGGCCACATTGTTCGGGCTGTCCGCCGGTCTGATCGCCTGCTACAAGGGCCTGTCTGTGGGCGGTGGTCCCACCGGCGTCGGCAATGCGGTGAACGAGACGGTGGTGTTCTCCTTCATGGCCTTGTTCTTCATCAACATCGTGCTCACCGCGCTCGGAGTGAAGGTGACTGCGAAATGACCGTTGCGCTGAGGGCACCGTCGTGGGTCGTCGCCGTTGGCCCGAATCTGACCGCTTACGCCCGCAAGCTGGGTGAACAGACCGAGTTCTACGGGAAATCTCTGTCCTCGACCGTCGACGCGGTGCGACGCTATCCCGGCGAGTTGCTTCGGCTGATCGCCGAGATGGGCATGGGCACCGGTGCGCTCGCCGCCGTCGGCGGCACGGTGGGCATCATCGGCTTTCTGACCCTGACCACCGGTGCGCTCGTTGCGGTGCAGGGGTACGACACTCTGTCCAACATCGGTGTCGAGGCGCTGACCGGTTTTCTGTCGGCGTTCTTCAATGTCCGGATGATCGCGCCCTGCACGGCCGGGGTAGCTCTCGCGGCCACCATCGGCGCTGGTACCACGGCACAACTGGGTGCCATGCGCATCAACGAAGAGATCGACGCGCTGGAAGTCATGGGTATCCGTGCGATCACTTATCTTTCGTCGACCCGCATCATCGCCGGTGTGCTGGTCGTGATCCCGCTGTATGCCGTTGCGGTGCTGATGTCTTTCATTGCCGCCAAGTTCGGCACCATTTACATCTACGGTCAATCACGCGGTGTGTACGAACACTACTTCTCCACGTTCTTGCGTCCCACCGACCTGCTTTGGTCGTTCCTGGCGGTGCTGACCATGGCGACGGGTGTGATGGTCGTGCACACCTACTATGGTTTCACCGCGACAGGAGGTCCCGCCGGTGTGGGCGAGGCTGTCGGTCGTTCAGTGCGGTCATCGATGATCGTCACGGCGTTTGTGTGCCTTGCGATTTCGTTGTCCGTCTACGGGCAATCCGGCAACTTCAACCTATCGGGATGACCGGATGAGCAACCACAGGGACAGCGGGGCGCTTCGTCCAAACAGGGTCCGCACCAGCACGATCGACCCGATCTGGTGGGCGCCGACGCTTTTCATTCTGGTCGCGGTGTTGATCGCATTGACGGCGGGAGCGTTCTCAGGCAAGTTCCAGGAATTCATCCCCCTTACGCTCGTGTCGGA
>JGI12627J18819_10000720_pt1 | contig 10989 bp, 11 predicted proteins | sample TexAe_OM1H0_M2_FD_18819 | JGI IMG/M metagenome (IMG submission 18819)
CTCGTGAAGTGAAGAAACTCGATGAGCCGTTGCCGGATTTGGAGTCGACTCAGACGATTCGCGCCCTGACGCCGAAGGAGCTCGAGGAGAACGACCGGTGGTTCGTCATACAATTATCGCTTTCCGACCACGCCTTCGATCCGGAAGCTGTGCCCAATCTCGACATCTTTAGCGAGTATCGACTGTACTCCGTCGCCGGATTGGATCAGGGGCGCGTCGTGCACGCATTGCGTTTGGGATTTTTCAAGGAAGAGATCGGTGCAGTCGCCGTCGCCAGCTACTTGGCGGCGTACTGGGACAAGCCGACCATCAAACGCGTCAGCGTGGCCGAGCGGGAACGATTTGCCGATCAACGCGTAGAAGCGCGCAAAGATGTCGGTGCGACGGGCAGGCACTCGGTGATCGAAATCACCGATGAGTTGGTGGCGCGGCGGCGTCGCGCGACTAAAGCCCCTCTTTCCAACAAGACTCCCGACCATTCTGCCGAGCACTAGGGCGTCCGTACACCTGTCCGGCTTGTCCGCGGACAGTGTCCGCGGGCGCCGCATCCTGCGCCCAAAAAAACAAAAGCCTTTGAAAATAGGCATTTAACGCGAATCCCGTGCTTGGCACGGCTCTTGCTCTGCTCTCAATGGGGAAATCGTTCCCCGGTAAATGAAAGCAAATCAAGGAGACGGTCATGAACACTCGGATTTCCTCGAAACTAGCCGCACTTGCGATCGCCCTCATGATGAACAGCGTCATCATCGGCGGCGTCGCGTATCTGTTCGACGCACAAACACAGCAGCATCTGTCGGTGTTCACGTTTGCGAAGCAGATGGCGGCATTTCAATGGGTCATTTGAATCGACTGCAAATTCGTGCCGGCTCGGTGGCCTAAGGGCTAGTATTCACGTACTAACCCAAAGGTCGCAGAAGGCACTGACATGTTGAAAGCTCGGTTCTGGCTATGCATCTTCGCGGCAATAATCTCTGTACCCCTTTCCTTGGCAGCCAATGCGCGCTCTGAGTTCTCCATGCAGCAGGTGCTGCACTATCCCTTCGCCACTGAGCTTGCGGCTGCGGAGCGGGGCGACGCGATCGCATGGGTGTGCAATCTTGACGGTGTGCGCAATATCTGGCTGGCGCGTGCCCCTGACTTCACACCGGCGAAGGTCACGGACTACACGGAAGACGACGGTCAAGAGATCACCCAGCTGACTTTCTCTCCCGACGGTACGCGTCTGATTTTCGTGCGTGGCGGGGACCATGACGCCAATTGGCCTGCCGAGGGGAATTTATCCCCCGATCCCAACTCCTCGCCCGAACAGCCTGTCACGGCCATCTGGGCACTTCCGGCGAGCGGTGGCGCGCCGGTGAAAATCGATGAGGGCGATGCGCCTACAATTTCCACGCGCGGCCAAATCGCGTACATAAAAGACCATCACGTATGGGCATCTTCGCTCGCGGGCGCCAAACCGGAGCGCCTGTTCTTTGACCGGGGCAACGATAGCGACCTTACGTTCTCTCCGGATGGCAGCCGGCTCGCGTTTGTCTCAGATCGCGGCGATCACTCATTCATCGGGATCTTTGCCGCGAAAGATAAGCCCCTGATGTACCTCGCCCCCTCGACCAACAGAGATGAATCGCCCATCTGGTCGCCTGACGGGTCGCGCATCGCCTTTACGCGTCAGCCCGGCGCAGGAGGCGCACCGCGCGCCCTTCTCACAGAGACGCCGCATCCCTGGTCGATTTGGACGGGTTCTGCGAGCGATGGCGGCGGACATCTCGTCTGGAAGAGTCCCAATACGCTCGCCGGCTCATATCCGGACGTTGCGGGCGGGGCGAACCTGCATTGGGCTGCGGGTGATCGAATAGTTTTCATGGCGTATCTAGATGATTGGCCGCATTTATATTCCGTTTCGAGCGCGGGCGGCGCAACCACTTTGCTGACGCCGGGCGCCTTTATGGTCGAGCATGTGGCCGAGAGCCGCGATCTTCGCTTCATGATTTACGACGCCAACACGGGGACCACCAAAGGCGATGACGATCGCCGTCATTTGTTTCGAGTCTCCGTCGACCACCCAGGCGCGGTCGCGCTGAGCTCGGGAGACTCGCTGGAATGGATGCCGGTAACTGCGGCGGCGGACCGCGTTGCATTTATCGCCGGGACCGCGCAGCAGCCGCCGACGGTGGCGATCGAAAATCTCGACGGCTCGCGCCGCTCGTCGTTGCCGGCGGGGATCAATCCCGACTTCCCGGTATCGAAGCTCATCAGTCCCAAACAGGTTACCTTCAAGGCGGCGGACGGAACCTTGGTTCATGGCCAGCTGTTCGACAACGGCGTGAAAACTGCAGGCAAGAAGCCGGGCGTGATTTTCGTGCACGGCGGACCGCCGCGGCAGATGCTGCTCGGCTGGCACTATATGGACTACTACAGCAACGGCTATGCAGTGAATCAATATCTGGCCGCTCATGGCTTCGTGGCTCTGTCGGTGAATTACCGGTTAGGAATAGGCTATGGACGCGCGTTTCATCATCCCGAGCACGCCGGATTTGCCGGAGCTGCCGAATACCAGGATGTGATTGCCGGGGCTCGTTTCCTGCAGACACTGACCGATGTCGATGGCAGTCGCATCGGCATTTGGGGTGGTTCGTACGGGGGCTATCTCACGGCGATGGCACTTTCGCGCAATTCGGACATCTTCAAGGCCGGCGTCGATTTGCACGGAGTGCACGATTGGTCGATGTTGTTGGACGAGTGGACCGGCAAGGCGGTACCCCGCTTTGAGAAAGGCGATCGCGAGAAGGCTTTGGCAGTGGCCTGGGAATCATCGCCCGACTCGCAAATCGACAAGTGGAAATCACCCGTGCTGTTGATTCAGGGCGATGACGACCGAAATGTTCGCTTCCAGCAGACCATCGATCTGGCGCGCCGCCTCGAGGAGCGCAATCTAGCGTTTGAAGAACTTGTACTGCCCAACGAGATTCACGGCTTTCTGCGCCATGCATCCTGGATCAAAGCTGACGAGGCCACTGCGAATTTCCTGGCCCGAACTTTGGGAGTTACGCCGGAGTAGCTCTCTGCCTGCGACGCTTGCGGCGCTCGCCTAGAGGATAGGCCGACGGAATTCGCCGCGCCGCCGCGCGCGACGAGCCGGCAACGGAATCGGGATTTGCCGCTTCGCCGTCGCCGAAGCCCTGCAGCTTGACCACGCTGGGAAGCAGCGATTCATGCTGCTCGGAGAAACTTGCGGCGTGCAGCTCGCGGAGAGCCGCATCTCTGCGCTTCTGCGCTGCACGCTGCTCGCGCCAACTGCGGTATTCGGCGCCGACGTAGGCGATCGACAATGCCAAGCCGCCGACAACGACCGCGATCATGAACACATCAAAACTCATTCCAATGACCCTTCCGCTTCAGTCTCTAATCCAATGCAACGCATTAGTTCTAATTATGCGAACTATTATACCGTCGCAATTTTGGTTAGTAAAATCGCGCGAACAGGCGGTCGAATCGCAAGTTTCCTACCAGCCGGGGCCGTAAAGCGGGCCCAAGGGTCCCCACGGCCCCCACGCATCCCAATTCCACGCGGCGTCGTAGAAATTCAAGAAGGCCATGCGCTGTGATTGTTCGAAATCGAGTTGTTTGTTCGACACGTACTGCGCGAAATCCTGCTGCGTTCCGATGTAAATGCAGCCGCAGACCGTCGGGTCGGCATAAACATAGTGAATTTCATTGCCGCTAACGCGTTGCACAAATCTATTCGGCGGCAAGCGATTCATCATGGCCTGCCGCTCCGCCGTATCGGCGATGCGCACGGTGAAACCGGCAGCGGAAAGATCGTTGTCTTGCTGAAGGATCGCATCGGATTGGCAGGCCGTCAGGCACAGCAGAATTGCGGCGCCGATAAAGCGATGTAATTGCATGACGGCTCCCACCTTCGGATTTGTTCTTTGTATACAGCAGGCGTGAGTTTGCGTCGACCCCTAGTGCTGCTTGAAGTTCACCGCGGCCGTGTTGCCGCCGCAAATCAGCACCCCAACGCGTTCGTTGGCGCTTGGCACATATGCACCGGAAGTCAGCGCGGCGAGCGCCGCCACACCGCCCGGTTCCGCGACAACTCGCAACGTAGTCCACAAGCGCCTCTGAGCATCGAATATCGCGTCGTCCGACACCAGGACAGTTTTCTTGACGTGACGGCTGATGATCGGGAACGCCAATTCTCCAACTCGGCGCGCGCCCAAGGAGTCGGCGGCAATTCCGCTGACCATGGCATCGACAGGCCGGCCCGCTTCGAGCGCTCGCGTCAATGTCGGCGCGTTCTCCGGCTCCACGGCGATGATTTTGATTCGCCCGTCGAACCAGGCGGTGATGCCCGCTATGAGCCCGCCACCGCCGACCGCGACCATGAGGGTCGTAACCGGCGCCTGCTGCTCGAATTCAACGCCGACCGTGCCCTGTCCGAGGATGGTTTCGCGTTGATCGTAAGCGTGAATAGGCAACGCGCCGGAATCGGCCGCCCAGGCCTCGCTGGCGGCGAGGGCATCGGCGTATCGGTCGCCACCGACGACGAGCTGCGCCCCATAGTTGTTGATTTGCTGAATTTTCGCCGGCGAGGCGATGCTGGGCACGAAGATCTTGGCTGGAACGCTCAATTTCATGGCTGCGAATGCGATCGCGGCGCCGTGATTTCCGCCGGACGCGGCGACGACGCCGGCGGCCGGAATATTTCGCGTCAGCAGGCTCGTAAACGCACCGCGCGCCTTGAAAGATCCGGCATGCTGCAGCAGTTCGAGTTTCAGCGCCAAAGGAGCGGCGCATGCGATCCCGAAGTCGGCGGCGTCCACCTCGATGATGGGCGTGCGGCGGATGTGGGGCGCGATGGTCTGGTAGGCGACGCTTATTTGAGGCGGGGTAATCAAGGACTCATTCATTGCGCTGGACTCGCGATTGATACATAATTCGTCGATTGGCAAACTAACTATATGATTGATCTGGCTGCAATACAAGCGATGAGCAACGCCCGCCGGCTTCAGATACTCGAATGGCTGAAGCGGCCTACTGAGAACTTTCCTCGGCAAGTGGACGGCGATTTGCTCAAGGATGGCGTTTGTGCCGTGCTCATTGCTCAAAAGCTCGGCATCAGCCAACCTACGTTGAGCGAGCACATGCGGGTCCTGTGCCAGGCGAGGTTGGTCGATTCGAAACGAATCAAGCAGTGGACGTTTTACAAGCGCAACGAAGTTAGAATCAGGGAGATAAAGCGAGCCATCGCTTCGAGTTTGTAGGAGACAGCGTTGAACGCATCAGTCGAGATCCGCCCCGTCCAGCGCGCCGATTTCCCAGCATGGAAAGAACTCTGGGACGCCTACAACGCCTTTTACGGACGCTCCGGCGAGACCGCGTTGGCCCCGGAGATCACCAAAGCGACATGGTCCCGGTTCTTCGACGCGTACGAGCCCATGCATGCGCGTGTGGCGGAGAGCTCGGGCCGCATCGTGGGCCTTGCTCATTTTCTCTATCACCGCAGCACGACTCAGATTCAACCGACGTGCTATCTCTCCGATCTTTTTACCGTCGGTTCAGTGCGCGGGCAAGGCGTCGGCGGCGCGCTGATCCGGGCCGTTTACCGGCACGCGCAGCACACGGGTTCGCCGCGCGTCTATTGGCAAACCCACGAAACCAATGCGGTGGCGCGGCGCTTGTACGATGGCCTTGCCGAGCGCTCGGGATTCATCGTGTACCGGGCCTCGGTTTGAAGGGTGCTTGGCTCCCGAATTCAGGCGCGAAGCGGTACCCTCATCTCTCATGGCCGGCGCGTGCCCTTCCGTTAAGCTAACCACTGGCTTGGCAACTATCGCGTGACTGATGAGCGGCCGAATTCTTGCTTTGGTATTGGTGACTGCATCCCCTGCGTGGGGAGCCGGTGGGATCGATGCAACCCTGGATGGCAACCGCGCGGCGTGCCAGGGCAACACCTCGCTGCCGGGAACTTTGCGCACCGATTATTCTCTGGCGGGGCAGGGCCTCAAGGGCACTGCGTTTTCCATCGTCGACTTGAAGAGCGGCTTCTATGCCGAAGGTTTTAGCCTCGGGCCGACCGGCGGCGGTGACGGATTCGACGGCAAGCGCCCGTGGATGAAGGATCAATCCGGCGCCGTTACACCGGAAGAGGGCGGCGATAAATTGCAGCTCGCCATCAACAATGCCTATCGAAACGCCAATATGTGGTGGCGCCCTGATCGCGGCGGCGCTGCAATCGAGGATTTGAGTCCGAGACAGGCGGATGGCCGCGATTTCGCCGTGCTCAAAGTTACGCCGAGGGGCGGTAAGCCTTTCGAAGCATGGTTCGACACCAACACATATCTGTTGGTGAAGACCATTGAAGTGCAGGGCTTCATTCCAATCATCACGACGTTCGCGGACTATCGTATCGACAATGGAGTCATGCTGGCGCACAAGCAGGTGAGCGACTCGGGTGGCGGCGAGGAAGGCCTCGTGACGCAGACGATCACGCGTGTGCAGGTGGGCCCGGCGCAGCTGCCTTCCGCGTTTGCGGCGCCGGACTGGTCGCGCGCCGACGTGCATCTTGTGGGTAAGGCGACGAGCATTCCGTTCGAACTCTTCAATAACCATGTCTTCGTGAATGTCATGGTCAACGGCAAGGGGCCGTTTCGCTTCATCGTCGATACCGGTGGACATGACATCGTCACGCCTTCCACCGTCGCGGCACTGAATCTCGATGCGCAAGGCGATGCGCCGGCGCACGGCGCCGGAGAAGCCACCGTGAGCTCCGGGTTTGCCAAGGTCCGCGCGCTGAAAATCGGCTCGCTCACCATCCGCGATCAGACCATGACGGTACTGGACTTCGATGCGCCCGGTGTAGAGGGCGTCAGGACCGACGGAATGATCGGGTTTGAAGTCTTCCGCCGTTTTGTCACGACCTTCGACTACGCAAACAGGCGATTGACGCTGACGGATCCGAAGGCATTCGAAGCCTCGAAGGCCGGCACCCCGATCAAATTCAGATTCTACGATCACCTGCCCCAGGTCGAAGGCAGCATTGACGGCGTGCCTGCCCGTTTCGATATCGACACCGGCTCGCGTTCGGAGCTGGACCTCACCAAACCGTTCGTACAAAGCACTCATTGGCGCGATTCCCATCCCAAAGGCGTCCTCGCGGTGACCGGGTGGGGTGTCGGCGGCCCGGGCAAGTCTTACAGCGTGCGCGGCCGGGAGCTCAAGCTTGGCGAAATGAGCGGCGTCAATTTCATCGTTGGCCTCTCGACGCAGGATAGCGGCGCGTTTTCCGATCCAAACTACGAAGGCAACGTCGGCAGCGGATATCTGAAGCGCTATACGGTCACGTTCGACTACGATCGGCAAACCATGTACCTCAAGCCGCGCGCCGACAGAATTTCCGATGCCGGCGCTTTCGACCGATCCGGCATGTGGGTGAACGCGCGCGAGAGCGGCGGCTATCAGATCATGGATGTCTCGGCGGCGGGGCCCGCGCAGAATGCGGGTCTTCGAGTCGGCGATGTCATCGATGCAGTTGACGGCCAGTTAGTGACCGAAGGAGGCTTGTCGGATTTTCGGCTGCGACTTCGCACCGATCCGGTGGGATCGAAGGTCAAGCTGAAAGTCTCCCGCGGCAGCGAACATCCCGAGGTGACGCTGATCTTGGCCGATCAGATCTGATCCGCGTACCATAGAGCCATGGGCAGACTTACCATGGGCGGATTACTGGGGCGCTTTCTGGCATCCCTGGTATTGGTTTTGGCCACGTACAATCCCACCGGTATGTCTTTCGTGGGCTGGATTGCCGGTAATTTTCCGCACATTCAGCCGATCCAAGCGGTCGTTGGCGTCGTGTTGCTCGCGTTATGGATTTTCTTCGCCCATGCGACCTGGCGATCGCTGGGCACTCTCGGGGTGGCATTGGGATTGGCTTTCTTTGCCGCGGTTATCTGGCTGATCAGTAGTTGGGGCTGGCTCAACAGCCCGAGTCACGCCGCGCTGACCTGGATTGTCCTGATTTTCATCGCGTGCATCCTGACGTTGGGCCTATGCTGGGCGCTCATTCGCGTGCGCGTTTCCGGGCAGGCAGTCGTCGAGGAAGTCGATCGCTGAAGATCGTTTGCGGCTCCCGCCAGGGAGCGTTAGCAGTACGCACCGTCCAGCCGAACTCTGCATGCTGGTATTCGAGCCGCCGATTGCCCGCCGTGACATGAAAGTAGAACAGCACTTCACCGGCTACTCGAACACGATCCGGGGAAAATAGAACGATACGGTCCAATTCGGCACGTCGACGATTTCGCTGATGCGCAGATCGCCGCAAACGCTGCACAACAGGTAAGCATCGACGGCCGGCATGGCGTGCTCGCGCATCAACAGATCGACCATGGAGCGGACAGCCGCGCGCGAAGCTTCCATCAGATCCGGTCCTATTCCGGTGGTGACCTCATACCCTTTCGCGTCCAAGTGGCGCGTGACCGGCCCCGGCGTCCTGAAGCGCGGAAAGGCGAGAGGTGTTTGTTTGATCAGGTCGAACTGGAGCGATACCCGCATCGGGCTCTCGATGGCTGTGCCGCAGACTTCGCCGTCGCCCTGCGCAGCGTGCGTGTCGCCGACCGAAAACAAAGCGCCTTGCACTTCAATCGGCAGGAACAATTCCGTGCCTTGGGCAATATCGCGGACGTCCATATTGCCGCCGACGCGCCGGGGCGGGACGATGCTGTGCAATCCCGGTTCGGCAAGAGCGAGCCCAATGGTTCCCGTGAACGGTTTCAACGGCACCTTGCCCCACCGGCCGAACAAGGCGGGCGACAGGGTAACCGCGTCGTACCCCCAAATGTGCAGCGCCGGCTCTTTGAAGTCCTCGGCTAGAAGACCGAAGCCGGGGATGTTCGCGGTCCAACCCCAGCCTGAGGGGGAGAAAGCCAACAAGGTAACCTTCAATATATCGCCGGGTTCAGCCCCATCGATGAAGACAGGTCCGGTTACCGGATTGATCTTGCCGAAGTCCATTCGCCCCACATCGATCACCGTCGATCCGGCGCTGAGCTGTCCACCCGACGCGTCGGCGACGTCGAACTCCAAGGTCTCCCCGGGTGCGATGCGCGTCACGGCGGCGATGCCGTTATCCCAGCCATGATGGCGATGATGGATCGTGTGACGATGCAGTGTGTGAGACATCGAACGCGCCTGTTTTTTTCTATTGTACGTAATTCCCGCTAGACTGCGCATCAAAAGGAGCCTGCGCGCTTGTCGATTGAAGAATACGGTTACCAGGAACAATTGCACCGCGCGCTGTCGACCAAGGATCTGGTCATCTACGGATTGATTTTCATGGTGCCGATCGCGCCGTACTCGGTGTTCGGCTTCGTCTACAACGACGCGAAGGGCATGGTGCCGCTCGCCTACCTCATCGGGCTGATCGGCATGTTCTTCACGGCCTTGAGCTACGCCGCCATGTCCCGCGCGTTCCCACTGGCCGGTTCCGTGTACACCTATGCGCAGCGTGGGCTGCACGAGGTCGCCGGCTTTTTCTCCGGCTGGCTGATCCTGCTGGATTATATTCTCGTGCCGTCGCTGCTGTACTTGTTCAGTGCGGTGGCGTTGCGGCCGGTATTGCCCGGGGTACCCGCTTGGGGCTGGCTCGCGATATTCATCTCCTTCAATGCCGCGGTCAACTTGGTCGGCATTCAATTCACCGCGCGGGTGAATCGCTACATGCTGATCTTCGAGCTTATGGTGCTCGCGTTGTTCGTCGTGGTCGGCCTGGCCGCGCTCTACGGCGGCATGGGCGCAGGCAAGCTGACGATCACCCCGATTTACAACGCCAAGGTGTTTTCATTTGCGACTGTGGCCGGCGCCACGTCGATCGCAGTGCTGTCTTTCCTGGGCTTCGACGGCATATCCACGCTCTCGGAAGAAAATCGCGCCGGTAGGGATGCGGTGGGCCGCGCGACGGTGCTCTCTCTCATGCTGGTGGGCGCATTGTTCATGCTGCAAACGTGGATTGCCACGGACTTGAGCAAAGGCATGTCCTTTTCCTCGCCGGAAACGGCCTTTTACGAAGTCACGCAGCGCGCCGGCGGCGCATGGCTGCGATTGATCACCATCATTGCCATCGTCATCGCCTCGGCGATCGCCAATGCCATGGCAGCCCAGGCAGCAGTGTCGCGCATTCTATTTGCGATGGCCCGCGATGGTAAGTTGCCCGCGATCCTTGCCAGGGTGCATCCTCGCTATAAGACACCCTACGTGAGCACGCTGGTCGTAGCTGCGATATCCATGGCGGTCGGACTGCTGTTCGCCAACCGCGTGGACGATCTCACGCTGATCGTTAACTTCGGCGCGCTGACAGGCTTTGTGCTCCTGCACTTGTCGGTGATCAATCATTACCTGATCCGCGGGCGCAGCGGCGACTGGTTGCGGCATTTCATTTTCCCTGTAGTCGGCCTGTCGATCATCGTGTTCGTGCTCTACGAAATGGATCGCGCAGCGAAGCTGCTGGGGCTGGCCTGGATCGTGATCGGTATCCTTTATTATCTATTGCTGACGATGTGGATTAAGAAGCCCGCCGCCTTGAAGATTTGATGCAGGTGCCGGCGGAAAATCGGCGTCCCACCATCTGGCAATTAGCCGCGCCTTCCATCGCTTCTAATCTCATGTTCTCGATGGTGGCCATGGTGCAAACCAAGTTCGTCGGCAGCATGGGTGCGCCCGCGGTAGCTGCAGTCGGTGCAGGCCAGCGCGTCTTTTTCGCCTTGCAGGCGTTGCTTATGGCCGTCGGCGTCGGCACGACGGCGCTGGTGGCGCGGTCCTGGGGAGCCGGCAACCGCGAGGAGGCGAGCCGCATCACTTCGGCGTCTCTCATGTTCGGCGGCATGATCGGACTTATGCTGATGATCTTCGGCATGCTGTTCTCGCACCAGATCGCCGATGTCTTCGGGCTGGATGAGCATGCCGCGGGTTTGGCGGCTCGCAATATATTCTGGCTTG
>JGI12627J18819_10000723_pt1 | contig 10963 bp, 6 predicted proteins | sample TexAe_OM1H0_M2_FD_18819 | JGI IMG/M metagenome (IMG submission 18819)
ACGCTGGGCACCGGCATCGAGCCATCGCGCGGCGAAGGGCAGGCCACGCCCCGTCGCTGCCGCATCGATCGCGAGCCGGTCGCATCCGCCACTGCCTTTGGCGATCATCTGCGCATGGTCTGGATGACGCCATCGATGGACGGGCTGTTCGTCGGCGCAGCCTCCGAACGGCGGCGCTTCTTTGACCGCCTGGTGCTTGCGATCGACAGCGAACATTCCAGCCGCGTCTCGGCGCTCGAACGCTCGCTTCGCTCACGCAACCGGCTCCTGGAAGTGCGCAATTTCGACGATCATTGGTGTGACGCGATCGAGCGCGAGACCGCAGAGCTCGCTGTCGCGGTTGCGGCGACGCGCGGACAAACCGCGATGAAGCTGGCAGCCATGTTGCGCGATCGCGGGCAGGCGTCCGCTTTTCCATCGGCGGCGATTGCGCTCGATGGCTGGATGGAAAACGCCCTGCTCAACGAACCCGCGACAGCGGTCGAGGACCGCTATCGCGAGATGCTGCGGCAAAGCCGCGCCCGTGATGCCGCTGCTGGCCGCACACTCGAGGGGCCGCATCTAACCGACCTGCAGGTGGTCTACGCGCCGAAAAACATGGCGGCGCGCGACGCCTCGACTGGCGAGCAGAAAGCGCTCTTGATCGGGCTCGTGCTCGCGCATGCGACGCTGGTGGCAGAGAGCACCGGCATCGTGCCGCTGTTGCTGCTCGACGAGGTGGTCGCGCATCTCGACCCCGGCCGGCGCGCCGCATTGTTTGCCGAACTGGCCAAGCTCGGTGCCCAGGTCTGGCTGACCGGCGCCGATCCGCAAGCCTTCAGCAATATCGGCCAAGCATGCGAGATTTTCGACGTCGAGAACGGCCGCGTCGCCCGTCGAGGCTGAGGGCCGGGTGAACCGGGAACGCTCTCCGGCGAAAGCGATTTTGGACCCACGCGAATCGACGAATTCGAGGGTAAGAAAAACCTTGCGATTCGCGCATTTTCGGGCTTGCAAAACTGGCCTTCCGACGCCTTGAAAGGCGGCGAAAAAGCTCTATCTATTCATAAGCTTATCCTGAGATACTTTGCGCTAGGCGCATGGCGTCTTTCGTGGCAGAAATAGCGTAGATCAGCGCCTCGCTTGCGCAGCTGATTCGAGACATCCGCAAAAGGCCTCACATGACAGAACCCGCCCGGCAGACCGTTGCCGACACTGAGCAATCGATTGCGAGCGATTATGGCGCTGAATCGATCCGGGTTTTGAAGGGCCTCGATGCCGTCCGCAAACGGCCGGGCATGTATATCGGCGACACCGACGACGGCTCTGGCCTGCATCACATGGTCTACGAGGTCGTCGACAACGCAATCGACGAGGCGCTCGCCGGCCATGCCAGCCGCGTCGAGGTCGTCCTCAATCCTGACAATTCCGTCACTGTGCGCGACGACGGCCGCGGCATTCCGGTTGACATCCACAAGGGCGAGGGCATCTCCGCGGCCGAGGTCATCATGACCCAGCTCCATGCCGGCGGAAAGTTCGACCAGAACTCCTATAAGGTGTCGGGCGGCCTGCACGGCGTCGGCGTGTCCGTGGTCAATGCGCTCTCCAGCAAGTTGCAGCTCAAGGTCTGGCGCGACGGCAAGGAGCACTTTGTCGAGTTCGCCCATGGCGAGACGGTAGCGCCGCTGAAAGAGGTCGGCGAGGCCCACGGCAAGCGCGGCACCGAGGTGACCTTCCTCGCCTCCACGGAGACGTTCAAGAACGTCGAATATGATTTCGCCACCCTCGAGCATCGCCTGCGCGAGCTCGCCTTCCTCAACTCCGGCGTCAACATCGTGCTGTCCGACATGCGCCATGCGGTCGAGAAGCGCGAGGAGATGCACTACAGCGGCGGCGTCGAGGAGTTCGTCAAATATCTCGACCGTAACAAGAAGGCGATCGTTCCCGCGCCGATCATGGTGCGCTCGGAGATGAACGGCATCGGCGTGGAAGCTGCGCTGTGGTGGAACGACAGCTATCATGAGAACGTGCTGTGCTTCACCAACAACATTCCGCAGCGTGACGGTGGCACTCACCTTGCCGGCTTCCGCGGCGCGCTGACGCGCCAGGTCAACGGCTATGCCGAGGCCAATGCGAAGAAGGAAAAGATCCAACTCACCGGCGACGACTGCCGCGAAGGCTTGACCGCCGTTCTCTCGGTGAAAGTGCCGGATCCGAAGTTCTCGTCACAGACCAAGGACAAGCTGGTGTCCTCGGAAGTGCGTCCCGTAGTCGAGAATGTGCTCAACGAGGCCTTAGCCGCATGGTTCGAGGAACATCCGAGCGAAGCCAGGGTCATTGTCGGCAAGGTGATCCAGGCCGCCGCCGCCCGTGAAGCGGCGCGAAAGGCACGCGAGCTGACCCGCAAGAGCCCGCTCAGCGTTTCCTCCCTGCCGGGCAAGCTCGCGGACTGTCAGGAGAAGGACCCCGCCAAGTCGGAACTCTTCATCGTCGAGGGCGACTCGGCAGGCGGCAGCGCCAAGCAGGGCCGCAACCGAGAGTTCCAGGCCGTGCTGCCCTTGCGCGGCAAGATCCTCAATGTCGAGCGCGTCCGCACCGACAAGATGCTCTCCAGCGAGCAGATCGGCACACTGATCACGGCGCTCGGCACTGGGATTGCCGACGATTTCACGGTCGACAAGCTCCGTTACCATAAAATCATCCTGATGACCGATGCCGACGTCGACGGCGCCCATATCCGCACGCTGCTGCTCACCTTCTTCTACCGGCAGATGCGCGAGATCATCGATCAGGGCTATCTCTATATCGCCCAGCCGCCGCTCTACAAGGTGACGCGCGGCAAGTCCGAGCAATATCTGAAGAACGAGCGCGCGCTTGAGGATTATTTGATCGAGACAGGGCTGGACGACTGCGTATTCGCGCTCGGAACCGGTGAGGAGCGCAAGGGCCTCGACCTGCGCTCTCTGGTGGACGATGCCCGCGTGATCCGTTCCGTGCTTCGCAATTTGCACAGCCGCTACAGCCGCGCTGTTGTCGAGCAGGCGGCCATAGCGGGCATCTTTGGAAAGGAAATTTATACCGATCCGGAGAATGCCGGCGCCGCGGCACAATACATGGCCGGGCGCCTGGACAAGCAGGCGGAGGAAGTCGAACGCGGCTGGATCGGGCATTTCGAGGAAGGCCAAGGCTTCATATTCGAACGCACGGTGCGTGGCGTCAAAGACGTCGCCATCATCGATGACGCCTTCCTTGGATCGGCCGACGCCCGCAAGTTACACGAATTTCGACAGAGGCTGCAGGACGTCTATGCACGCCCAGGCAAGCTGCGGCGGAAGGATTCCGAAGCGATCATTCACGGCCCTGTCGGCCTGTTCGAGGCGGTCACCGATGCCGGCCGCAAGGGGCTGACGCTACAGCGCTACAAAGGCCTCGGCGAGATGAACCCGGAGCAGCTCTGGGAAACGACGCTGGACACCGAAGCGCGTTCGCTCTTGCAAGTGAAGGTCAAGGAGGTCGACGAGGCCGACGACATCTTCACCAAGCTGATGGGCGATGTGGTCGAACCGCGACGCGAGTTCATCCAGGACAACTCGCTGTCCGCCACCGTCGACGTCTAGGGAAAGCGAGGTACACGTGGCGCCCATCCAGTACATCGTCGAGGGCGGCCACCGGCTTCGTGGCGCCATCGAGCCTTCCGGCAACAAGAACTCGGCGCTGCCGATCATCGCGGCGGCGCTTCTGACCGAGCATCCGGTCACGCTTGATAATGTGCCGCGCATTCGCGACACCGAGACTCTGGTCGAGCTGATCCGCTCGGTCGGCGCGTCCGCCGAGTGGCGTGGGCGCAACCGGCTCGCGATCCATGCCAAGGAACTGCGCGCCGCCGATCTCGATCCCGAGCTCTGCGCACGCATCCGCGCCTCGATCCTGCTCGCTGGCCCCCTGCTCGCCCGCTGCGGCGGGCTGACGCTGCCGCCGCCCGGCGGCGACGTCATCGGCCGGCGCCGGCTGGATACCCATTTCCTTGCCTTCGAGCAGCTCGGTGCAACCGTCGCCGCGACGGATCGACTGGAGTTCCGCTCCACCCAGCTGAAGGGCGCCGACGTATTTCTGGATGAGCCCAGTGTCACCGCGACCGAAAACGCGCTGATCGCGGCCGTTGCCGCCCAGGGCACCACCTTTCTTCGCAACGCCGCCTCCGAGCCGCATGTCCAGGACCTCGCGCTGTTCCTGACTGCGCTCGGCGCCAAGATCGAGGGCATCGGCACCAACACCATGGTGGTGCACGGGCAGGCGACGCTCGGTTCGGCCAGCTATGCCATCCAGCCCGACCATATCGAGGTCGGCTCGCTGATCGGGCTCGCTGCAGTGACGCGATCACCGCTGCGTATCGTGCGCGCCGGCATCGAGCATCTGCGCTCGATCCGCATGGGTTTCGAGCGGCTCGGCATTGTCTGCGAAGTTGCGGGCGATGACCTGATCGTGCCGTCCGAGCAGACGCTGAAAATCAAGGACGATTTCGGCGGCCATGTGCCGAAACTCGAGGACCAGCCCTGGCCGGCTTTTCCCGCCGACCTGATGTCGATTGCAATCGTCACCGCCACGCAATGCGACGGCGTCATCCTGATGTTCGAAAAGATGTTCGAATCGCGGATGTTCTTCGTCGACAAGCTGATCGCAATGGGCGCCCGCATCGTGCTGTGCGATCCGCATCGCGCCATCGTCGCGGGTCCGAGCCGCCTGCATGGCGCCTCGATGATCTCGCCGGACATCCGTGCCGGCATGGCAATGCTGCTCGCTGCGGTCTGCGCGGAAGGGACATCGACCATCAACAATGCCGACCAGATCGAGCGCGGCTATGAGCGCATCGACGAACGGCTCAACGGCCTCGGCGCCAAGATAACCCGCGTGCCCGAGCGCGGACGGTAGCGCTTTTCTGTCGCGCCCTTTTGAACGGCAGCCGGTTTGCTCGCGGAGAGCAAACCGGACAACATGGCATCCATGGACGAGATCACCGAAGCCGCGCCACCACAATTGGCGAACGCGGGCCGCCATCATCTCACCCTCGAGCTCGCCGAGACGGCGCGGCTTGCGCTGCCCATGGCACTGACGCAGCTCGGGCAGATCGCGATGATGACGACCGACCTCGCCTTCATCGGACGCCTCGGCGGCGAGGCGGTCGCGGCCGCCGCGCTTGCCGGCACGGTCTATTTCGTCAGCTTCACCTTCGGCATGGGATTGACCTCCGCGGTCGCACCACTGGCGGCACAGGCATTCGGCGCCGATGATCCGGTCATGGTGCGACGCTCGCTGCGCACGGGGTTGTGGGCCGCGCTCTTGCTGTCGCTGCCCATCATGGTGTTTCCGCTGCGCGGCGAGCAGATCCTGCTCCTGCTCGGCCAGGCGCCGCAGACTGCGCGGCTTGCGCAGCACTATCTGTTCGGTCTTGCCTGGGGCGTGGCGCCCGCGCTGTGGTTCCTCGCCATCCGCAGCTTCATGGGCGCGGTGAACAGGCCGCAGCCGATCCTCTGGATCACGCTCGCGGCGATCCCCGTGAACGCGCTGCTGGTCTATCTCTTGATGTACGGCAAGCTCGGCCTGCCGCCGCTGGAACTGTTCGGCGCTGGCCTTGCGACCACGCTGGTCAATTGCGCGACGTTTGTTGCCGCGCTCTGGTTTGCGACGCGCCGCAAGCCGTTCAGCGAGTACCGTATCCTCGTCCGCCTGTGGCGCATCGACTTGTCCTTGATGCGCCAGCTCTTCCTGATCGGCGCACCGATCTCGATCGCATTCCTGATGGAATACGGGCTGTTTTCTGCGGCCGCACTGCTGATGGGCCTGATTAGCACCACCGCGCTCGCCGCGCATCAGATCGCGCTGCAGGTCACGGCTATCCTGTTCATGATTCCGTTCGGCATCAGCATGGCGGCAACCGTGCGGGTCGGCCATGCGGTCGGCCGCAATGACGGCGCGGGCGTGAGACGAGCCGGCCTGGTTGCGATGCTGCTCGGCGTCGTGATCGCATGCGTACTGACGCTCGCGGTGGTCGCGGCCCGCTTCGATATTGCGGAATTCTTCCTCGGTGGCACGGCCGAGAATGCCACAGCGACGATCGAGCTGGCGGCAACGCTACTCCTGGTCGGCGCGAGCTTCTTCGTGACCGACGCGATGCAAAGCATCGCGGCGGGCAGCCTGCGCGGGCTGAAGGACACCCGCGTGCCGCTGTTGTTCGCGGCTGTCAGTTATTGGCTCGTCGGATTCACCTTGAGCTACATTCTCGCCTTCCGCACCGGCCTGGACGCAGTGGGCGTGTGGATCGGCTTGTCTATCGGGACTGCGGTCTACGCGGCTTTATTGGTTCTGCGTTTTCGGCGGCTGGTCCGCGAGCTGCAGTTTGTCGGCCTGTCGTGAGGGTCAGGCCAAGGCCCCAAAACAAGTCTCGCAAAACACGGGCCTGATGTGCGACGGGCGTGGTTGACGTTGGGAGGTTGCAGCCGTACCAAAACGGCAAGACAAAATTGAGAGGCAACGCCATGGTGCAAGAGACCGCCACGCTGGCCGGCTATGTCGCCGGGCTGAAATTCGAAGACATTCCGCCGGAGGTGCTGGATCGCGCCAAGGTCCTGACGCTGGACTTTCTCGGTAGCGCCATCCGTGCGCGGCGCGACGCCGAATCCACGCCCTCGCTTTTGAAGATGCTGGAAGGGCTTTCGCTCGACGGCAAGGGCGAGGCGACCGTGTTCGGCGATACCAAGACCTGGACGCCGGCGGTGGCGGCGCTGCTCAATGGCACCTTAGGGCACTCACTGGATTTCGACGACACCCACGCCGATTCCTCGCTGCACCCGAGTGCGCCAGTGGTGCCGGCGGCTCTTGCCGTCGGCGAGATGGTGGGCGCGTCCGGCCGCGATGTGTTGACTGCGATTGTCGCGGGCTATGAAGTGTGCTGCCGGCTTGGCAATGCGCTCGATCCGACTTCGCACTACGCGCGCGGTTTCCATCCCACTGCGACCGCCGGCACCTATGGTGCTGCTGCAGCCGCCGCAAAGCTATATGGGCTGTCCGAGGCGCAGATCATCTCGGCCTTCGGCGTCTCCGGCAGCCAGGCCGCAGGCTCGCTGCAATTCCTTGTCAACGGCGCCTGGAACAAGCGCTACCAGGTCGGCGCTGCCGCGATGAACGGCGTGATCGCCGCGACGCTCGCGCGCAACGATTTTGTTGGCTCGATCGAGTCGGTCGAGGGCAAGCACGGGCTCCTGGTCGGCTACAGCGATAATGCCCATCCAGACAAGGCAACTGCGGGTTTGGGCTCGACCTACGAGACCATGAAGATCGGCGTGAAGCCCTATCCCAGCTGCCGCTACACCCATGCTGCGATCGACGCCATCATCGACATGCGGCGCGAGCACAATCTGACGCCGGACCAGATCAAGCGTATCGAGATCGGGCTGCACCGCAACGGCATTACGCTCACCGGCGATGCCGCGACCAAGCGGCATCCGCGTTCGATCGTCGGCGGCCAATTCTCGATGTTCTTCACCGGCGCGATTGCGCTCGACCAGGGCCGCTTCGGCTGGGACGATTACGACCGGCTTGGTGATGCCGCGATCGACGCGCTCGCCGACAAGTTCGACGTCGTGCAGGACGACCGGCTCGAGATCGGCCGCAAGCATCCCTTCGGCGCGCGCGTCTCCATCACCACCGAAAACGGCGTGCATGAGCGGCTCCACGCCGACCCATCCGGCGAGCCGAACTCCTTCCCGGACGCGGCAGCGATGCAGCAGAAGTTCCTGACGCTGGCCCGCCCCGTGCTGAGCAACCGCGCCGAGCAGCTGGCGAACGCGATCCTCTCACTGGAGCGATTCGATCGCGTGGCGCAGGCGACCCAGTTGGGACGGCAGTAAGTCACTATTTGCGCCGATCGCAGAGCGAGTCGGGATCGCCTCGCCCCGCCTGCGGGGAGAGGGGGCATGCGCAGCGTCGCTCCCTCGCGCAAGCACTTTTCAATTGGTGTTGGCTAGCTTCTCCTTGCCCGCAGTCGCAGCCACCACGTCGCGCACCAGCTGCGAGACGCCATCGGCATCGAGCGGAAAGTTCACCGTCCGGCCAAAGCGGGCAATAACCAGGCGCTGTGAGGGGATGATGATGACATATTGGCCGATCGATCCCTTGGCGAGAAAAGCATCGCGCGGCCAGCCCTCGGCTGACCGGTAGTTTGCGCCGCGGCTGTCGCCGAGATTGGTCCAGAAGCCCGCGCCATAGCCGACGAATCCGCCTGGCGTCGGCGCCGCCGAATATTTCACCCAGCCCTCGGGCAGGATGCGCCTTCCTCCCACGACGCCGTCATCGAGATAGAGCTGGCCGAACCGCGCCCAGTCGCGAGCGGAGGCCATCATCTGGCTCGATCCTTCCGGTGTACCGCTGGCATCGAACTCGATGGTGACATGGCGCATGCCGAGCGGCGCGAACAATTCGTCGCGGGCGAAGCGCAGGTAATCCGATGGCCGGCCGCCCACCGCATTGCGGATGATCTGCGAGAGAATCAGATAATTGCCGTCATGATAGCTCCAGGCGGTGCCGGGCGGGGTCGCGAGCGCAATGCTCTCGGCATAGCTTGCCATGTCTGGCTCAACGAACTTCATGCGGTTGACCGGCTCGAAGGCGGCGCCAAGCGAGGCCTGCAGCGAGGAGCCAAGTCCAAGCCCCGCGGTGTGACGCAACAACTCATCGATGGTGATGGCGTGGCGCGGATCGTGCGGATCGTGCCATGCGGCGACCGGCGCCGGCTTGTCGAGCGCAAGCTTGTCTTGACGGACGAGGATGCCCACCAAGGCCGACGTTACCGACTTGGTCGCGGAAAAGCCAAGCAGCGGCGTGTCGATGCCGATGCCGTCCGCGTAGCGCTCGCCGATGATGCGGCCGTCCTTCATCACGACGATCGCCCGGGTGTGGCGGAACGGTGGCCGCTCGGGCTCGGCGAAAGCGCGGTCCAGCGCCGCAGCCAGTTGCGGATTGGCCGGAACCGGCGCAGGTCCCGCAATATCCGGCAACAGCGGGGGCTCGTGATCGACGGGAGGCACCACGATCTCGGCCGCCGCGGCGCCATGGTCGAGATAGCAACCCGCCCCGTAGCGGTAGACGGCGTGGCTGCGGCCAAGACCGAACAGCGTCACCGTGACGTCCTTGCGCGCCCGATCGATACGGAAGTCCATAGCCCAGGTGAGCAGGCCGGCTCCAGGCATGGCGTCAGTGGTCTCAGCAAACGTCCTTTCCGGATCGAGCCCCGAGACGAAGGTTTCGCTGCAGAGAATATTGGCGACAAAGCCGGTGACCACCTTTGGCACGTCGCGCGCCCGCGCTGCAGTGAACACCAAGGCGCCTGCCACGGTGGTGGTTGCGAGAGCGAGGAACAGACGTCGCTTGGTCATGGCTGTCTCCGGCATGCGCATTGTCGCGTGCTGCGCATTAGGCGCGGACAGGCGAATTCCGCTCGCCGATTTCGAAAATCGCTCTCGCCGAAAGCCATCTCGCCTCGCCGATTCTGAAATAATCTCGTCTTCACAATGGTTTGCCGTTCAGGCTGCGGACGCCTTGAGCCTGCGATATTCGCTCGGCGTCACCCCCGTCATGGCCTTGAAAGCGCGGTTGAAGGGCCCGAGCGACTGGAAGCCGGCATCTATCGCGATGGTGATCACGGGAACCTCGGCCTGCGCGGGGTCGGCGAGGGCCGCCTTGGCCTCCTCGATCCGGTGGTTGTTCAGGAAGGCATTGAAGTTGCGGTAACCAAGTTTCTGGTTGATCAGGCGCCGCAACCGGTATTCCGGGATCCTCAGTTTGGTGGCCAGCGTGCCGATGGTGAGATTGTCGTGCCGGTAGACCCGCTCGTCCGCCATCAGCCGCATCAAGGCATCGACTAGCTTCTGGTCAGCGGCAATGGTGTCTTGGGTGATAGACGCGACCGGCACGCTCGCGACAGGCGCCATCTCGGACTCGGCGAACAGATCGCCGGCCGTCACCTGCATCATCGCAATCGATATCCAACCCACGATTCCGGCAAGCAGCGCCGCATTCACGGTGTTGGCGATATCGGCGGCGTCGGTTCCGAAGGTGAATATTTGCAGCGCGTCGTTCAATCCGCCATAGAGCGCCGCGACCACCACGATAAACACCCTCAAGCGCCGGCGCCCCTCGACCAGATCGGCCGACCAGGAGCTGACGGTCTGGCCCAGCGCCAGACCAATGAAGCCGAGCGTGAGGAGGTTGATCGCGACAACGGCGGCGCGCGCGTGCCCGCCGGGAACGATCACCAGGCAATTGACGAAGCTGAAAGCCGCGACAGCGCCCCAGACCAGCGCGTGCCAGGGCCTGAGCACGAAGGCATCGTCGAACAGCGCCCGGCAAAACAACCAGAACACCACGACATCGCCGGTCGAGAGCGCAATCAGCGCTGCGTGCCAGATCGGAATCGAAGACGGCGCGCCGATGCTGAGGGTACCGGCATGCGCGGCCGCGCCGAGCGCGAAGGCAACCGCAAGCCGGCCGGCGACGCGCCGGCCGAAGTCGCGGAACAACGACGCCGCGAGCACTAGCAGCAGCGCGATGGTGCCACTACGCAGCGCAATATCGATGGTGGCAAGCGACATCGGATCTCTTCAGGTCAAACCGACAATCATTGTACCGATCATCAGCCGGCGCTTCAATTTTGCCGGAGCCATGCATTGCGCGCCGTCACCCAGATGTCGACGGTATCTCCCGACATCTGCGTCTCGCCTTCGATCCTGGCGCCGAGACGGCGCGCGACGGCCTGTGAGGCCAAATTCTCCGGACTGATGCAATGGATGACTTCTTCGATCTCGAAGGTCGCAAACACCCAGTCGATCGCCGCACGCGCGGCTTCGACCGCATAGCCACGGCCGCGCAACTCCCTGGTAATGCCCCAGCCGACCTCGAAGCCGGGCCAGGTCGGCGGAAACCACGGACCGAC
>JGI12627J18819_10000724_pt1 | contig 10955 bp, 8 predicted proteins | sample TexAe_OM1H0_M2_FD_18819 | JGI IMG/M metagenome (IMG submission 18819)
CAGCAATCTTGATGTACGCAGACGCCTTTTTCGTTGCGAGAACGCGTGGCGTGGCGTGGTCATACAGATACTGCGGAAGATGCGCCTCAGCCCCGTCCCACTCCGTCCGCGAAAAGCGTCCCTGCGACTCCCGAAGTGCGCCCTCTGCGCGCGAAACCTGCCCGCTGGTCAGAATCGCGAAAGGTGACTGCTCCTGAATCTTCTGCGCCGGAGCATCGAGCCCGGCCGCTGCAAGAATCTGCTCCAGCTCGCCCGTGCCGACTACTGCATCGACCTCTGGAATGTTCTTGCGAATCTCATCTCGATAGCGTTCGACCAGGCATCCGGCCACGATCAGCTTGCGCGCCCTACCCGCCGCCTTATGCCGCGCCATCTCCAGAATCGCGTCCACCGATTCCCGCTTCGCCGCATCGATAAACGAGCAGGTGTTGACGACCAGAATTTCAGCCGCCTCAGGATCGGAAGTCATCTGGGCTCCGGCGCGGTTCAGCAGACCCATCATCACTTCGCTGTCCACCAGGTTCTTTGGGCAGCCAAGCGAGACAAACCCCACTTTCGGCTTACTTGCAGAAGTCTCGGATTTTTGTGAGGTGACAAGGCTCTGAGCCTCGTCCAGGAAAAGTCGCGTCACACTTCTATTTTATCTGACGGACAAAGTGGAATCGTCTCGAAGACTGAGCTCGCGCCGCCCCGCGCGAGTGCTATCATTGGGTGTGCCGGGTCCTACGCGGCGCAATCCCGCCAACCCCGCCAGGTCCGGAAGGAAGCAACGGTAACGGGCCAGTGCGTGCGCAGTAGGTTGCCCGGTACATACTAACCGGTGATTACACAATCCTTACAATCACCTCGATAGACAGCGGCGGAATGGCTCGGCGACAATAACCTTTTGTATTCAGCCAACTGGAGAAACTCATTGAGCCTTACCGTGCGTCCCCGTGCGTCTCGACGCGCAAAAATCAGTGCCTTGGGAACCTATGTTCCTCCCCGCGTTCTTTCGAACAAAGACCTTGAAAAGATGGTGGACACTTCAGATGAGTGGATTTTCTCGCGTGTCGGCATACGCGAGCGCCACTTGGTTGATAAGGGCATGGCTACCAGCGATATGGCTGTCGAGGCCGCGAAGAAGTGCCTCGCTGAGCGAGGCATTCCCGCTGCGGAGCTCGAGGTCATCATCGTTGCGACAGTCACTCCGGATATGTTTTTTCCCGCAACAGCATGCCTGGTTCAGGACAGGCTTGGTGTCGCAGGTGCGTGGGGATTCGATCTTTCAGCCGCTTGCTCGGGATTCGTCTACGCTCTTCAGGTCGGCAGCAAGTTGGTTGAAAGCGGCGCCCATTCAAAAGTCATGGTTATCGGCGCGGACACCATGTCGTCCATCATCGACTATACCGACCGCGCGACCTGCGTACTCTTTGGAGACGGCGCGGGCGCAGTTCTGATCGAGCCTGCTCAGGAAGGCGAGATTGGCATGATCGATTTCGAACACGAGATCGATGGTTCCGGCGCGCCCGCTCTCAAAATGCCAGGAGGCGGGAGTCTGAATCCATCGACGTGCAAGACCGTTGAGGGCAAAATGCATTACGTACATCAGGACGGCCAGACGGTATACAAATTTGCCGTCCGCAAAATGGTTGAAGTGTCTGAGTCAGTCCTCCATCGCAATGGTGTCTCCATCGCCGAACTCGGCTGCTTCATTCCCCATCAGGCAAATCAGCGCATCATCACGTCCAGCGCGGAACGTCTCGGCCTGCCGCTTGAACGCGTCATCATCAACATCGATCGCTTCGGCAATACCACCGCCGGTACGATTCCTCTCGCCATGCAAACAGCGCGCGAAGAGGGAAAACTGAATAAAGGCGATCTTGTATTACTCACCAGCGTCGGCGCCGGCTTTACGGTTGGATCGTGCTTACTGCGCTGGGAGATTTAGTCGAGCATCACCCACTCTGCACGCCCTAAGTAGTCGCCTTTGCCGTCGCGCCCTTGCCGTGCCTGTGCTGATTGCGCCGGTATTTCCAAACCCCGAAACAAATCGCTCCGATCAGCAGGGCAATAAAAACCCACAGGATTACGTCTGACCATCCGGCGAGATAACGCGCCCATAGGCGGATAACGATGCGGCCATACGTCGCCCCAAGCCACGCAAGCACGCCATAGCGTATAGTCCGAGCCGCTCCGAGTGCGATCATGTATCGCTTGCGCGATACACCGAGCGCTCCCGCAGCCAGCAGAAAGGGCATAAGCGGTACGGGCGGCGGCAGAAGGCATGCAACACCAACGGTCAGCATTCCCCTGCGCGTCACCCAGCCCTTGATGCGCTTCAGCAATCGTCCTGAAGCATATCGCTTCAGCATCGCTTCACCGCCCTTCTTGCCCGCGCCCCACGTAAAAACTCCCCCTAGAAGGCTTCCCGAAATTCCCGCCAACGCTGTCAGAAATGGATTTTCGTGATGCGCCGACAGCAGAACGATCAGCAGATCGCTGGTTCCCGGAATCGGCAATGGAATGATCGAAGCGTCAATCGCCGCGACACCGAAAATTCCCGCCACGCCGAAATGAAGCAGCCAAGCCGGCATGAGGCGCTGGTGCCGCGCGTGCTGGAGCATCAGAATCACGCTCACTTGGACGCGACAATCCGCAATCGCGTCTAACAACCCCTCTTATTTCATAGAAATCTCAAGGTTGGAACCGCTGGCAGCGCGCTGCATTCCGCAGCGTAACGGTAGAAAAGATCCAGTCCTGCAAGGCACGCGTCATCGAGGAAGTAGTAAATGTTCTCTGTCAGATAACTTTGCAGCGCCGCCGCTGGTAACGGCTTTCGCGTCGACCATTCTCGTGCCAGTTCGTCAATGTGCAACAAACCCTGATCGCGTGACCGCTGGAAATCCTCGACCAACTGGGATGTGGATACTGTTTTCGCTCCAAACGCATCGTCGCGTACAGCCCAGAACGCCGAAACCCATGGCGTCCCTGTCCACGCGCGCCACTCATGCGCTAGGTCCAGATATTCCAGCCGCTCTCCCGTACGGGCCTCTCGCGCCCCTCTATCGCTAAGCGCCAGTAGCGCAGGGTCACCGATCAGCAGTGCAGCATCGGCAAGGCGCAACATTGCCTCAAGATCAGGAGCATGCGCAACAAACTCGGACGAAGTTCTCCAAAGCTTCGCAAAAAAGATGCGCGTGTAAGCCGCGGACGTCAACGATGCCGTATCGAGCGCAACCCGCTTTGCGCCCCGCACTCCGTCCGCGCCGCGCACCACAAGCAGAATCGACTGCACGTGGTCGAGCGAAGCAATGGCGCATCCGGGCACAATCGCTGCACGAGGAATCGAACAGTAGGCCGCTACAGGAATCAATCCGATATCCGCGGTTCCGTTGCGCATCCGTCGCGCACACTCGGATGGTGTCGAACAGGTGATTGAATACCGCTGCAAAAGTTCATCGCGCAGCGGAGCATGGTCGAAATCCCACATCAGCGGCGCCGGATTTATAAAATCAATCGCCGCAATCTCTAACTTTTTCCTTATCGGACTCACTCGACAGTGTAACAACCGTAACCGCCATGACCGCGCTTTCGCTTGACTTGAATCTTGTCAGCGGCTACGCTCCCATCAATCTCCTTAATAAACTCCATTCGGAACCTGATGATCCCTGCTCCGTCCGAACAAGCAATCGCCCCCGCACTCACTGAAGATCGAATCGCGTGGCTCGCGCTTGCGCTCACGCCTCAGCTTGGGCCGCGCCGTATTCTGCGCGCCATTGAGAATTGCGGCTCTGCATCGAGAATTCTTTCCCTGAGTCTCACTGAACTGGAGTCATTGCACTTCCCGGTAGAGAGCGTGCAGTTCCTCTTTGACGGCCACGCTCGCCGGGTAGCCGACCAGCAGATCGAAGACCTCGCGAAAACCGGCGCCACCTTCATCACCTATGAGGATCCGACCTACCCGGAGCGGCTGCGTGAAATATTCGATCCGCCGGCGCTGCTCTGGATACGTGGCAACGTTCAGCTTTTATCACAGCCTTCCCTGGCCGTGGTCGGCACGCGTCATCCCACTCCCTACGGAACCGGAATGGCCGAAATGCTCTCGCGCGATCTCGCTGGTCGCGGGCTCGTCATAATGAGTGGAATGGCCCGTGGTATCGATACCGCAGCGCACAAAGGAGCNATCGCCGCGAAGCGTCCCACGATCGCCATCTGGGGCACAGGCGTGGATGTTGTCTACCCAAAGGAGAACAAATCGCTTGCCGAACAGATCGTCGCAGGCGAAGGCGCAATCATTTCTGAATTTCCTCTGGGAACATTTCCCGCTCCGCAGAATTTTCCGAAGCGCAATCGCATCCTCAGTGGAATGAGTCTAGGTGTTCTCGTGATTGAAGCCGCCGAATACAGCGGTACCCGCGTGACCGCCCGCTGCGCGATCGAGCAGAACCGTGATGTATATGCCGTTCCGGGGAACGTCACTACAAAAAACGCGTGGGGACCTAACACGCTGATTAAACAGGGCGCGAAGCTCACTGCAACCTGGGAGGATGTGTGGGAGGAACTACCCACCCCTGTTAAAGTCCAATTAACCGCGGAGTTAGGCTCTGAATCCAACCCGGGCGCTCCTGCATCCTTATTTAGCGAGGAGCCGTTGCCACCGCACGAGAGCCGCATAATGAGCATCCTCCGCCACGACGAAGCGTTGCAACTTGACGAGATCATGGAAAAGCTGGAGTCTGAACTTAGCTCCTCGGAGATTTTTACTGCGCTTTTCGAACTGGAGCTTGCAGGTCGCGTCCGGCAACTTCCGGGAAAAAACTACGTCAAAAGTTTTTGAACAGACCCGCTTCTGACAACGTAAAGATAAGAAACAAATGGAAAAGGGATTCACAGTTGTCCCTGCTTCCGGACGCATGCAGAGCCGCGTCTGTTAATATGCGTTTCTGTCGCAAAGGAAAAGAATGAGCAAATCACTTGTGATCGTCGAGTCCCCCGCCAAGGCAAAGACGATCGGCAAATATCTCGGTAAGAACTTCCAGGTTGAAGCCTCTGTCGGCCACGTCAAAGATCTGCCGAAAAACAAGATTGGTGTCGACCTCACCGATGGAACGTTCGAGCCCGAGCTGATCGTCATTCCTGGCAAGGAAAAAGTTGTTGATCGTCTGCGCAAGCTCGCGAAGAGCGCTGACAGTGTCTATCTCGCGCCCGACCCTGATCGCGAAGGCGAAGCAATCGCCGCGCATCTCGCGGACGAGCTCCGTGGCATAGTAAAAAAGAGCGCAATCCATCGCGTCACCTTTAATGAAATCACTCCGAAGGCCGTGAAAGCTGCCTTCGAGCACGCCCGGGGCATTGATCAGCACCTGGTTGATGCGCAGCAGACACGTCGCGTACTTGACCGCATTGTGGGCTATCAGATCTCTCCGCTGCTCTGGGACAAGGTTCGCCGCGGACTCTCAGCCGGACGCGTTCAAACAGTAGCTTTGCGACTTATCGTTGAGCGCGAGCAGGAAATCAAGGCATTCAATCCGGTCGAATATTGGACCATTGACGCAAATCTGCGCCCTTCATCTAACGTGCAGGAATTCACCGCGCACTTCATCGGCATCGACGGCGAGCGGGCCCGAGTTGAGACAGTCGATGCGCCATCATTGCCCGACCAGAAGCTTACGGACGCAACTATCGCGCAGCTTGAAAAGGCCGCATGGTCTGTCCGCAACGTCGAACGCAAGGAGCGCAAGCGCAACCCCGCGGCTCCGTTCACCACAAGCAAACTGCAGCAGGATGCATCTCGCCAGCTCGGCTTCAACGTCAAGCGCACCATGGGCGTTGCCCAGCGGTTGTATGAGGGCGTGGAGATCCATGGCGACGCCGTAGGCCTCATCACCTACATGCGTACCGACTCCACACGCGTTGCTCCGGAAGCAATTCAATCCGTGCGCGGCTGGATCGGTGAGAAGCTTGGCAAGCAATATCTGCCCGAGTCCGCGAACACGTTCAAGTCGAAGAAAGACGCACAGGACGCCCACGAAGCTATTCGTCCGTCTGATCCCGAACTGCATCCCGAAGACATTCGCAAATGGCTCTCAGACGAGCAGTACAAGCTGTATAAGTTGATCTGGCAGCGTTTCGTAGCTTCGCAGATGATGCCGGCTATCTACGATCAGACCACCGTCGATATCGCCGCCAAGGCTGATCGCACTTATGACTTCCGCGTGACTGGTTCTGTCCTCAAGTTCGACGGCTTCCTCAAGGTCTACGAAGAGTCAAAAGAGAAAAAGGATGAGGAGGACGAGGCACTCGCCAATAAGCTGCCTGCGCTCACTACCGGCGACAGTCTTACGTTGAATAGCCTTAAGCCCGAGCAGCACTTCACCGAACCGCCTCCGCGATACAACGAAGCCTCGCTCGTAAAGGAACTTGAAGAGCGCGGCATCGGTCGCCCCTCTACGTATGCGTCAATCATCAACACCATCCAGGATCGCGAATACGTCCAGAAGATGGGTGGGCGCAACGGACGCTTTGTTCCCACCGAGATCGGAACAGTGGTTAACGGTCTTCTTGTGAAGAATTTCCCGTACATTTTCGATACGAAATACACGGCTCGTCTTGAAGAAGAGCTCGACGACATCGAGGATGGCAAGGAAAAGTGGACTGATCTGCTTAAGGGCTTCTACGGCTACTTCGAAAAAGAACTGAAAGTAGCCGACAAGCAGATGGAGAACATTAAGCGCATGGAGAAGCCCACTGATCAAGTGTGCGATGTGTGCGGTTCTCCGCTGGTCTTGAAGTGGGGTAAGTTTGGCTCCTTCTATGCATGCAGCGCCTTCGACAAAAAGAAAAAGGGAAGCTGTACCTTTACCAAAGAGAACTTTGAGGCCAAGCCAAATCTTGCTCTGCCAGGCGACGAATCCGAGCAAGAAGAGGAGTACTGCGAAAACTGCGGTCGGGTAATGGTTCTTCGCAATGGCCCGTGGGGTCCGTTTATGGCCTGCCCTGGCTACAACGAAGACCCTCCCTGCAAAACAGTGCGCCGTTTGCACCAGAAGCAGCAGCAGAAACCGCCTCAGCCGCTCGACGAAAAATGTCCGAAGTGCGGTGAGCAGCTTGTCCTGCGAAATGGTCAGTATGGCGAGTTCGTCTCGTGTTCTGCCTATCCAAAGTGCAAGTACATCAAGCAGAACACAATCGGGGTGAAGTGCCCGAAGTGCCACGAGGGCGACATCGTCGAGAAAAAAGCGCGGCGCGGCAATCTCTTTTACGGATGCTCCGAGTATCCGAAATGCGATTTCACCGCAAACTACAAGCCAGTGGACAAGAAATGCCCGGAGTGCGGCAGTCCCTACTTGCTTGAGAAGACGTTGAAGTCCGGAGTCTACCTCGTCTGCCCAAACAACAGAAAACCTTCCGCCGATGAAGAGGCAGCTCCCAAGAGGCGCTCAAAGAAAGGCGAGCCGGAGAGCGATGTTGCTTGCAGTTACACAAAACGCATTGGTGACCCACCTCCGCCTGAAGAAAAGAAGCCGGTCCCAACCGCGAAGACACACGGCCCCCTTGTGGAACAGCCCGCATAAACCAGAAGCGGCGAATGGTAATCTCAAGACGTAGATGAGATTCCTCGCCGCTTTCATTCTTCTCTCCATATCGTTCTCATCAGTTTCTTTTGCTCAAAGCGCGTCGCAACAGGAATGCCTGCTGAGCACTCTGAAAATATGTGCGGTCCACGTTGTTCAGGATGAAGCCGGTATCCTCGCAAGTCCTGTCAGAACCAGGCCCAAAGATCTTCTTTGGCTCGTTCCCTTCGGAGTAGCAACCGGAGTAGCACTTCATTATGACGCTCAGGCGATGAGCGAGCTGGGGGTCAACCAGCAGCGCCAGAATAGATTCGAAACCATTTCCAACGTCGGCGGCATTTACGCGCCGCTCGCAGCCTCTGCCGCAGGCTATTTTATCGGCGATGTCCGGCACAATTATCTTCTTCGCGAAACCTCCGTCCTCTCTGCCGAATCAATGGCTGACGCAACTATCCTGAATCAGGGATTGAAGTATGCGATCGATCGCCAGGACCCAATGCAGGGCGATGGTACCGGACGCTTCTGGCCGCATGGACCGAGCACCTGGCCCGACGGTCAGTCGATGCCGTCGGAACACGCCATGAACGTCTGGGCATTCGCTCACGCCGTCGCAGCGCAGTACAATGGCACAGCAACTAAGGCCATTGTTTATTCGCTCGCAACCACCGTTTCAGCCTCCCGTGTTATCGCCCGCCAGCATTTTCCGTCAGATGTCGTTGTTGGCAGTGTTTTTGGTTATCTCATCGGCGGATACGTCGTGCATCGTCGATCGCGCGAATCCGGTTACATCTCGCTGTCGAGTGTAGCAACACCCAACGGCCGAGGCTTCCAGCTTTCGTATAACTTTGCGCATTAACGTATTTCGAAATATTGCAGCCCGAGCTGTAACAATAGAGTCAACGCCACCAACAGGGAGCGATGACTCGGTACGATCTTGAGTGGCACACTCTTTCCAAAATATGCCGTAGAGCGAGGCTCGTACCATGCTGTAGAACATGGTTCCACATCCCTATACCGATTCTTGAAAATATTCTCCGTCCCATCCTCGTCTATCTCGCGCTTATCATCCTCATCCGTGTTTTCGGCAAATGCGAGCTGGCGCAACTCAATCCTTTCGACCTCGTCGTGCTCCTCTCGCTATCCAATACCGTTCAGAACGCGATCATCGGAGATGACAACTCTCTCTCGGGCGGCATCATCGGAGCCTTTACGTTGCTCGCGACCAACTGGATCGTCGTGCGCATACTGTACGGCTCACCCAAACTCAACCGTGCACTCGGCGGCGTCGAACGCACTCTGATACACGATGGCCGCGTAGACAACTACGCATTGAAAAAGGAGCTACTCAGCTATGAAGATCTCCTGACCGTCGTTCACCGCCAGGGTTTTGAAAATTGTCAGGAGGTCGCTCCGCTGCGTCCTCCAGCCGAACGGAGCGCTCTACGTCGAGGGTCGCAAGCCTTCAGCCGACGAAGACCGTCAGAAGGTCCTGCTTGATAGGCTCGACGAAGTCACTCGGGGATTGAAAGCCCGGCGCGCCAAACTCGGATAGATTCCCCTAAGTGCCATCGGATTTATACTTCTCTGTCGTTCTTCGAAAATTCAGGAGTCGTTCATGCCGTCCGCCATTGACTATGCCCGTCAGAACAAGGCCCGCTTTCTCGACGAGCTCAAGTCTCTTCTTCGCATCCCTTCCGTGTCCACACTGCCTGAACACAAGGCGGATGTAGCTCGAGCGGCGTCTTGGTTGGCAGACGAGCTCAAGCGCATCGGTTTGGAACACGTTGAAGTCATCAAGACCGCAGGACACCCGCTCGTCTACGCTGATTGGCTGCACGCGCTGGGCAAACCTACCTGCCTCTGCTATGGACATTACGACGTTCAGCCGCCAGACCCGATCGATGAGTGGAAGACCCCGCCATTCGAGCCCGCCGAGCGGAACGGCAACCTCTACGCGCGCGGTGCAGTCGATGACAAGGGCCAGATGTACATTCACATCAAAGCCCTTGAATCTTTATTCAACGCAAATGGAGGCAAGTTGCCAATCAATGTTCGCGTTCTTCTCGAAGGCGAAGAAGAAGTAGGCGGCGAGCAGATTGCAAAATTCGTCCGGGAAAAAGGCGATCGCCTCAGGGCAGACTTCGCGCTCATCTCCGACACAGAACTGTTCGCGCCCGATCTGCCCACGCTCTGTGTCGGACTACGCGGCATGATCTACACGGAGATTGAAGCACGGGGTGCAATGACCGACTTGCATTCCGGGATGTACGGTGGGGCCGCGCCCAATCCCTTCATCGCGCTCGCTCAAATCATCGCGCAGCTCATGGACGCGTCCGGTCACATTCTCATCCCTGGCTTCTACGACGACGTGAAAGCTCCCAGCAGTGACGAATTAAAGACCTGGAAACAGCTGCCATTCGATGAGGAGCACTACCGAAAAACCGAAGTAGGCTCAAAGTGCCTAACCGGTGAGCCCGAATTCTCCGTTCTTGAGCGTACCTGGTCGCGGCCCTCGTTGGACGTCCATGGAATGCCCGGCGGCTTCATCGGTGAGGGCGCAAAAACAGTCATTCCGGCTAAAGCCGTAGCAAAAATCTCCATGCGCCTCGTACCCGATATGACGCCGGAAAGGGCTTTTGCTAAATACAAGTCCTACGTCGAATCCCTCAGTCCCGCCGGAATCACTCTCAACGTACGCCTTATTCATTCTGGCGAGTCGAGCGTAATCAGAACCGATAATCCGTACATACAGGCAGCAACCCGCGCATTGAAGCAGGTCTGGAAGAAGGACACCGTATTCATTCGCTCCGGCGGGTCAATCCCGATCGTCGGCGACTTTGAGCGCCATCTCAAAATTCCTTCGGTCATGATGGGCTTTGGCCTTCCCGACGACAATCTTCACGCGCCGAACGAGAAGTTCCACATCGCAAACTTCCATCGCGGGATTGAATCCGTGATCGCGTTCTTTGAAGAGCTAGGCAAGTGAACGCGTTTGTTCTCGTAGGTGGTCAAAGTACGCGCATGGGCCGCGACAAAGCGCTCATTGAGTTGAACGGACGTCCACTGATCGCTTACGCTCTCCACAAGCTGAGTAGCCTCGGGTTCTCGCCACGAATCGTCGGCTCGCGCCCCGACCTCGCAACCTACGCGCCTGTCATTCCCGACAACTATCCGCGAACTGGTCCGCTCGGTGGAATCGAAGCCGCACTATCTGCGAGCGATGCGGAGCAAAATCTCTTTCTTCCCGTTGATCTGCCCTGGCTCCCACCACAATTCCTGCGATGGATGATCGACCGTGTTGCCCTCACAAACGCGCTGGCCACTGTCCCCCGACTGAAAGGTCGCCCCGAGCCGTTATGCGCCGTGTACCGCCGGGCGCTCCTGCCCCTCGCACAAGCT
>JGI12627J18819_10000725_pt1 | contig 10948 bp, 7 predicted proteins | sample TexAe_OM1H0_M2_FD_18819 | JGI IMG/M metagenome (IMG submission 18819)
AGGCGCCGACCGAATCCGCGATGTTTCGGAAGCGGGCCCAATCGATGACGCGGGAATAGGCGGAAAAACCCGCCACGATCATTTTTGGGCGATGTTCCTGGGCCAGGCGGGCGACCTGGTCATAGTCGATCATGCCGGTCTCTGCCACGAGTCCGTACTGGACTGCCTTGAAGAACTTGCCTGAAAAATTCACTTTCGCGCCGTGCGTAAGGTGACCGCCATGATCCAGGCTCATGCCCAGAATGCCATCGCCGGGGCTCAGCAGGGCAAAATAGACGGCCGCATTGGCCTGAGAGCCCGAATGCGGCTGGACGTTGGCATAGGCCGCACCGAACAGCTGCTTGGCTCGCTCAATGGCCAGGGTCTCGGCGATGTCGACGAATTCGCAACCGCCGTAATAACGCTTGCCCGGGTAGCCTTCCGCATACTTGTTGGTCAGCACCGAGCCCTGGGCTTCAAGAACACGAGGACTCGCATAGTTCTCCGATGCGATAAGTTCGATATGATCCTCTTGGCGGCCCAGCTCGCCGGCGATCGCTTGCGCGAGTTGCGGATCGAAGTCGGCAATGCCCATTTTGGCGCTAAACATGAACAAACTCCCGAAGATAGCCGGTAATTGTAGCGTATTGCAGTAGGGTTCCCTAGAAGCCGTGACAAGGGAGCTGCAGTCACGGATAATTCGCCTCTGTTCCCCGCGAATTCACGCGATTAATTCAAAACAGGCTATCGATGGCTCAGTTCATCTACACCATGAACCGGGTAGGCAAGGTCGTGCCGCCCAAGCGCATTATTCTGCGCGATATCAGCTTGAGCTTCTTTCCGGGCGCCAAAATCGGCGTGCTCGGCTTGAACGGTTCGGGAAAATCCACGCTTCTGAAAATCATGTCGGGCGTCGATAAGGACATCGAGGGAGAGGCCCGCGCACAAACAGGGATCAAGGTCGGCTACTTGCCGCAAGAACCCGTGCTCGACGATACCAAGACCGTGCGCGAGGTGGTTGCCGAGGGCGTAGGCGACGTGCAGAGCCTGATCGACCGCTTCAATGCGATCAGCGACAAGTTCGCGGAACCGATGTCCGATGATGAAATGAACAAGCTCATGGAAGAGCAGGCGAAGATGCAGGACAAAATCGACGCTGTCGGCGGCTGGGAGCTGGAGCGCAAGCTCGAGATCGCAGCTGACTCGCTGCGCCTGCCTCCGTGGGATGCCATGGTCGGCAAATTGTCGGGCGGCGAGAAACGCCGCGTGGCCTTGTGCCGCCTGCTTCTGTCCAAGCCCGATATGTTGCTGCTCGATGAGCCCACCAACCACCTGGATGCCGAGTCGGTCGCTTGGCTCGAGCATTTCTTGGAAGAGTATCCCAGCACCGTGATCGCGGTGACGCACGACCGCTACTTCCTCGACAATGTCGCGGAATGGATCTTGGAACTCGACCGCGGACACGGCATCCCCTGGCAAGGCAACTATTCCTCCTGGCTGGAGCAAAAAGGCCAACGGCTCGCCCAGGAAGAACGGCAGCAAGACGCACTGGCCAAGACCTTGAAGCGAGAACTGGAGTGGGTGCGCACGAATCCAAAGGCGCGCCAGGCCAAATCCAAGGCGCGCTTGCAGCGCTATGAGGAATTGGCGTCGCAGGAATTCCAGAAGCGCAACGAGACCAACGAGATCTACATTCCGCCAGGCGACCGCCTGGGTGATCTGGTGATCGAGTGCAAGAATCTGCGCAAGGGCTACAACGATCGGTTGTTGATCGACTCTTTGAGCTTCAATCTGCCGCCGGGTGGCATCGTCGGCATCATCGGACCCAATGGCGCCGGCAAGACCACGCTGTTCCGCATGCTGTCCGGCGTCGAGAAGCCGGACTCCGGCGAGATTCGTCTGGGTCCGACGGTCAAGCTGGCATATGTGGATCAGTCCCGCCAGGCGCTGAACGACAATAACACGGTGTGGCAGGAGATCTCAGGCGGCCTGGATCTCATCAAGGTCGGAAACTACGAAACCTCATCGCGCGGTTATGTGGGGCGCTTCAATTTCAAGGGCGTGCAGCAGGGGCAAATGATCGGCGAGCTGTCGGGCGGCGAGCGCAACCGCGTGCACCTGGCCAAAGTATTGAAAGCCGGCGGCAATGTGCTGTTGCTCGACGAACCCACCAATGACCTGGACATCGAGACGCTGCGCGCACTGGAAGATGCCTTGGTCGCATTCCCAGGCTGCGCGGTCGTCATTTCACATGATCGCTGGTTCCTAGACCGGATCGCGACGCATATCCTGGCATTCGAAGGCGATTCTCAAGTCGTCTGGTTCGAGGGCAACTATCAGGAATACGTCGAGGACTACAAGAAACGCAAGGGCGAGGATGCCAATCAACCTCACCGCATTCGCTACAAACCACTCTCGGGTTAAAGACTATGAGCATCTACATCACGCCGCAAGATGAGCTGCACGTCGAATATCAAGGCATCGCGGTGACTTGCCCGCACTGTCAGACCTTGACGCATCTCACCCCTGTGGCGGTGCCCAAGTTCGAAGAGTTGATGCGGCGCAAGCCGAAGCACGTCGGCATCGTGTTTCGCTGCGACACCTGCATCGAGCCTATTTTCCTGAAATTCGCGGTCAAAGCCTACACGGCATTGCGCGTGGAACTGTCGTCGAGCTACATCGAAATCGAACGTGCCCGCGAGCACTTTCCGCTGACTTATCTGCCCGAAGAGGCCGAAGAACTTTTCAAGGAAGCTCTCAATTGCTACTCGGCCGGCTGCTTCAACGCCTTCGGCTCCATGAGCCGGCGCACCGCGCAATCCTTGTTCAGAGAATTGGGCGAGCGGGGCAAATTGGAATTGTTCGACACCCTGCAGGAGATACGCTCGCTGGCGAGCCTCGACGATGACACGTTCTCGATCCTGCGTGCAGTACTGTTCGGCAGCGACAGCGACCCCTGGCCCAACCATCCCAACTTGAGCGCGGAACATGCGGGGATCTTGCTGGAAGTTATGCGCGATCTCCTCTATCAAACCTTCGTGCGCAAGGCCCGCTTGATACAAGCGGTGACCTTCCGCCGGTTCGTCGCGCCGAACCAGGCGGAAGCCGGCTAGAGCGTCAGGCTACGCGAGGAACACCCGCGCATTGCGGAACAGGCGGGTCCAACCGCCGTCCTCCGCCCATTCCTTCGATACCCAGGAATTCTGCACGCTGCGAAACACGCGCTCTGGATGCGGCATCAAGGATGTAACCCGTCCATCGACGCTGCATAGTCCGGCGAGGCCGAGCGCCGAACCATTGGGATTGAACGGGTATTTCTCAGTCGGCTGATCGCGATGATCGACGTATTGCAAGGTCACGAGATGCCGGCCGAGCAACGCGCCGGCACCCGACCCCTGATCGAATTCCGCCCTGCCCTCGCCGTGCGCCACGGCAATGGGCAGCACAGAACCCTGCATGCCCGCGAACAGGACCGAATTTGATTTCGGCACGCGTACCAGGGACAAGCGCGCCTCATATTGCTCGGAACGATTGCGCACGAAGCGCGGCCAATCCTCGGCGCCGGGTATCAGCTCCTTGAGCGCCGCCAGCATCTGACAACCGTTGCAGACGCCGAGCGTGAACGTGGATGTGCGCGCAAAGAATCCGGCAAACTCCTCGCGGGCGCGGGCGTTGAAAAGAATCGACTTGGCCCACCCTTCCCCTGCGCCGAGCACGTCGCCATAGGAAAAGCCGCCGCAGGCCGCCAACCCATGGAAGCGGCTTAGGTGAACGCGTCCCGCGAGAATATCGCTCATGTGCACGTCGAAGGCATCGAAGCCCGCGCGCGTGAACACGGCAGCCATTTCCACGTGGCTGTTCACGCCCTGCTCGCGCAAGATCGCAACCGCCGGGCGCGCGCCGCTTTTGATGAAAGGGGCCGCGACGTCGGCACTTGGGTCGTAGCTTAGAGTTGCGTGCAGGCCCGGATCCTCTGCATCCTCGAGCCGAGAAAATTCTTCCCGCGCGCAATCCGGATTATCGCGCAGTTCCTGCATGCGATAGGAGACCTCGCTCCAGCGCCGATGCAGCGCGGCACGCGCGCCTGTGAAGACCGGCCCGCCATTGGCGCTCACTTCGATGTCGTCGCCCATCGCCGGCTCGCCTATGTCGCGGCTGAGCCCTCCCAATCCATGCCGCGTCAAGATTTCCCGAGCTTCAACGGCGCGCGGCGCGGGCACCTGGATGACGGCGCCGAGCTCTTCAGCGAAGCAAGCGGCGATCGGATCGGCCACTGTTCCCAACTCTATGCGCAAGCCGCAATGCGCGGCAAAGGTCATTTCCAGCAGGGTCAACAGCAAGCCGCCATCCGAACGGTCGTGGTACGCAAGGATCAACTGCCGATCCTTCAGTTCGCGCAGGGCTGCGAACAAGGCTTGCAAGAGACCCGGGCTGTCGAGATCCGGCGGTGTCCCGCCATTCAATGAATGCACCTGCGCCCAGCACGATCCGCCGAGCCGGTCTTTGCCTCTCCCCAAGTCGATCAACAGCAGCCGCGAAGCCTCGGAGAGATTCAATTGCGGCGTCAGCGTTGCGCGCGCATCGTTGGCCGGGGAGAACGCGGAGACGATCAGTGAAACGGGGGCGAGCACCGCCCGCTCGCTGCCGCCTTCGCGCCAGCTCGTCTTCATCGACAATGAGTCCTTGCCGACGGGAATGGTAATGCCGAGCGTGGTGCACAGCTCGCTCACCGCGCGCACGGTGGCGTACAGCTCCGCGTCTTCGCCGGGCGTGCCGCATGCCGCCATCCAATTCGCAGATAGGCGAATGTCTCCCAGCTCGCGAATGTCCGCGGCCAGAATATTCGTGATTGCCTCCGCAACGGCCAGGCGGCCCGAAGCCGGCGCATCGAGCACGGCTACCGGGGCACGCTCGCCCATGGCCATCGCCTCGCCGCTGTACTCTTCGTAACTGCTCAAGGAAACCGCAACATCCGCGACCGGCACTTGCCAAGGTCCGACCATCTGGTCGCGGCTGATCAAGCCACTGACGGTGCGATCGCCGATGGTGATCAAGAAAGACTTGTCGGCAATCGTCGGCAAGCGCAGCAGGCGATCGAGCGAATCGTTCAAATCAGTCCCGGCAGTCGACAACGCGGAAGAGATTTTCGGCACCGATTGAACGTCGCGCGTCATGCGCGGGGGTTTGCCGAGCAATACCTCGATCGGCATGTCGACAGGCGTGCCATGCAACAGCGGGTCGGAAACCTTTAGAATGCCGTCGCCGGTGATTTCGCCGACCACGGCGAAGGGGCAGCGCTCGCGTTCGCACAGCGCTTTGAATTGCTCGGCGCTTCCGGGGACGAGCGCCAGCACATAACGCTCCTGAGCTTCGTTGCACCAGATTTCCATCGGCGACAGTTCGGATTCGGCGCTCGGAATCGTGCGTAAGTCGATTCTTCCGCCGCGATGGCTGTGCGCGATGGCCTCAGGAAGCGCATTCGATAGTCCGCCCGCGCCCACGTCATGGATCAGCAGGATGGGATTCGCCTCGCCGAGAGCCACGCAACGGTCGATGACCTCCTGCGCGCGGCGCTGAATCTCGGCGTTGCCGCGCTGCACGGAGGCAAAGTCCAACTCGGAGGAGCTCTGTCCGCTGCCGACCGACGAGGCGGCGCCGCCTCCCAAGCCGATCAACATCGCGGGGCCGCCGAGAACGATGAGGGGTGCGCCGACGACCACGTCTTTCTTTTCGACATCAGGACGCCGCACACTGCCCAACCCGCCGGCAACCATGATGGGCTTGTGATAGCCGCGGATGGCCGCCCCCGGCGCCGTAGCCTGTTCGAACACCCGAAAATACCCGCAGGTATTCGGCCGCCCGAATTCGTTGTTGAACGATGCCGCGCCGATGGGCGCGGCGATCATGATGTCGAGCGCCGAGGCGATACGGTCCGGCTTGCCGTAATCCGTTTCCCAAGGATTGGGCATGCCCGGAATCTTGAGATTGGAGACCGAGAACCCGGTCAAGCCCGCTTTCGGCTTGGCGCCGATGCCCGTCGCGCCCTCGTCGCGAATCTCGCCACCTGCGCCGGTCGCCGCGCCGGGAAACGGCGATATGGCGGTGGGGTGGTTGTGAGTCTCCACCTTCATCAAAATATCAATCGGCTCCTTCACGCCGGCGTAGCGATGCGTGAACGGATCGGCTGAGAAGCGCGTCGCCTGCGCTCCGACGATCACCGCCGCGTTGTCCCGGTACGCGGACAGCACACCCGAGGAGTTGCGCGCGTAGGTTGCGCGAATCAGGGAAAACAGCGAAAGCGGCATCGGCTCGCCGTCGATGACGAACTGAGCGTTGAAAATCTTGTGCCGGCAATGCTCGGAATTCGCTTGCGCGAACATCATGAGCTCCACGTCCGTGGGATCGCGGCCGAGCTTGCCGAAAGCTTGCACCAGATAATCGATTTCATCGCCCGACAACGCCAGGCCCCAGTCTTGGTTCGCTTTCGCAAGAGCCTCGCGGCCGTGCTGGCCGAGAACAACGTCGCGCAACGCCCGCGGTGCGGCGGCGTGAAACAGCCCGGCAGGATCGATCGAATCCGTCCAGACAGACTCCGTCATTCGATCGTGCAGATGCGCGGCCACCCTGCCCAGCTCCACGCTGGTCAAGGCAGAGGCAGCCTCGATGAAGTAAACGGTGCCGCGCTCGAGACGCGCGACCGCGTTCAGGCCGCAGACATGCGCGATATCCGTTGCCTTGCTCGACCATGGAGATTCCGTGCCTACGCGCGGCGTGACCAAAATGCGCTGCCCGGCAGACAACTCGCGCTCCTCATCGGGCGTGCGCGCGCCATAGGTGAGGAGTTTTCCCAGCACCTCGAGCTCGGCGGCGTTCAGGTCCCGGGAGGTATCGACGAAGTGCATCCAGCGCGAGTGGAGCGCTTGGATTCGCGGTTCCTCGGTTTTTAACGCACGCAGCAGTTGATCGAGGCGAAATTGCGACAGCGCCGGCGCGCCGAAAAGGCTAAACATGCTCCATTCTACAGGAAACGCATTATTTTCGGGCGCTCGAATCTCCGCCGGGCGTATAGATGGGCACCGGGAATTGCGAAACGTTGGAGCCTTCCAGCGCGACGATTTTGCTGACGCCTTGCTTCTTCACTTCGTCGATCCGCAGCACCGAATGCATGGGCAGGTAAGTGCGTTTCACATCGTTAAACTCGGCTTTAATTTTCTCCTCGGCCGGGTCCACGACGACGGTTGAGCGCTCGCCAAAGACCAGCTCCTCGACCTCAATAAACCCGAAAAGGCTGCCGTGACTCACCTTGCGGGCGTAGATCTCGTAGACCTTGCCTTGATTCACGAACAGAACCTTGAAAATGTGACTCGCTGCCATTTAGGAGGCTCCCAGCATTGCTAGTATTTCACCATAATATACCGGCACTTAGCGCGAGTCTTGGGACCCGCATGAGGGATTGAACATGGCCCTACGCTTGCGCGTCGTCAGCGAACACTCAACCCGCTTAGGAGCGCTGTCCACCAAAGTCTTCGGCGTTCACGGCGGCACCATCGGCCGAGCGACCGACAACGAGTGGATTCTACCCGACCCTGAGCGTTATCTCTCCGGCAAACACGCTCGCATCGATTTTCGGGCCGGCACCTATGTGCTGGTCGATACCAGTTCCAACGGCACCTACGTCAATGGCGCGCAAGTTCCTCTCGGCAAGTATCACGACTACGCACTGAAGGATGGCGACTATGTTCGCCTGGGCGAATACGAGCTCTTGGTCAGCATCGACAAGACCAATGACTTTCCTCCGGAGGAGAGCGCCATCGTTGCGTACGACGGACAAGCGCCCTCCTCCGCCATCAAAAAATCCACGGCCAACGACTTGGGCGCAGATCTTGACCTGAGCCAGCTGCTCGAGCCGAGCGGATTGTCCATTGCCGACTCGGGCGCGCGGCCTCGCGATCTGTATGGCCAGTCGCTGCCGCCGCTCGCGCATCCGGCGGCCTCTACCGAAGCGGCTGGAACTCCCTGGCACATGATGACGCGGCCCCTGAAAGTCGATGCCCCAAAGGGCGATGCGCAGCCCAAGGTGTCCTCGGTCATAGAAAACGCTCCAAGCCCCAATCTGTCTCGATCGCAGAATCTCGGATCGTCCCAGAGTCTCGGATCATCCCAGAGTCTCGCGCTCTACGAAGGCGACTTCGACATCGGCTTGGCGGCATTCTGCCGCGGCGCCGGAATCGACCCAGGCTCCATCAGCACGGACGCCCGCGGCGTCGCTTTGCAGTTGGCCGGCCAGCTATTGCGCGAGGCGGTGCTGGGAGTGATGGATCTGAACCAGGGCCGCAACGACTTTCGCAACAAGTTCCGCATTTCCCCGCCGCCGGGCGATGAGCCCGAATCGGCGTTGAATCTGTCCAAGGGGGTGGACGAGGCGCTCACACGTTTGTTGACCAACTTGTCCACGCGCGCCGGATCGGTCGATGCCATCCGCGATAATTTCCGCGAGCTCAAGGCGCAGAATGCGGCATCGATGGCCGCGACCCGCGCGGCCTTCGAAGAGTTCTTGAGCCGTGTCGATCCGAAAGAACTGGAGGAGCGGTTCGAGCGCTCTGGCAAACGCGGTGTGTTCGGCGGCCAAAGCAAGGCCAAGTATTGGGAGCTTTATGCCGAGATGTTCGCAGGTCTTGCGCAACGCCCTCCCGACGGCTTCCCGCACGTTTTCACCGAAGCGTTCGCCAAGACCTTTGAAGCGCGGTTCCGGGCGCTGGTTCCGCCGAAGCGGACGGCATTCGGCGGCGATCGCGACGAGCCCAAGGGCCATGCCGTCGGCGATCCGTAACGCTTAGTCAAGCCGCGCCCCCCGTAGTAAAGTGAATCGTGCGGCTTTTAATAGTAGAAGACGATGACATCGTTGCCGACGCCATCTCGCGGGGACTGACGGCGGCCGGTTATGCGGTGCTGCGCTCCGCCAGCGCAGAGGCCGCGCAAGCGGCGATAGCGAACGAGGAATTCGCAATGGCGGTCATCGATGTCGGCTTGCCGGGAATCGACGGCTTGACCTTGGTTCGCCGGTTGCGCACCTCCGGCAATATGCTGCCGACACTCATGCTGACCGCGCGCTGCACGCTGGCAGACAAGGTCAAAGCGCTCGACATGGGCGCAGACGATTTCCTGAGCAAGCCCTTCGAAGCTGCCGAACTCGCGGCCCGCTGCCGCGCCTTGATGCGCCGTTCCAGCGGGGCGCAAAATGGCATCATCAAGCTGCAGCGGATGAGCGTTGATCTTTTCGGCAAGCGGCTGTGCGTCGATGATGCCGAGGTGGAACTCACGGCGCGGGAATGGCTGGTGCTCGAGTGCCTGGTGCGGCGCATGAACTTGATCGTTCCGAAGGATAAGCTGCAGCAGGCTGTTGCCAGCCCCGATCAAGATACGAGCCCCAATGCGGTCGAGGTGCACGTGTCGCGGCTGCGTACCAAGCTGCGGGACGCCGCCATTATCCGCAGCCTGCGCGGATTGGGCTACCGTCTCGAGGAAGCGAAAGCATGAGTCCGCGGGTGGGAACGTGACCTCGATCAGCCGGCGTCTCATTTTCTGGCTGGCTATTCCGCTGACGGTGATGGCGCTTTGCGGGGCGTTGGTGCACTACTTCAATGACATAGCGCCCAGTGTCCTGAGCAGCGATCGCCGGCTTAAGGAGGCTTCGAACTCGATCATGTCGAACTTGAACGTCACTCAGGACGGCGTGACGGTGAATCAAGCGAACCTCACAGGCAAGGGAGAATTCAGATTCGCGATACGCGACGCGCAACAAATGCTCGTCGGCGGAGACCCCACCGTTCCGGCGGTGTCGTTGGATGGTCAAACGACGCAATTGTTCTCGATGGCGCAAATCGAGAGCCGCAGCCTGCGGATCTTGACGACGCGATTCGATTCGCCGCGCGGCATTCTCTTCGTTTCGGTCGCGGACATGCAATCCGGACAGGCTTCCGGCGCCCGCTACAGTTTTTTCCGCACGCTGCTATGGGACTTCGTGCAGCTCGACGTCACGTTGGTGCTTGTCTGGATCGGAATTCAGTTGGGCCTGCGTCCCATGCGGCGCTTGCGCGACGAAATCGCGGAGCGCTCGCCGCTGGACTTGCGTCCGATTGCGGAAATTTCAGCGCCGCGGGAAGTGGCCCCGGTGGTGGTCACGCTCAATCGCCTATTCGCGGCGCTGCGGGCCGGAGCGCAGTCGCAACGGCAATTCATCGCCAATACCGCGCACCAGCTGCGAACGCCGATCACCGGCATGCAAGCGCAACTCGATGTACTCGCCGGGGAACCTGCGGCGCAGCCGATCCGCGACCGGCTATTGACCCTGCAGGAGGGAATCCGCCAATTGGCTCACACCTCGAATCAGCTGCTCACCTTGGCGCGGGCGGATCCGACTGCCAACGTCGCGGTCAAAACACAGCCCGTCGATCTGGGTGCGCTGGCGGGCGACATCGCCGCGCGCTATTTCGACCGCGCGCTGCTTGCGAATATCGATTTGGGCGTGGAAGCGCAGAGCGTTTCAGTCAACGCGGACCCGTCGCTGCTCGACGATCTGCTCAGCAATCTGCTCGACAACGCGTTGAAATACACCCCCACGGGCGGCCGGGTTACGGTCAGCGTCGCCGCGACGAACAACAAGGCCCTGGTCGCGGTGGAGGACTCAGGTCCCGGCATTCCGGAGAAGGAGCGCCAGCTGGTGCGCCAGCGCTTCTACCGGCTGCCAAATTCACCGGGCCACGGCAGCGGCCTGGGACTCGCGATCGTCGATGAAATTGCCCGGCTGTTCGGTGCCACTCTCTCTATAGGTAGCTCGGCCAGCGGCGGCGCGCGCATTTCAGTGCAATTCCCTTAGCGGGCGGCCCGGCCGGCGCTGGATTGAGAGCTAGGTCACGGTTTTCCGGCGCCTCGAGCCACCGCAAGTTTCGAGCAAGATAGTTGCCCTACA
>JGI12627J18819_10000726_pt1 | contig 10946 bp, 10 predicted proteins | sample TexAe_OM1H0_M2_FD_18819 | JGI IMG/M metagenome (IMG submission 18819)
GTCGACCACGTAGACGCACTGGCAGCCGGCGTCGGCCATGATGCGGGCCTGCGCGGCCAGCTTCTCCGGCGCAATGGTGTGGGACATCATCAGGAACCCGACGGTTTCCAGGCCCAACTCACGGGCCAGCCCGAAGTGCTGGATCGAGACGTCGGCCTCGGTGCAGTGAGTGGCGATCCGGCAGATCGAGCCGCCGTTGTTCTGCGCCTCTTTGATGTCTTCCTTGGTGCCGACGCCGGGCAGCATCAGGAAGGCGATCTTGGCTTCTTTGGCGGTCTCAGCGGCGAGCTTGATCAACTCCTGCTCGGGCGTCTTGGAGAACCCGTAGTTGAAGCTCGAGCCACCCAGCCCGTCGCCGTGCGTCACCTCGATGACCGGCACGCCCGCGTTGTCGAGCGCGGCCACGATGGCGCCGACCTCGTCCTTGGTGAACTGGTGACGCTTGTGGTGAGAGCCGTCGCGTAGGGACGTGTCGGTCATCCGGACGTCCCAGATTGGGTTGAAAAAGATGTCAGTACTCATGCCTGTGCTCCTTGCGCTGTCGCCGACAACGACTCCTTCGCAATTTCCTCGCCGACCTTGGTCGCCGCCGCGGTCATGATGTCGAGGTTGCCCGCATAAGGCGGCAGGTAATCGCCGGCGCCTTCGACCTCGACGAACGTGGTGACCAGAGCCTGACCTCCCGAGTGGACCGACGGGTCGTCGAACTGCGGCTCGTTGAGCAGCCGGTAGCCCGGGACGTAGGTCTGCACTTCGGCGACGACGTCGTGGATGGACCGGGCGATCGCGTCGCGGTCGGCATCCTCGGGGATCGCGCAGAAGATGGTGTCGCGCATGATCATCGGCGGTTCGGCCGGGTTCAAAATGATGATGGCCTTACCGCGCTTGGCACCGCCGATGGTCTCGACGCCGCGGGACGTGGTCTTGGTGAACTCGTCGATGTTGGCCCGGGTTCCCGGCCCGGCCGACGACGAGGACACCGACGCGACGATCTCCGCGTAAGGCACCTCAACGGTGCGCGCAACGGCGTAGACGATCGGAATGGTCGCCTGTCCCCCGCAGGTGATCATGTTGACGTTCGGCGCGTCGAGGTGCTCGCGCAAATTCGCCGGCGGGATCACCGCCGGGCCGACCGCGGCCGGCGTCAGGTCGATGGCCCGGATGCCGGCGGCTTCATACTTCGGCGCCGCGTCCCGGTGGACGTAGGCGCTGGTCGCCTCGAACACCATGTCGGGCTTCTCGGACTGGGCCAGCAGCCAGTCGACACCTTCGTGGGTGGTCTCCAGTCCCAGCTTGCGAGCCCGCGCCAAACCTTCGCTCTCCGGGTCGATGCCCACCATCCAGCGCGGTTCCAGCCACTCCGAGCGCAGCAGCTTGTAGAGCAAATCGGTGCTGATGTTGCCCGATCCGACGATGGCCACACTCATCTTCGACGGCATGGACGCTCCTTTACTCGAAAGACAACCGGACGGACCCAAGGCCGTCGAAATCTGCGACGAAGTTGTCGCCAGGGCGAGCGTCGATGGCTCGGGTACACGAACCGGGCAACACGATGTCGCCGGCCCGAAGCCGCACCCCAAAGCTTTCCACCTTGCGGGCCAGCCACGCCACTGCTGTCACCGGGTTTCCCAGCACCGCGTCGCTACGACCCTCGGCCACCTTCTCGCCGTTCGACGTCAGGACCGCGTCGATCGCCTTGATATCGATGTCGGCCGGCGCCACCCGCGCCGCGCCCAGCACGAAACCCGCGGACGACGCGTTGTCGGCGATGGTGTCGCAGAGTGCGATCTTCCAATCGGTGATCCTGGTGTCGATCAATTCGATGGACGGCACGAACGCTTCGGTCGCGGCCAGCACATCGTCTTCGGTGCAGTTCGCGCCCGGCAGGTCGTGGGCCAGGATGAAGCCGACTTCGACTTCCACCCGGGGGTAGAGGTACTGGTTCGCCTTGACTGGGACGTCCTCGAAGACCTGCATCTCGTCAAGCAGGTGCCCGTAGTCCGGCTCGTCGACACCCATCATCTGCTGCATCGCCAGCGACGACAGGCCCACTTTGTGGCCCACCACCCGGGCGCCTTCGGCGACCCGCTGCCGGATGTTGATCAGCTGGATCTCGTAGGCGTCGACGACGTCGATCTCGGGGTGCCCGGTGGTCAGCGGCGCGATCGGTTGGCGGCTCCGCTCGGCCTGCGCGAGGTCGGCGGCCAACTCATCACGGGCGGCTACCGAGATCATTTCGCCGAAGTCCCCTCACTCGTTTGACCGGGGCAGTAGCGCCCGGCCCCGGCAATTCTATAACGTGTTCTACATGACAGCTCAGGAGTTCGACGTCGTCGTGGTCGGGAGCGGCGGCGCCGGCATGGTGGCTGCCCTTGCTGCCGCCCACCGGGGTCTCTCGACAATAGTCATCGAGAAGGCCGCCCATTACGGCGGCTCCACCGCACGCTCCGGCGGTGGCGTGTGGATTCCCAACAACGAAATCCTGCAGCGCGACGGCGTCAAGGACACCGCGCAAGCGGCCCGCACGTACCTGCACGGAATCATCGGCGACGTCGTCGAGGCGCAGCGGATCGACACCTACCTCGAGCGCGGCCCCGAGATGCTGTCGTTCGTGCTCAAGCACTCGCCGCTGAAGATGTGCTGGGTGCCGCAATACGCCGACTACTACCCCGAAGCCCCGGGTGGTCGGGCCGGCGGCCGTTCCATCGAGCCGAAGCCGTTCAACGCCAAAAAGCTCGGTGCTGATCTGCCCGGGCTGGAACCGCCGTACGGCAAGGTTCCGCTCAATGTCGTTGTGATGCAACAGGACTACGTGCGACTGAATCAGCTGAAGCGTCACCCGCGTGGCGTGCTGCGCAGCCTCAAGGTCGGTGCACGCACCATGTGGGCCAAGGCGACCGGTCAGGCCCTGGTCGGTATGGGACGCGCTCTGATCGGGCCACTTCGGATCGGTCTCCAAAAGGCCGGTGTCCCGGTACAGCTCAACACCGCGCTGACCGACCTCTACGTCGAGGACGGGGCAGTCCGCGGCGTCTACGTTCGCGACACTGAAAAGTCAGAAGCCGCTGAGCCACAACTGATTCGAGCCCGAAAGGCCGTGATTCTCGGCAGCGGCGGGTTCGAGCACAACGAGCAGATGCGGGTCAAGTACCAGCGTGCGCCGATCACCACCGAGTGGACGGTCGGCGCGAAAGCCAACACCGGCGACGGAATTCTCGCCGCCGAAAAGCTCGGCGCCGCACTCGACATCATGGAGGACGCCTGGTGGGGTCCGACCGTGCCACTGGTCGGTGCGCCGTGGTTCGCATTGTCGGAGCGCAACTCTCCCGGCTCGATCATCGTCAACATGTCCGGCCAGCGATTCATGAACGAATCCATGCCGTACGTCGAAGCGTGCCACCACATGTATGGCGGTGAGTACGGCCAGGGGCCCGGACCGGGTGAGAACATCCCCGCGTGGCTGGTGTTCGACCAGCAGTACCGCGATCGCTATATTTTCGCCGGATTGCAACCAGGACAACGTATTCCACGTAAGTGGACGGAGTCGGGTGTGATCGTTCAGGCGGACACGCTTGAAGAGCTGGCAGCCAAAGCCGGCCTGCCGGTCGAGGAGTTCAACGCGACGGTCCAGCGTTTCAACGGCTTCGCGCGATCGGGCGTCGATTCCGATTATCACCGCGGCGAGAGTGCCTACGACAGGTACTACGGCGACCCGACCAACAAGCCGAACCCGAACCTCGGCGAGATCAGCCATCCGCCGTACTACGCCGCCAAGATGGTTCCGGGCGACCTGGGCACCAAGGGCGGCATCCGCACCGACGTGCACGGNCGNGCGCTTCGCGACGACGGCAGCGTGATCGACGGNTTGTANGCGGCGGGCAACGTGAGCGCTCCGGTGATGGGGCACACCTACCCCGGGCCGGGCGGCACCATCGGCCCCGCCATGACCTTCGGCTATCTGGCCGCCCTGCACATCGCCGGAGAGCGCTGACATGCCGATCGATCCCGACGTCGCGCTGGCCGCCGAGCTCGAGCCGATCGAATTCGCTTGGAGCAGCAGCGATATTCAGCTCTATCACCTCGGACTCGGCGCCGGCGCCGATCCGATGGATGCCCGCGAGCTGCGCTACCTGATCGACGACACACCGCAGGTGCTGCCGACATTCGGCAACGTGGCCGCGACCTTCCATGCCACCAAGCCGCCAACCGTGCAGTTTCCCGGTATCGACATCGAGCTGAGCAAAGTTCTGCACGCCAGCGAGCAGGTCACCGCGCCGGCGCCGTTGCCGCCGTCGGGCTCGGCGAAGGCCGTCACCCGCTTCACCGACATCTGGGACAAGGGCAAGGCTGCGGTGATCTGGTCCGAGACGCGAGTGACCGCACCGGACGGGACGCTGCTGTGGACGCAGCGTCGTTCGATCTTCGCTCGCGGCGAAGGCGGATTCGGTGGCGACCGCGGGTCGTCCACGTCGACGGCCGCACCGGACCGGGCGCCGGACCTGGAGCTCGACATCCCGGTGCTGCCGCAGCAGGCGCTGCTCTACCGGCTGTGCGGCGATCGCAATCCGCTGCATTCCGATCCCGAATTCGCCGCTGCGGCAGGGTTTCCGCGGCCGATCCTGCACGGTTTGTGCACTTACGGCATGACCTGCAAGGCGCTCACCGACGCGCTGCTCGACGGTGATGCGGGCGCCGTCGGCTCCTATGGTGCACGGTTCACCGGCGTCGCGTACCCGGGCGAGACGCTGAAGTCCTCCGTCTGGAAAGAGGACGGGCGACTGCTGGCCACCGTCACCGCGCCCGCTCGCGAGGACGCCGTCGTGCTCACCGGGGTGGAGCTGGTCCCGGCCTAGGGGTCTTTGCGTTTGCGCCTCGAGTGTGACGCCACGGTCACGGTCGAGCTCGACGATGACTGCAGTGTCACAGTCGCCGGGCTCGCGCAGCGCGAACGCGCCGCACAATCTCGGCAGGCCGGTCCCCTGCGACCACGCGTACGACGATCCAGCCGCGACGCTCAATGATTTCCGAACGCCGGACGTCCCAGGTGTATTGCCTTCGATCAGTGCGATGCTGTTCGCCGTCGTACTCGACAGCGACTTTGACGTTCTCCCAGCCCATGTCGAGGTAAGCGAGCGCATCACCGAAGTCATCGCAAACAGGAATTTGAGTCTCTGGCCGCGGCAGTCCCGCCTGCACCAGCACCAACCGCAGCCACGTCTCCTTTGGTGACTGCGCGCCCGCGTCGACAAGATCCAGCGAGGTGCGAGCACGCTCGATGCCACGTCGCCCGCGATAACGAGCGATTAACAACTCCACGTCAGGCATTTTCACATTGGTCGCACGGGTGAGGTCGTCAAGCGCGGCGACCGCAGTTGTCGTCGGATACCAACAGGCGAGATCGAGGGCAGTTCGCGCCGGGGTTGTGACCGAAATGCCGTCGACAACGGTGATCTCGTCGCCCGCCAGGTTGTCGCTCCACACCTGCAACCCGGCGAGCGGGTGTCGATTGTCGTGGATGATGTCGACAGCCCGAGCGGCGTCAATCCATCGGCTGCCGTGCAAAGCTGCCGCCGAGAAACCGGCGACGACGCCGCGCCGGCGAGACCAGAGCCACGCCGCATGAGCTCGTAGCGCCGGCGTGAGTTCCGTGCCTTTGACTACGTAGATGTCTCGGAAGACGCGTGTGTAGCGACTCCGCAGTTGACTGTGACTCGTGATCCCCGCCGCAACCGCCTCGCTTCCGACGAACGGATCCACCATCACCGCAGCCTTGCACGGTCTATCCCATTCGCGACATCGGTCATCCCCAGCCATAACTCTTGTTTTCTGAGAAATTCTCAGGCAAGGTTAGACCGTCACTTTGTCCCGGGGGTCGCTATGCGACGTAACAGGTGTTGTTGCCGTTTCCTGACTATCGCGCTGTTCGCGTGTGCCGCAGCGACACTGATACCGACAGCTAACGCCCGGGCCGACGACTCCGCTGATCCGTTGAACGCATTGATGATGGGCGCCACCGGCATGCCGACGCCGAGCGAATTCTGGCAAGACACCATTGTCACCGACTACATCGACCCAGCCACCAACGCCGACTACACCCCGGTGACGGTCGCCACGCCCGCGTCATATGCCAGCACCTCGGCACCGATAGGCCTGGCGGATCTGCAGGCTGCGATGGCCGCCCAGCAACTGAACTACCCCGGCGATCCCTACCTGGTCGAGGGTTATTCGCAGAGCGCGCAGATTGTGGTCGCCGAGAAGATCGAGCTCATGGAGGCTGGGCAGCACCCCGACGTCACCTTCTTGATGCTCGGCGACCCCTACCGGCCCAACGGCGGCATGGTCGAGCGGCTCACCGGTTTGGTCGTTCCCGGGATCGGCCTTTTCAACGGCGAGAACCCAACCGACGCCGGTATTCCCACCATCGACATCGCTAACCAGTACGACGGATTCGCCGATTTCCCGCAGTTCCCGATCAACCCGATCGCCGACCTCAACGACCTCCTCGGCATCGTCTACGCCCACGCCGCCTACGGCGATGGCCCGCTGCCCGAGGAGATACCGTCGCTCTGGCCACCCTCGGAGCCGCTTTCCGGGCCGTACACCGACGAATATGTGCTTGGCTCAACCGAAGTCGTCAAACAGGTCGACGGCGACACCACGTTCTACTTCATTCCGACCACCGAGCTACCGCTGCTCGACCCATTGCGCAGCCTGGGCGTACCCGAACCTGTGCTCAACATCTTCCAGCCCGCGTTACAAGTCATCGTCGAAGCCGGCTACGACCGATCCATCCCCTTCGGTGACCCGACACCTGCCGAGCTGATTCCCACCATCGACCCCGCAACGTTCACGCTCGAATTCGCCAACGGCGTCGTCCAGGGCGCCGACAACGCGTTCGCACTTTTTGGCGCGCAACTGCCCGACTTCACCCAAATAGAAAGTGATTTCGCATCCGCTGAGGCATGGACGGAAGCCAACATCGGCGTGCCCTACGATCAAGTCGTCAACGAACTCGACGCTGATTTCAACCCATTCACTGCCTTCTTCGACCTTGAGGCGCCACTGGGGCAAGGGCTGGACAGCCTCTTGGAGGCGACCGGCATCCAACAGTTCATCCTCGACCCCATCTTCGGCATTATCGGTCCGCTCGGAGGTCTATTCACGTCCTAGCCGAGGATCAGGCCCGAGGTCGGCACGCCGGTGCCGGCCGTGACAAGCACATGCTCGACGTCGGGCACCGGGTTCACCGAGGTGCCGCGTAGTTGGCGCACTCCCTCGGCGATGCCGTTCATCCCGTGGATGTAGGCCTCACCGAGCTGGCCGCCGTGGGTGTTGATCGGGAGTCGACCACCGATCTCGATCGCACCATCGGCGATGAAATCTTTGGCCTCGCCCCACCCACAGAATCCCAACTCCTCCAACTGAATCAGGGTGAACGGCGTGAAGTGGTCGTAGAGGATCGCGGTCTGGATATCCGCTGGCTTCAGGCCGGACTGCGACCACAGCTGCTTACCCACCAGGCCCATCTCCGGCAGTCCGTCGAGCTCCGGCCGGTAGTAGCTGACCATCGAATACTGGTTCGGGCTCGAGCCTTGGGCCGCCCCCTCGATGATGGCGGGCCGATTCTTCAGATCCTTCGCCCGCTCTGCCGACGTGACGACGATCGCAACCGCGCCGTCAGTCTCCTGGCAGCAGTCCAGCAGCCGCAATGGCTCGGCGATCCACCGTGAATTCTGGTGGTCCTCAATCGTTATCGGCTTCTCGTAGAAGTACGCCTTGGGATTGTTGGCGGCGTGCTTGCGGTCGGCGACCGAGATGGCGCCGAAGTCCCGGCTGGTCGCACCCGACAGATGCATGTACCGCTTGGCGATCATGGCCACCTGCGCGGCNGGTGTCGACAGCCCGTGCGGGTANGAGAACGAGTTGTCGACGCCGGTGGAATCGGCGTTCTCCACCAACCGAAGCTGCACCTGACCGAACCGCTGACCAGANCGTTCGTTGAAAGCACGGTATGCCACAACACAATCCGCGACACCGGTCGCCACCGCGATGGCCGCCTGTTGGACCGTCGCGCATGCCGCGCCGCCGCCGTGGTGGATCTTGGAGAAGAACTTCAGATCCCCGATGCCGGTAGCCCGCGCGATGGCGACCTCGGTGTTGGAGTCCATCGTGAAGGTGACCATGCCGTCGACGTCACCTGGTGTCAGACCGGCGTCGTCGAGCGCGTCCAGGACGGCTTCGGCAGCGAGCCGAAGCTCGCTGCGGCCGGAGTTTTTCGAGAAGTCGGTTGCACCGATGCCGACGATCGCTGCCTTGCCGGAAAGTTCACCGGGCATCAGAACCCCCGATGGTCAACGTCGCGTTCGCGATGACGTGATCGCCAAGGCTATTGCTGCCAACGATTTTCAACGTGATCAACCCGTCATCGACCTCGGTGACTTCGCCCTTGAAGGTAACCGTGTCGTAGGCGTACCACGGCACACCCAGCCGCAGACCGATCGACTTGATGAACGCTGAAGGGCCGGCCCAGTCGGTGATGTAGCGCTGAACCAGGCCAGTGTCGGTGAGGATGTTGACGAAGATGTCCTTGGAACCTTTGGCCTGTGCCTTGTCCCGGTCGTGGTGGACGTCTTGATAGTCGCGGGTGGCGATCGCGGTCGAGATGATGAACGTCGGGTCGCCGTACAAGACCAGCTCCGGCAGCTTCGTGCCGACCTCTATTGTCGGGGCGCTCATGCGTCGGGCTCCCACGCGTACAGCGTCCAGGCCGGGCCGACGTCATTGGCGGGGAAGTCGATATATGTTGCCCTGACCGGCATTCCAACCTCCACGGTGGCGGGGTCGACGTTGCGTAGCTCGCCGAGCATCCGCACGCCCTCTTCCAACTGCACGAGCGCGATGACGAACGGCAGCGTGCGGCCGGGCACCTTCGGGGCATGATGCACCACGAAGCTGAACACCGTGCCGTTGCCGCCGGCCACCACGTAGTCAGTCGGAGTTTCCTTGTCCTGCCAGATGGCCGGCACCGGGGGGTGCTGCAGGCTGCCGTCGGGCCGCTTCTGGATCCGCAACTCGTGCGCCTTGACACCATCCCAGAAGAACTTTGTGTCCTTGGATTCCGAGGGCCGCATCATGGAGTCGGCGTCCAGGTCCTCGGGCACCGGAGTCTCCGGAGCGCCGTCAGCAGGCTTGAATTTGAGTATCCGCCATCCCATCTCGGCGACATCTTCGTCGCCGACGCGCCAGGTGATGTGCTGGTTGATGAACCAACCCTCGCCGAGACCGGTTTGCTTGGGTCCGACCACGTCGCCCATCTCCGAGGAGATGCTGACTTCCTCGCCGGGTCGCAGGTACCGGTGATACGTCTGCTCGCAGTTGGTTGCGACCACGCCGATGTAGCCGTTGTCGTCCATCAGCTTCATGATCGGGCCCATGGGATCATCAGTCGGACGTTCGCCGGCTAAGCCGAACATCGTCCACACCTGAATCATGGCCGGTGGGGCGACAATTCCGGGGTGACCGACCGCGCGGGCCGCGTCCTCATCCCGATAGATGGGGTTGGTGTCGCCGATGGCTTCGACCCAACTGTTGACCATCGGCTGGTTCACCGGGTCGCGGCCGACACGCGGCTTGGCGATAACGGTGGCTTTGATCTTCTCGAGGGCCTCGTGGATATCCGTCATCTGGGCACCCTCGGCACTTTGAGGCCGGACGCCGCGATCATCTCGCGCATCACTTCATTCACGCCTCCACCGAAGGTAATCACCAAATTGCGCTTGGTCTGCGAGTCGAGCCAGTCCAGCAGTTCCGCAGTGTCCGACTCAGCCGGATTGCCATACTTGCCGACGATCTCTTCGGCCAGCCGGCCGATGTACTGAATGCTCTCGGTGCCAAAGACTTTCGTCGACGCGGCGTCGGCCACGTTGATTTCTTCGCCCGCGGCAGCCACCTGCCAGTTGAGTAGCTCGTTGACCCGCCACATGGAATAGATCTCACCCAGCGCCCGCTTGACATCCTGGTGGTCGATGGGGGTGACACCGTCGCCGCCAGGCTTGGACGCCCAGTCGTGCAGCCGATCGTAGATGCCAGCGGTGCGGCCAGCCGGACCGAGCATCACCCGTTCGTTGTTGAGCTGGGTGGTGATCAGTCGCCATCCACCGTTCTCCTCGCCGACCAACATGTCGGCGGGAACCCGGACGTCGTTGTAGTAGGTGGCATTGGTGTGGTGGGCGCCGTCAGACAGAATGATCGGCGTCCAGGAGTACCCGGGGTCCTTGGTGTCGACGATCAGGATCGAGATGCCCTTGTGCTTCACGGCTTCCGGGTCGGTGCGACAAGCCAGCCAGATGTAGTCGGCGTCGTGAGCACCGGTGGTGAAAATCTTCTGCCCGTTGACGATGTACTCGTCGCCGTGGCGGATGGCGGTGGTGCGCAGCGACGCCAGGTCGGTGCCGGCCTCCGGCTCGGTGTAGCCGATTGCGAAGTGCACCTCGCCGGCCAGGATCGCCGGCAGGAACTTCTTTTTCTGCGCGTCGCTGCCGAACTGCTGCAGCACCGGACCGACGGTTTGCAGCGTCACCGCGGGTAGCGGCACATCGGCACGATGCGCCTCATTTACGAAGATCGACTGCTCGATCGGACCGAAGCCCAAGCCGCCGAACTCTTTTGGCCATCCGACGCCGAGCTTGCGATCCTGGCCCATCCGCCGGATCACGGCGCGGTATGCCTCGTTGTGCCGATCCTTCTCCATCGCTTTCATCTCGTCGGACGAGATGAGGTTGGAAAAGTATTGGCGCAGTTCGGCTTGCAGCTGACGCTGCTCTGGGGTCAGTTCGATGAACATTGCGCTCCAACCAGATCGAGACGATGCGACGGCCCGCCCAGCAGTCGGGTCAGGTCCTTGATCGTGGAGTAGTACCGGTGCATCGGGTAGGTGATGTCCATCC
>JGI12627J18819_10000727_pt1 | contig 10945 bp, 11 predicted proteins | sample TexAe_OM1H0_M2_FD_18819 | JGI IMG/M metagenome (IMG submission 18819)
GCCTGCATCAACGGCTACCCATTCGCCTTCTGAGGTTGTAACACGTTCTAGTCTGAGGGTCCAGCGACCGTCACGCCGAACGCGTTCACCGCTGGTCGTATGGTGGGTCATACCTACTCACAGCCCACGTTTAAGGAGGACGCCGTGCGGGTGATAGTCGACCACGATCGGTGCGAAGGCAACGCGGTGTGCCTGGGAATCGCGCCCGATATCTTCGACCTCGACGACGAGGACTACGCGGTGGTCAAGACCGATCCGATTCCGGCCGATCAAGAGGCGCTCGCCGAGCAGGCGATCGCCGAATGCCCACGCGCAGCCCTGAAACGCGAAGACTAGAGGTATTCATAAATTGACTAGCAGCACGAAAGCGACCGATCTGTCCGGAAAGGTCGCGGTGGTGACCGGTGCGGCCGCAGGGTTGGGCCGCGCCGAGGCGATCGGCTTAGCCCGTGGCGGCGCCACGGTCGTCGTCAACGACATCAAAGCCGCGTTGGATGCATCCGACGTCATCGACGAGATCGCCGCCGCCGGCTCCAAGGCGGTCGCGGTCGCCGGCGACATCAGTCAACGCGCCACCGCCGACGAGTTGGTCAGCTGCGCCGACGGCCTGGGCGGCCTGAACATCGTGGTGAACAACGCCGGCATCACGCGCGACCGGATGCTGTTCAACATGTCCGACGAGGACTGGGACGCGGTGATCGCCGTGCACCTGCGCGGCCATTTTCTGCTGACCCGCAACGCCGCCACCTATTGGCGACAGAAGGCCAAGGAGGCTGACGGATCGGCCGGCTCGGTNTACGGGCGCATCATCAACACCTCGTCGGAGGCGGGCGTGACGGGTCCGGTGGGACAGGCCAACTACGGCGCCGCCAAGGCGGGCATCATCGCGCTGACCCTGTCCGCCACCCGGGCGTTGGGCCGCTACGGAGTTTGCGCAAACGCGATCGCCCCCCGCGCCCGGACCGCGATGACCGCCGACGTGTTCGGTGAGACGCCGGAGGTCGGCGCCGATGGCATCGACCCGCTCTCGCCCGAGCATGTGGTCACGTTGGTGCGCTTCCTCGCCTCACCCGCGGCCGGAGCGGTCAACGGTCAGGTTTTCGTCGTCTATGGACCTCAGGTGACGCTTTTGTCGGCACCGAGCCTGGAACACCGGTTCACCTCCGACGCGCAGGCGTGGGATGCGCAAGAACTCAGCGCCACGCTGCAGGATTACTTTGCTGAGCGCGACCCGAAACGGAATTTCGGGGCGACCTGGCTATTGGAGTGATGATCCGGANCGCAAGACACTTCGTCTAGTTTGCGGTAACTAGAACACGTTGCAGAATGGGCTGCGTCAGAAAGCCTCTGACCTGGCAAAACTACTAACATCTGTCTAATTTGCGGTTCTTTGACACTCTGAACTTGTTCTAGTTAGGATGATCCGGCTCACGCGGAGCGCCGCCTGCACGCCAGGAAATCAGGACGGCGCCAACCGGGACGCGGAGGCATGGCTGTCGAACTTGCAGACATCCGCGCGAGAGGGGAACCAGGTTGATCGAACAGCTCGCGGTCCCGGCCCGGGCCGTGGGCGGGTTCGTAGAAATGTCGCTGGAGACTTTTCGCGCGACCTTTCGCAGGCCCTTTCAGTTCCGTGAGTTCCTCGACCAGACCTGGATGATCGCCCGGGTTTCGCTGGTCCCGACCCTGCTGGTCGCCATCCCGTTCACGGTCCTGGTGGCATTCACCCTCAATATCCTCCTTCGCGAGATCGGCGCAGCCGACCTGTCCGGGGCCGGCACCGCATTCGGAACCATCACCCAGCTTGGACCCGTTGTCACCGTGCTGGTGGTGGCCGGCGCGGGCGCCACCGCGATCTGCGCCGACCTGGGCGCCCGCACCATCCGCGAGGAAATCGACGCCATGCGGGTGCTGGGCATCGATCCGATCCAGCGCCTGGTGGTGCCCAGGGTGCTGGCGTCGACGTTCGTCGCGCTGCTTTTGAACGGGTTGGTGTCGGCGATCGGCATCGCCGGTGGCTACGTCTTCTCCGTCTTGCTGCAGGGGGTCAACCCGGGCGCGTTCGTCAACGGCCTGACCGTGCTCACCCACCTCGGCGAGCTGGTGCTCTCCGAAATCAAGGCGTTGCTGTTCGGCGTTGTCGCCGGCCTGGTCGGGTGCTACCGGGGCCTGACGGTCAAGGGCGGACCAAAGGGCGTTGGCGTCGCCGTCAACGAGACTGTGGTGTACGCATTCATCTGTCTGTTCGTGATCAACGTGATCATGACGGCGATCGGCGTTCGAGTGTTGGTGCGGTGACCGGATGAGTTACGACGCAACGCTGCGCATCCGCCGTTTCTTCTCCCGGTTCGCCGGTCCGGTCGACAATTTCGGCGAGCAGGCGCTGTTCTACGGCGAGTCGATGCGTTACATCCCGAATGCGCTGACCCGCTACCGGAAAGAGACGATCCGGCTCATCGCCGAGATGACGATGGGCACCGGCGCGCTGGTCCTGATCGGCGGAACGGTCGGTGTCGCAGCGTTTTTGACGCTGGCATCCGGCGGTGTGATCGCGGTCCAGGGTTACGAGTCACTGGGCAACATCGGCATCGAGGCGTTGACCGGATTCCTGTCGGCATTTCTGAATGTCCGCATCGTCGCTCCGGTGGTGGCGGGTATTGCGCTGGCTGCCACCATCGGCGCCGGCACCACCGCGCAGCTGGGCGCGATGCGGGTCGCCGAGGAGATTGACGCCATCGAGTCGATGGCCGTGCACTCGGTGTCCTACCTGGTTTCCACCCGGCTGATCGCCGGTCTCATCGCGATCGTTCCGTTGTACTCACTGGCGGTGCTGGCCTCGTTTTTCGCTGCACGCTTCACCACGGTGTTCATCAACGGCCAGTCGGCCGGCTTGTATGACCACTACTTCAACACGTTCCTGATACCCACCGATCTGCTGTGGTCGTTCCTGCAAGCCATCGTGATGTCTATAGGGGTGATGCTGATCCATACGTACTACGGCTACAACGCTTCTGGCGGCCCGGTGGGTGTCGGCCTGGCGGTCGGCCAGGCAGTGCGAACGTCGCTGATCGTCGTGGTCGTTATTACTTTGTTCATCTCGCTGGCCGTCTACGGCGCATCCGGCAATTTCAACCTCTCCGGATGAGCCCGGTGACGATGCAGTGGGGGTCCCCCCAGCCGCGCAGCGGCGAGGGGGCCGCGCAGCGCTATGAAGAGAAGCCCGCCGGTTAGGAGGAAGGGGGACGATGGCAAGCACCGGCGCACGACGCACACATGTCAGGCTGGCAGCAACGCTGCTGGCCTCTCTATTGGTGGCGTTTGCGATGCTGACCTACCTCTCCTACACCGCGGCTTTTTCCCCGGTCGACACCATCACCGTCACCGCGCCGCGCGCGGGGCTGGAGCTGGACCGCGGCGGCAAGGTCAAATATCGCGGCATCCAGATCGGCAAGGTCGACAACATCAGCTACACCAACGACCAGGCTCAGCTGACATTGGCGATCGACAACGGCGAGCTGCACTACATTCCGGCCAACGCGGCAGTACACATCGCCAGCAACACGATTTTCGGCGCCAAGTCGGTGGAGTTCATTCCGCCCGCAACACCATTGGCGACGTCGCTTAGCCCTGGCGCCCACCTGGCAGCCTCGGCGGTTTCGCTGGAAGTCAACACGCTGTTTCAGTCGCTCACCGACTTGCTGCACAAAATCGACCCGGTCGAGTTGAACGGGACTATCAGCGCGCTGGCCGAAGGCCTGCGCGGACACGGCAACGACCTCGGCGCCCTGCTGTCAGGCCTGAATACCCTGACGCAGCAGACGAATCCGAAACTGCTGGCCCTGCAGCAGGACTTCCGGAAGACGGCCGCGGTGGCCAACATTTACGCCGACGCGGCGCCCGACCTGGTCACCGTCTTCAACAACACCCCGTCGATCGCCAGGACCGTCGTGGACCAGCAGAGCAACCTAAACCGCAGCCTGCTAGCGGCGATCGGGTTGTCCAACAACGCCTATGACACGTTGGCACCNGCCGAGCAGGATCTGATCGACGCCCTCAAGCGGCTACGCGCCCCGCTGAAGGTCGCCGGCGACTACTCCCCGGAATTCGGTTGCATGTTCGCCGGGATCCAGCGCGGTATCCAGGAATTCGCCCCGGTGCTCGGTGTTCGCAAGGCGGGCCTGTTCACCTCGTCCAGCTTCATCTTGGGAGCCCCCTCGTACACCTACCCGGAAAGCCTGCCGGTTGTTAACGCCTCCGGCGGCCCGAACTGCCGGGGCCTCCCCGACATCCCCACCAAGCAGAGCGGCGGGTCCTGGTTCCGGGCGCCATTCCTGGTCACCGACAACGCCAACATCCCGTACCAGCCCTTCACCGAAATGCAGGTGGACGCACCGTCGACGCTGCAGTGGCTGTTCCACGGCTCCTTCGCCGAACGGGACGATTTCTGATGGCCGACGGCTACGAGTCGCACCGCTCGATGGTGGTGAAGGTCGGCATCTTCACTGTCACAATGCTGTTGGTGGCCGCCGGCCTGGTGGTGATATTCGGGGAGTTCCGCTTCGGTCCGTCAAACACCTACCACGCCAACTTCATTGACGCGACGCGGTTGAAGGGCGGGCAAAAGGTCCGTATCGCCGGGGTGCCGGTGGGTACGGTCAAGAACGTCAAGCTCAACCCGAACAACACGGTCGACGTGGCGTTCACCGTGGACAAGCGCTACACGTTGTACTCGTCGACGCGGGCGGTCATCCGCTACGACAACCTCGTCGGCGACCGGTTCCTGGAAATCACCTCAGGCCCAGGCGAACTGCGCAAGCTGCGGCCGGGGGCGACCATCGATCAGCAGCACACCCAGCCGGCGCTGGATCTCGACGCGTTGCTCGGAGGCCTGCGGCCGGTGCTCAAGGGCTTGGACGCCAACAAGATCAACACGGTGAGCAGCTACGTGATCGAGCTGCTGCAGGGCCAGGGCGGTGCGCTGTCCAACCTGCTGGCCAACACCAACGCCTTCGGGTCGACGCTGGGGGCGCGCGACCAGATGATCGGCGATGTGATCAACAACCTCAACGCCGTGCTGACCACCGTCGATGCCAAGGGGGCGCAGTTCTCCGCCAGCGTCGATGAGCTGCAGAAGCTGATCACCGGGTTGGCGCACGGACGCGACGCAGTGGCCGGCGCCATCCCGCCGCTGGCGTCGACGACCTCGGATCTGACCGAATTCCTGAAACGCGGACGCAGGCCGTTGCAAGGCAACATCGAGAACATCCGGCCACTCGCCACCGAGATCACCGATCGGATGCCCGAGGTCAACAACGACATCGAGCAGCTGGGCGAGGACTACCTGCGGCTGTCCGCGCTCGGCGCCTACGGGGCGTACTTCAACATCTACTTCTGCTCGGTCTCGCTCAAGATCAACGGGCCGGCCGGTAGCGACATTCAGATCGGCATGGGCGGCCAGGTGGACCCGAGCAAGGGGAGGTGCGCTTTTGCCAAGTAAGGCAGATGTTCATGACCCGCTCCGCACCGGTATTTTCGGTGTGGCCCTGGTTTTCTGCATTATTTTGGTTGCGTTCGGCTACACCGGGTTGCCGTTCTGGCCGCAGGGCCGGGCTTACACCGCCTACTTCACCGACGCCGGCGGGATCACCCCCGGAAACGACGTCTACGTGTCGGGGATCAAGGTCGGCAAGGTGCAATCGTTAGGGCTTGCCGGCGACTCCGCGAAGGTGAACTTCACCGTCGATCGCCACGTCGCCATCGGCAACCAATCGCTGGCGGCCATTCGCACCGAAACCATCCTCGGTCAGCGGTCGATCGCGGTGACCCCGGCAGGGACGGGTACCGCGACGACGATCCCGTTGAGCCGCACGACGACGCCGTATGCCCTGGGTTCCGCGCTCGAGGATCTGGGCCGCAATGGCGGCGATCTGGACAAGGCCCAGTTCGAGAAGTCACTGTTGGTTCTCACCGACGCGCTGCACGACGCCACCCCGCAACTGCGCGGTGCGTTGGACGGAGTGACCGCGCTGTCGCGCACCTTGAACCGCCGCGACGAGGCACTGGAAAGCCTGCTGGCACATGCTAAGTCAGTGACAGCTGTACTGGCCGAGCGGGCCGGGCAGGTCAACAAGCTAATCCAAGACGGTACGCAATTGTTCGCTGCGCTCGATGCGCGCCGAGCTGCACTGGCCGAGTTGATCGGCGGCATCGACGATGTCTCTCAACAACTTTCCGGCTTCGTTGCCGACAACCGTAAGGAGTTCGGCCCCGCACTGAGCAAGCTCAACACCGTGCTGGACGATCTCAACGAGCGCCGTGACTACATCAGTGAGGCGCTGAAACGTTTGCCCCCATATGCGACCACACTCGGCGAAGTGGTCGGCTCCGGACCGGGATTCAACGTGAATGTCTACGGAGTGGTCCCTTCGCCCATCGTCGGAATGCTGTTCGACGCTGTATTCCAGCCCGGCAAGCTGCCGAACAGCTTCGCGGACTACCTGCGGGGCTGGTGCAAGAGCGCTGGCGGATAAGGCCGCAGTCGCCATGATCGTGTTCTCTGCGATCAAGGAGCGCCGCCGCGGAACGCGGCTGGCGCTGGCCGTGCTGCTGGCGGTTTTCCTTGCTGTCGGTGCGTATTTGGTGTGGCCCAGGCCGGACCGGTAACAAGGTCGTCGGCTACTTCACCTCAGCGGTCGGGCTCTATCCCGGGGACCAGATTCGGGTTCTCGGCGTACCGGTGGGCAAGATCGAGTCGATCGAACCGCGCGCAGAAGACGTCAAGGTCACCATGTCGGTGGACTCGGACATCAAGATTCCCCAGGACGCCAAGGCGGTCATCATGGCGCCCAACCTGGTTGCCGCGCGTTATGTTCAGCTCGCCCCCGCCTATACCAGCGGACCGGCCATGCCGGATGGGGCCAGCATCGAACTGTCACGCACCGCGGTGCCGGTGGAATGGGACGAGGTCAAACAGGCGTTGAGCGACCTGGCCAAACAGCTGAGTCCCGCCGCCGGACAGCTGCAGGGACCGCTGGGCAAGGTGATCAACCAGGCGGCGGACACGTTCAACGGCAACGGCGACTCGTTCCACAACGCGCTCCGGGAGCTCTCGCAAGTTGCTGGCCGACTGGGAGATTCGCGGACCGACATCTTCGGCACGGTAAAGAACCTGCAGGTTTTGGTCGGCGCGCTGTCGTCGAGCAACGAACAGATCGTCGCGTTCGCCGGACACGTGGCATCCGTCTCACAGGTGCTCGCCGACAGCTCGACCCATCTGGACCACACCCTGGGAACGCTCAACCAAGCACTCATCGACGTCAAAGGATTTCTGCAGCAAAATAACTCGACACTGATCGGCACGGTCGACAAGCTCAACGACCTGACCAAGGTGCTGAGCGACCAGAGCGAGGACATCGAGCAGGTTCTACACGTGGCAGGCCCGGGCATCGCCAACTTCTACAACATCTATGATCCCGCCCAGGGCACGTTGAACGGTCTGATATCGATCCCCGAATTCTCCAACCCCGTCCAATTCATCTGTGGCGGCTCCTTCGACACCGTGGCCGGACTGTCCGGACCCGAGTACTACAAGCGCGCCGAGATCTGTCGGGAGCGGTTGGGCCCGCCGCTGCGCCGGCTGACTTTCAATTACCCGCCGATCATGTTCCACCCGATCAACTCGATCACCGCGTATAAGGGTCAGATCATTTACGACACGCCGGCCACCCAAGCCAAGGCGCAGACGCCGATTCCAGATCTGAAATGGATACCGGCACCGGGGGTTCACCCGCCCAGCGCATCGGACCTGCAGGCGTTGTTGATCCCGCAGGCCGCGCCGAATGGTGCCCCGCCCCCGGTGCCCGCTTCCCCTGCGTCCCCGACGGTGCCTTTCGGTCCGCGGCCGGGTCCGCCGCCGGCCGTGTTAGCACCCACCGCTCCGCTGCCGGCAGAGCAGGGGGCCGGCCGATGAGCCGCATCTGGTTGCGCGGCAGCGCATTAGTGGCGGGCACCACGCTGCTCGCGGGCTGCCAATTCGGCGGGTTGAACTCCGTCGCGCTGCCCGGGACCGCCGGCCACGGCCCAGGCTCCTACGCGATCACCGTCGACTTGGCGGACGTGGCAACCCTGCCGCAGAACTCACCGGTCATGGTCGACGACGTCACCGTCGGCAGTGTGTCGGGCATCGACGCAGTGCAACGCCCGGACGGAAGCTTCTTTGCCGCAGTCAAATTGGCGCTGGATCGCAATGTAGTGTTGCCGGCCAATTCGATCGCCAGGGTGGCACAGACCTCGCTGCTGGGCTCACAGCACGTCGAGCTGGCCGCCCCGACGAACCAGATGCCGATGGGCCGGCTGGCCGACGGTTCCACCATTCAGGAGTCCCGTACCAGTCGCTACCCCACCACCGAAGAGGTGCTATCCGCGCTCGGCGTCGTCGTCAACAAGGGCAATCTGGGTGCGCTGCAAGAGATCACCGACGAGACGTACCAGGCGGTGGCGGGCCGGGAAAGTCAGTTCGTCAACCTGGTACCGCGGCTCGCCGAGCTGACCGCAGGATTGAACAGGCAAGTTAACGACATCATCGGTGCAATCGACGGTTTGGACCGGTTCTCGGCGATCCTGGCGAGTAACAAGCAGAGTCTCGGGCAAGCCCTGGAATCGCTGCCCGGTGCGCTACTGGTGCTCAACAAGAATCGGGACAGGATCGTCGAGGCGTTCGCCGCACTCAAGAAGGTGGCGACCGTTGCGTCAAATGTGCTCGCGCAAACCAAGGTCGACTTTGCCGAGGATCTCAAGAGCCTTTACTCGGCCACCAAGGCGCTCGCTGACAATCGCAAGAACTTCATCTCGTCGCTGCAGATCTTGCTGACGTTCCCATTCCCGAACTTCGGCATCAAACAGGCGGTCCGCGGTGACTACCTCAACGTGTTCACCACGTTTGACCTCACCGTGCGCCGGCTCGGGGAGACGTTCTTCACGACATCGTGGCCGCTGGACCCGAACATGTTGCATATGAAGGACATTCTGAACCCGCCGGATTTCCTGCTCGGGGAAATGGCCAACCTATCCGGACAGGCTGCCGACCCGTTCAAGATTCCGCCTGGCACGCCACCGGGGAACAACTGATGCTGGACCGTTTGACGAAAGCCCAATTGGCCATCTTCGGGGTGGTCACGGTGATCACGGTTGCCATCATGGCGATCTTCTACCTGCGGTTGCCGGCCGCACTGGGCGTCGGCACCTACAAGGTGACCGCCGACTTCGTCACCGGCGGCGGCCTTTACAAAAATGCGAACGTCACCTACCGCGGCGTCGAGGTCGGCCGGGTGGAGTCGGTCGGGCTCAACCCGCATGGCGTCGACGCGGTCATGCGACTGAACAGCGGCACCGGCGTGCCGTCGAACGTCACCGCGACCGTGAAGAGCGTGTCGGCCATCGGCGAGCAGTACGTCGACCTCGTGCCGTCGAACCATCCGGCATCGACCAAGCTGCACAACGGATCTCGTATTGATCGCGACAACACCCGGATCGGCGTGGACATCGCCACGCTGCTGCACCAATCCGAGACACTGGTCAACAGCGTCGCCGATACCCGCCTGCGTGAGCTGCTGCACGAAACGTTCACCGCATTCAACGGAACCGGCCCGGAGCTCGCGCGGTTGATCGAATCGGCCCGGTTGCTGGTGGACGAGGCGAACGCCACCTATCCACAAACCTCGCAGTTGATCGATCAGGTCGGACCTTTCCTGCAAGCGCAGATCCGCTCCGGCGACGACATCAAGTCGCTGTCCAACGGGCTGGCGAGGTTCACTTCCGAGGTGCGGCAAGCCGACCCGCAGCTACGCGAGTTGTTGACGGTGGTCCCACCCGCCACTGATGCGGCGAACGCCGCGTTCACCGGTATCCGCCCGTCGTTCCCGATGCTGGCGGCCAACCTGGCGAACCTGGGTCGGGTCGGCGTCATCTACCACAAATCGATCGAGCAGCTGTTGGTGGTGTTACCCGCACTGTTCGCCGCGATCATCACCGCGGCCAACGGCGAACCCCAGGACGAGGGCGCCAAGCTGGACTTCAAGATCAACATCGATCCGCCGCCGTGCAACACCGGTTTCATCCCGCCGCCGATGATCCGGACGCCCGCAGACGAGACGCTTCGCGAGATTCCGACCGACATGTACTGCAAGACCGCCCAAAACGACCCGTCGACAGTGCGTGGGGCGCGCAACTACCCGTGCCAGGAGTTCCCGGGCAAGCGGGCACCCACCGTGGCGCTGTGCCGCGACCCGAGAGGATATGTGCCGACCGGCACCGACCCGTGGCGCGGACCGCCGATCCCATACGGCACCCCGGTGACCAACGGACTTAACATCCTGCCGCCCAACAAGTTCCCGTTCATTCCGCCGGGAGCCGACCCCGATCCGGGCACACCGTATCCCCCGGGGGCGGTGCCGCCGGGACAAATCCCCGGACCCGGTCCGGCTCCCAACCAGCCGTTCCCTGTGCCGCCGCCACCGAACACCGGCGGGACCGATGGCCGTCAGGCGTGGATACCTCCCGCGCCGTATCCGCCGCAGCCTCCGGCCCTGCCATTCCCGAAGGCGGTTCCGGCCCCGCCGCCGCCGGAAGGACTCTCGCCCCCAGCGCCGTATCCGCCGCCGGAGAAGCCGTGGGGTCCGCCACCCGGTCCGGTGCCGCAGGCCAATGGAACGGCCTATACGACCTACGACCAGAGCACGGGAGTTTTCCAGGACCCCGCAGGAGGCACTGGTATCTTCGCGCCCGGCAGAGTATCGACCGCGGAGAACTGGGTGGACCTGATGCGCGATCCGAGGCAGTTGTGACAGAGACGGAGCCGATCGCAAGCGCGGCGGAGCCGGGCGCAGCGGGTCGGCGACCGACAAGCCCAGAGTCGGCGACGCGGCCTGTGCGACGACGGGCTTCGCGG
>JGI12627J18819_10000729_pt1 | contig 10938 bp, 11 predicted proteins | sample TexAe_OM1H0_M2_FD_18819 | JGI IMG/M metagenome (IMG submission 18819)
ATTTCAAACTCTACAAGAGCCAGTTGCCCGTGGTCGAGCGAGCGCTCGAGACGACAGCCTTGATACTCGGTAGCGACAAATCACGTGGTTACTGCCTGGAAATGATCTGTGCCGATTTCCTCGCAGGCTCCGCTCTGGAAACAGGGGAGTGCGTACCACATATCGCGTGTCCGGCGAGCAACGGTGAGTCACTTGCAGGTTCGGAGCAGACGGTTTCGACGGAGACAAAGCGAAATGAATAACTCAGCTTCGCAAAAACGGCCGCGAATTCGAGCGACGCCGAGGCTTTATGCGACGCTGCGACGCGTGGCTCTGGAACGCGACGGTTGGCGTTGTCAGAAATGCGGATCGTTCAAGAATCTGGACGTTCACCATATGAAACGGCGAAGCGCCCTCGGTGACGACGCGGAAAGCAACCTCATCACGCTTTGTCGGGAATGCCATCAAACTCTGCACAGGTCCGCATTTTCTGACCATTGACGACCACCAATCTCAGCAAGGTAGTTTCGTCTCGTTGCGGTCGCCGTGGGAAGCGGCAAGTTACGGCTCCGCCGTTAGCACACAGCCTTTTCGTCGGTGGACCAAGCGCCGCACAGCCCCGAAATCCGAAAGAAGCAATTTACCGTCACAGCTTGCTAGGATTCGTTTTCAATCAGCCTGCAAATCTCGGCTTCATCCGCGAAAGTCCAATCAGGCGAAAAATCTTCTTCGAGAGCGTCCTCGCTTGTCGCCGCGCCATCCACGGAGTTGAACTGATTACGCTTGCGGTAAGCCGCATAGAGGATCGCGGCCATGATCAGAATCGGGGGAAAGAACATGATCAGGATTCCATGCCGAAGCGCCCGAATGAACTGGGCGCCCGAACTGGCGGCGCTTTGGTAGCACAGGGCGCAACCCTGCGCGAAAAGAGCTGAAGGGCTCAGGGCGGCGGCTACGACTGCGGCTGCGGCACGCATGCAAGAACTTGTCATCGTCCGAATCCGTATCACTGCTGCGGTGTCCCGGCTATCATCTGTGTTACTGGCCTAAGCGCAAGTAAAACAGGCGGAAAGCGTCTGGCCAGACGTGATCCATCATGAACAGAACGAACACGGTGATGGGAACGAAGGTCCAGAAGAGAATTTTGCGTTCGTACTTCATGTGCATGAAATAGAGCAGTCCGATCGCAGCTTCGATAAAAGCGAGAACGAGCAAAATTGCGAGCAGGTGCTTCGTTTCGGGATGCTGATACGTGATCGCCACTTCAATCCCTACGATAGCGAGAAATCCCACCCAGATGCTAACGTAAGTCGTCATGCCAGGACCTTGATCGGATGCCATTGCGCTCTCCCTCCGTGCAGGCCGCTCAGCGAGCGTTCATCAAGTACATCAGCGGGAATACGAACATCCAGACGATATCGACGAAGTGCCAGTAGAGACTGGTGGTTTCGACATGGTTCGAGTCCAAGCGGCCACGATTGTAACCCCAGGTGATCACAGCGATCGCAACGACACCGGAAATCACGTGTAGTAAGTGAAGGCCGGTGACGCTGAAGAACGCGGCTCCAAACTCGACCGATCCGCCCGTGGGATTCTTGTACACACGCCAGCCTTCGTCGAACATACGGAACCATTCACGAAGGTGGAGCGCCGCGAAAATAATTCCCAGAAGCATCGTGAAACCGAGCCACTGGACAGCTTTGGATTTCTCGCCTCCCTTTGCGGCGCGCACAGCTACCAGCATTGTCAGGCTGCTGGAGAGCAGAACGAAGGTCATCACCAAGCCGTTTGCGATACTGGGCCAGAAGTCGAACGGTTTGGTCCAGTCTGGGCTGCCGATGCGAAGAAAACCGTACGCCACCAAGGCTGCGGTGAACGTGACAGCATCGGAGGCGATGAACAGCCACATCGCCAGTTTTTTCGACTGCATTCCATAGGGCGACTCTTCCATCAGGACGCCGTGCGCTGCTCCCATGGTCAGCTCGGAATCGCTCACAATGCCTCCCGTAGCTAAATTACATTCGAATCGCGATCACCATCAGCAGATAGATCCACAAAAGATCAACAAAATGCCAGTACACGGCGGCGGAGCCCAGGCTCGTCTGCGCATTTCGCGCGTTCCGCCGTAGTCTGTATCCAACGTAAATCAGACCCAGCACGCCGCCGAGTAGGTGCAGGCCATGCATTGCCGTTAGCAAGTAAAAGAACGAACTGCTTGGGCTGGTCGCGAGGAACAATCCCTGCGAGGCCAGACTCCGCCACCCCAGGAATTGGCCGGCGACGAAAAACAATCCGAGTGTCAGCGTGATATTCAGCCAGTAAAGCCCGCTCGATCGGAAAGCCGCTGCTTGCGCAGGCGTATTGTCAACGGTGCTCTGTGATGCAGATCGTCCAGAGAGTAGCGCGGTGGCAGCCGCAAAGCGCTTGCGAGCCAGTTCGAGCGTGTAGCTGCTGGCGATTAAAATGATCGTATCGAGGTACAGAATTCGAGGGAGCGCGAATCGCTGCCAATCGGTGCCTGAACCTTGGCGTACCACAAGAGCGCTTGTCAGCGCGGCGAACGACATGGCGATCGCTGACACAGCAACCCAGACGCCCGTCTGCGAAGGGATTCCTTTTGTAGCCGCCATTACCGGCAATGCCGGCCGCGAGCGAATGGTCGGTTCTGATCGCGTATAAGTTGTAACCGACATGTTCCCCTTTTCGAGCGCGTCAGTGCTTGGCGGGCATGCCAGGGTCGGTCTGCATGATGTAGTCTGTTGCAGCTCCCTCGACGCTGTACTCGTAAGCATCCTGATAAACGACCATGTGGCGGCCGCCGAAATTGTCAAAGGGTGGCGGAGAGGTTGTGGACCATTCGAGCGAAGTCGCCTCCCACGGATTGTCCGGAGCTTTGGGGCCCCAGAAACGCGCGTGGAACAGGTTGTAGAGGAAAATAAACTGCGCGGCGCCTGTCAGTAGAGCGGCAATCGTGATGAATTTGTGGACTGGAATCATTGGAATCAAATAGTTGTCCGTGAATGCCGAGTAGCGCCGCACGTTCCCAGCGAGCCCCAGGTAATGCATCGGCATGAAGATGCAGTAGACACCGATGAACGTCAGCCAGAAATGCAGCTTCCCGAGCGTCTCATTCATCATGCGGCCCAGCATCTTGGGCATCCAGAAATAGGTGGCGGCGAAAATGCCAAAGATGGCCGCGACGGCCATGACGAAGTGGAAGTGGGCTACCACGAAATACGTCGCATGCAGGTAAGTATCGATGCTGGGCTGCGCCAGGAAAAAGCCGCTGATGCCGCCACTGATGAACACCGAGATGAAGCCGAGGCAGAACAACGACGCGGAAGTGAACCGTAAATCGGCGCCGTAGATCGACCCGAGAAAGATCAGAGTTCCGACGGTAAATGGAATCGTGATGATGAGTGTCGGCACCGAGAACAAAATTGCCGAGAATGGGTTCATCCCGCTGACGAACATGTGGTGGCCCCAGACCATATAGCTCAGAAAGGCGGCCGCGAGCATGCAACCGGTCATCACTCGCATTCCGCCGAGGAGCGGCTTGCGTGTAAACGTCGGTAGAATGTGCGAAATGATCCCGAAGCCGGGGATGATGGCAATGTAAACCTCAGGGTGGCCGAAAAACCAGAAAAGATGTTGCCACAGAAGCGGCGAGCCACCGGAGTGCGGCTCCAGATTGTCGCTAACGACCATCCCAGCAGGATTGAAAAAGCTAGTGCCGGCGGTGCGGTCAAGGATGAGGAGGATGCACGCCGGAAGAAGGTCTGCGAAGGCCAGCAAGCCGATGCAGGCCGTAATAAACCACGCCCACGTGGAGAGCGGCATGCGGGAGAGAGTCATGCCCTTCGTGCGCAAGTCGAGTGTGGTAGCAATGAAGTTCAGCGAGCCGAGCAATTGGCCGACACAGAATAGCGCGATCGAAACCGCCCAGAGGTTCTGGCCCATCGCTTCGCCAGGGCCCGCGTCCTTGCCAACCGAGCTCAGAGTGGCATAGGCGGTCCAGCCAGAAATCGGGGGCCCGTCGTGGACGAAGAAAGCTGCGATCAGAACAAGAAACGCGGCGAAGGTGGTCCAGAACGACATCATGTTAAAGCGCGGAAACGCCATGTCCTCCGCGCCAATCTGAATCGGGAGGAAGTAGTTTCCAAATCCGGCGAAGGGTGCGTTCGTAAGCACGAAGAACACCATGATGGTGCCGTGCATAGTCAGCAGCGAGAGGTAGTACTCGGGGGTCATCACGCCGCCGGGCGCGCCGTTCGGCGACAGGTGCTGCAGCCCAGGAATGGCTACACTGGCCCAGCCCAGATGGATGCGAAACAGCCACGACAAAACCATGCCGATAAAGACGGCCACTAGAGCAAGGTCGTAGTACTGCAAGCCGATGACTTTATGGTCTAGGCTGAATATGTGTTTCCGAATGAAACTAGTGGGCGNCGCAAGGTGGTGAATTTCTGGTTGCGNTGATGCGTCACTCATTGATCATGCCTCCTGCGAAACCTCGGCTGCCAGCCGAGAAACGCGCACAGCGGCGCCAAATGGTTGCAACTAATCTCCCGACTGCTGCTTCAGCCAGGTGTCGTAATCCGGCTGGGACACCACATCCAAGAAGGCCCGCATGGAGTAGTGGCCCAGTCCACAAAGCTGCGTGCAAACAATCTCATAATGTCCCGTCTTTGTTGCCGTGAAGTGAAGCGGGATATCGAGGCCGGGAACGATGTCCTGCTGCAGCCGCAGCTCGGGGACATAAAGGTTGTGAATCATATCTTTCGAATGCAAAGTGAGCAGAATCGGTGTGTCGACCGGAATCGTCAGGGTACCGACGACAATATCATCCCGCGCCGCGACATCGTTTTCGGGATCGAGACCGAAATAGTTCCCTGACGCATCGCTGATCTTCTCAGGATGGATCCCTCCAAATACGCCGTCCGGGCCGGGATAACGGAAGAAGAAAGCAAACTGCTCAGCCTGGACATCGACACGCAAAGCGTGCGCATTTGGCGGAGCCATGTACATCGCCGCCCACACCTTGGAACCCACGAACGAAAGGCTCAGGATTTCGAGACCCACTATGATGATTCCAAAGGCCACGACCGGCTTGGGGCCACCCGGCCAGTATTTGATCTTTCCGTTACGGCCGCTGAACGCCCAGACGAATCCCGCCAGAATAAGTTGGGATGAAATAAAGAGAACGCCCGTCCCTATCATGGTTTCGTCCATCTGGTGGTCAACGCTTGGACCCGTAGTCGAAATCGTCGGAGGCGGCCACCAGGTATGGGCGATGATCGGGTAGACAGAAACAAGCGTGATGATCACTAAGACGACAGCGAATAACTTACCCATTTGCCCCACCTCCGCCCGTTGAGGAGTGTTGAGCGAAATTGAAGTGTCTCAGCCTCGAAACCCTATGCGGATTACAAGGCCCAGTAACGTACGCGACGCCGACTTAATACGGCAACGCTTTGAAAGTAAAGTTCGCCTTGGTCTCTCCAGCGCCGACGGTCACTTCCTGCGTTTGCGTGCCCATATGCTCTTGCCAAGCGGTGAGGGTGTATTTTCCAGGAGTTACTCCCTTGATCGTATAGGTGCCGTCTTCCCCGCTTACCCCGTAGTGTGACGTCTTCAGCACTGCAAAGTATCCGTGCATCCAGGGATGAATGTTGCACTTCACGGGAATGAACTCCGGCTTATCCCACTTGGCGTCGATGGGGGGCGCGCCGGGAGGTTGCGACTTGTTCCATTCCGCGTTTTGTTTCGGCAAAGGGTGGATGTTATGGGCCACAGGGTCATCGGTATAGACCTGCAGTGGTTGATCCACCTGCATCGAAAGAACGTGGGGAATATACTGACAACCTTTTTGATCGAAACGGACGGTAGTTGTTGCCGGAGTAGAACCCTGGTCCCCGGCTGAGATAAACACGACTACATCTTCGAGTGTGTCTCCGGGCCCGGATTCCACGTCCTGGGTCTTGATCGGTGGGTTGTGCAGTTTCTGACAATACGGTTCCTTCGACATATCAATCGGCTTCATTTTGGGAGGAGTCCCTGTGTAAGTCACTTTTCCCGTAATTGTGCCTGAGCCCGCTGGCCGCGCAGCGGTGACCAGCATCGCCGAGCCGGCAAGCCCGAAAACAGCCAAGAAAATAAAAAACTTCATTCGCATGATGTCAACTCCCTCTTCAGAACCGGTCCGTGAACTCTGGGCCTCATCATTATAATACCGCCGCAGTCCGAGGAACTATTGTCCCGCTGACTCGACGCCGATCGGCTTAATCTGTCCTTGGTGCGTCTTCACATATTCCAGCCAGACGTTTTGTGATTCTGATTTCACGTTCGGCTGTAGCGTTCTGAGGAAGTGCACCAAGTCCCACGCATCTTGTGGCTTGAGCGAATCCGCGAACGACGGCATCGGCGATCCATCCAAACCGGTCATGAAGATTTTGTAGAGATCCTCGTTTGTTTCGCCACAGCGGAACCGAGTGCCATCGTGGAAATTATAGGGACGAATCGGCTCACCTTTATCATCCGTAAGCGTGATTGCCGATGGACCGTCGCCTCGTCCTTCCGGCCCATGACATTTCCAGCACTGCATCTGATCGAAGAGCTGCCGGCCGTGAAGGACGCTGTCGATCGTCTGCGGAGGCTCGGGCGGAATTGTGATCGGGGTACCGGGCTTCTGGGTTTTCCATTTCGGCGAGAAGGTTTTGATGTAGGCAACTAGATCGACGCGGGTCTGTGGAGTTAATGGCCGCCATGTGGGCATGAGCGTGTCGACTACGCCGCGCGTAATCGTGTCATACAGATCTTGGTCAGTCGGCAGCGTTCCAGTGGGAGTGGATCTCCAGCGAAACAGTGCTTCCGTGAAATCTCTCGGCCTCGGATCGACATAGGGAGCGTTTTCGCCTTCACCGTTTCCTTCCTTGCCATGGCAACCGACGCACCAACGGCGGTAATCTTGCTTGCCCGCCTCGACATTTCCCGTCAAGCCGTTCACGTGAGCCCCGGTATCCTGAGCTAGAGCGACGATGGGAGTCGCGAGGGCCACACCGAAAGCCGCGAACATCAAACTTCGCGTGATTTTCTTTGAGAGTGCCATGGGCGGCTCGCTCCTTTAGAAGTCGAAATCTATGCCGAAGAATAAGCTGCTACTGCTGATGGTGCAGTTGAACAATCGCCCTGCGTCCGTGCACAAACTTCCAAACGCTCCGCCCTGGTTCGTGACGCCGTTCGATCGAACGAACGAATATTCCTGCTGCAGCGCGAGGCCGGCGCGGCTGAACATGAACGGGTACCATCGATTCGCTATCGTAAACGCATTCAAGTTGCCCGTGTCGCCCGGCGTGATCGAAATATCCGCTTGTTGGGACATGTGAATCGTCTCCCAGCGAGCGATGATGATCCACTGAGGCGAAATAATGTACTGGCCCTCCAGGAAACCGCCATTCCATTTGGCCGCACGTTGCGTGTCGCTTAGCGTTCCGGTGTTGGAAGGGACGCCATTTGCGAGGAACGCGTTGTCGTATCCGTGCAGATAAACGCCCTTCACAAGCCACTTGTTGAAATACCACTTCCACTCAGCGCCTGCACGGTAGAAAGGTTTATTTCCTCGTCCGTAGATCGGCACCGGCACCCCGTTAGAAGTAGAAGTTTGGAAAAACGTCGGTGCAAAGCCGAAGTAGGAATAGGCGCCCACCTTCATAAATCCATTGCCAAACGTGTTAAAGCCCTGCTCGAAATGGCCGTAATAGTCAAAGGTACGGCCGGCAACCTGGCCGGTGGGGCTGCCATAAAGTAATCCCGGATTGCCATCCACGCTGCTCAACGCCGCAAACGTGTAACGCGTGTAGCTGTTGGCATTATGGCCAGCCAACTCCATTCCCAGCTGGTTGTCACCGATGCCGCCAAACGGATTTGCATCGTTCAATGGCGTGAAGTGATAGATGTAATAAAAGCCGCCATTCCCCGACATTGTCAACAGCCTCTTCTCGGAAACCGGCAGATCGAGCTCGAATTTCCCAACCTTAAAGTTTAGCCACGGAGTGTGAAGCAGGTTATCAAATCGCACGAAGGCATTTTCGAAGTGGAACGAGGCGTTTTGGTCCGACGACGGCAGTGCGCTGAAAGAAATGTTCTTGTACAACGTACCTGCGAACCATATGTCCATTCCTGACAGATCAAAGCCTGAGGTGCTCAACGTACCGGGATGCGAACCGCCTGTGGCGCTGCCTGGAACATCGTCTACAACTTGATTATCCGCACTCTCCCGATGCCACTGCGGAGTGATTCGGATCGTAATCGGGAAATACGACGGATCGCGCGTGATCGGAGAGTCGCGCTCGTTCATCATCTGATAGCCGTTGTCGCGGAACACCTGACCGAAGTTATTGAGCTCGGGCCAGCCGATATGACACGCAGAGCAAGGCAGTCCGTACTTTCGCGCGAACGCAGGAATTGCATTGGCCGGCTTCGGTGCCGGGAGCAGCACAGCCAGCAGCAATAAGAGTGGCGGAACCGCGGCGACTATTCGATTGATTAGCTTCGACATCGAAGGGGAGTTCATCCGTGCCTCCTGGTTTTGAAGCTTCGATGCAATTCGCCTGGAAGTGAGAAATGAACGGTCGGCAGGAGCAAAGACGCCTTGCAGCTGAGCGCAAATGTAGAGTGCAGAGAGAGAATCAACGCGTTCATACTCACGCTGAAAATACATTGGAATCAGAAGGTTGCAATTATTCTTAGGATATTTTTTTCTGGAGCAAAAGGGTGTGCGGCTCTATACATCCTAAGCATCGTTCCAGAACATATCTTTCGTTATGTACCCGAAAGCATCGCCGGTGCCGTCTCAACGTCACTCTTACTGCGGATTCGCAAAATCTGTGAGAGAATCCGTTTGCCTGAGTCGGTGAGGTAGGCTGCGGGGGCGCTCCGAACCTCAAATGTTCCCATTTCATACAAATAACAACGGTCGAGGTATTCCTCTCCTGAGTACATCTGCGGGGGCAACATGTCTGGAATAGCTCCGAAGGCGGCTTTGTCCAGCCATAGCGATGAGGAGGGCTACCTTGCCTTTCTCGATTCCCTTCCGGTACCTGTATGGCTGGCGGACGAACGCGGACGGTGTAAATTCCTCAACCGGACGGGCTTGGCGTTCCTCGGAAAAACCCACGAGCAAATACTTACAGAAGGCTGGGAAGGATTCGTGCATCCGGAAGACGCCGCACATTTCGCCGACCCGCCAGAAGCCGCTTCACGACGACAGATCGAGTTTCGAATGCGCAGCGTCAACGGAGACTATCGCTGGTTCCTTTGCACGCTGGCACCCGCGCGCGATCAATCGGGCCGCATCTCCGGTTGTACAGGGTATTCGATTGACATCTCGGATTTTAAAAGCGCGGCGGAGTCACTTTATCGCAGTGAAACCCGATACCGTCAGCTCTTCGATTCAAATCTGATCGGGGTTATGTACACGAGCGTGAGCGGCGGAATTCTCGACGCCAATCACAAATTTCTCGAGATGGTCGGTTACTCGGAGGAGGATGTTCAGGCTGGCCGCTTGCGGTGGATTGATATCACGCCTCCCGAATATAAGAGTCAAAGCGAAGTCATCACCAGGGAACTCAAAGCAACCGGTGCTTTCCAACCGGTTGAAAAAGAGTACATACGGAAGGACGGATCAAGGGTACCCGTTCTAGTGACTTCGGCGCTTCTGGACGGGTCCACCACGGAGTGCGTCACCTTCGTTGTTGACTTGACCGAACATAAACGCGCCGAACTGGCGATGCGCCAGCAAGCAGAGTCGCTCGCCAATGGCCAAATCTCCGCTCTTAGCAGGACACTGGCGCTGCTTGCCACTGAGCCAGCGCTCGACACAGCTCTCAGTCACGTTTTGAAAGCAATCACCGAGCAGCTCCGCGTCACCTCCTCCGGCCTGCACCTCATCGATTTCGACACCAACACCCCCGTCTTACACATGAATTATCACGACGGCCAGATCACAAGGGGCGCGGACATTGGCAATGCTTCGGCGTTACATGCGCGGCATGTAGCTGTGATTACGAACAGATGGCAGAGCCCAAACGGAGACGGCCGGGCCCCCGTGGTTCTGGACGTCGCCACCGCGGATGAACTCGACGACGGCGGGCGCAAGACGCTGCTGGCCGATAAAATCTACACTCTGCTGCTTGTGCCACTCATGGTGCACAACAAGCTGGTCGGCACATTAAGCATTCGCATCAAAGAGCGGCGCTCGCTTCGCGCTGCGGAAATCGAATTAGCGCAAGCCCTCGCTCAACAGGCCAGCCTGGCCGTCCATCTCACGCATCTCGCCGAACGCTCGCGGCAGGTCGCTGTTCTTGAGGAGCGAAACCTCGCAGCAACCGGCCGCGCGGCGGAACTCGCGCGCGCGAATCAGGCGCTGAAACAGACGCTGGACATTCTAGCCACCGAGCCCGACATGGACCAGGTGTTGGGCCACGTTTTGACGGTAGTCACACAGGTGCTTGAAGGCACCGTTTCCACTCTCTGGCTGCGTGATCGCGACGCGGAAACGGCCAAACTGCATCTTGTCTATCGCGACGGCCAATTAGTAAGCGGCCCGGCTTCGGGCCACCGGCTCGCCGGCCAGACCTTAGATTTATCCCGTCAAGATCTGTTCGCCTTCGCGGTATTTCGACGCTGCCGCCCGGTGTGGCATGAAGTTACTACCAGCGAATCGCTGGATGAAACCGCGAAAACCTATCTGCGTGACCAGGGCGTGAAGGCATTGCTCGGAATCCCGCTGATTCTTGCCGATAAAGCCATCGGCGCGATCGTCGTTCGCTTTACCGAGCTACGCCAGTTCGGCTCGGTGGAATTGGAAATGGCGCAAGGCTTGGCGCAACAGGCAACTCTCGCGCTTCAGCTGACGCGTCTCGCGGAACAGGCTCGCAAAGCAGCCATCACCGAAGAACG
>JGI12627J18819_10000730_pt1 | contig 10923 bp, 8 predicted proteins | sample TexAe_OM1H0_M2_FD_18819 | JGI IMG/M metagenome (IMG submission 18819)
TCGCTCATGAAGGAACTTCAGGATGCGCTAGGCCTGTTGCGCGTCGAGTTTGCTCAGTTCCCGGTCCGCTGACTCAGACAGCTCGACGCTGTAGGCCATGACGTTTCATTGCGTTTTTTAGAGGGATGGTGCGCTCTTTGCCTCTGCGGACGCGTTCGAGAGCGCCTTCGGCCAGATACAGGTCCTCGATATCCTCCAGGTGTTCGAGGATGGCTTCGCGGACATAGTAGGTTTTGGTGCGCCCGGTGCGACGGGCCAGCTTCTCCAGGCGTTTCTCGATGGACCGCGGAAGTCGAATGGCCAGCATAACTATCTCGCTATACAAGTATAGCATATTCGCGCTCCATGGGGCAAAGTGACGGAGCCAAGCCCGTCCGCTTCGTAGTAGCTCGTCGTCGAGGAACGGAGCGTCGCCAGCGGCTGATCCACATTTTGGGTTTGGGCGTAGCGAGCGACCACCCCGCCCGAAGAATTTGTCTCTTCGACGAGGTTGTCGCCGTCGTAGGCATAAATGGTCGTACCAGAGCTGGGCGATTTGTAGAGGCGGCGTCCGAAGGGATCGTATTTGAGCGTGGTTGCACGGCGACCCCTAAGTGCGGAACGACTAGCAGAGAAAGGCCGTTTTATGGCTACATTCCTGCCGCTTTGATTTTTACTGCGTCAGCATCCGTTGGTCGTGCACAGACTTCAATGTCTGACGCCGCAACCCAAAAGTCAGGCAGGCGGTCGTCATTAAACCGGGGGTCATGATGAAACAGATATTTGACCTCCTCGTCTTCGGTCTTTGAGTCGATGAGAGTTCCTCGGTAAGTACTTGACGAAACTATTATGTGTACGTACTCGCCTACCATTGGCACCTGCCTTGCGCCAGCCACTGGGCCAACGCCAAAGGGTCTTCTGGTCTGATGCAGTGTCGGCATCTTCAAATATCCACGCCCTGTGGGGTAGTGTCGGAAGTCTCCGAACGTATCAGCCAGTTTCCGGAAAAGGAAAGTTGACTAGTCGTGGCTTCTGAATTCAATCCCTTGAATCAGAGGGCGAAACCCCAATCTGAACGTTTCAGTAGAGCACCTCCTTGTCCCCCTTGGTTTTTATGAGTTCCTCGAACCTGGCAACAATCTTGTCGCGCCGAGCCATAACACCCTGAACCTGCTCCTTGTTCAAATAATTGTGCGTCTTTGCGGCTAGCTCGTCGCCGTTTAATCCTTTCAGCTTGTTGAGTAACTGCCGCTCGCAACGCATCAGGTCATTCGGGGTCTTCAGGTCCTTGTCGTTCCGGAAGGCGCGGGTGAAGTCAACGCGCCAGATTTGCCAGTCAGGGCCAATGAGGATGTTGGTGAGATTCGCGTCGGTGTCGTAAATCAATTCGTCAAAAACGCGAACCTTATACATCTGCTTGTTCCAGGCGTCTGGATCCGGCGGGTGCAGCTTCTGCGCGACACGCTCCTGTTCATCCATCTTCGTCGGAAGCCACCAGCTGAGTGAGCCCGTGTGGCCCTGCCACTTGCGCTCCACGTAAACGGGAAGCATGTCGTCCATGCCAATCAGCTCCGCAAGCTCGTAAGCGGCAATGTTGAACTTGTAGGAGTCAATGAAATTGAGAACAGTCACTCCGCTCTCGAGCTTCATTTCGGACTTGTGCACATCAATTGTCTGGAAAGAGGCGTCGTGCGTAATCGTGCCGTTGCTCAGGGTGAGCCGGCTCGGATGAGTGACCCCTTTGCTCGATGTTTTGCTGTTGATCACGTTCGCGGTGCGAAGAAATTCCTTGATCTGCTCTTTGGTGAGCGGCGTATCCTCGGCACGGGGCCCAAAGGCAATGCAGGAGCCGGAAAGAATCGCGGCACAAAAAAGCGTTCGTGCGGCCACTCGAATTGAACCCATGGCGGCGTCCTCCGTCTTTTCGACTGTCAAAATCTACGCCCGTGGCAAGCTCGGCCGCAACACCAAATCGAGCCCCTCTTGAAAATGCCCGGGAACTTGCCGAAGTGCATGCGGCCGCCAAGTAAACCGCGTCCTAGTACCAGAAAAGCCTTTACTCTGCAGTGAACCGGGACTATGCTCACGCGACGTGGAAGTACTTCGCGCCAACGCGCAGTAAAAATTGCCAATTGTTTTTGTCAGGGTTCTTCAATCAGGGAGGATGCCATGAAGCTCGCATTGATGTTGCTGGCTTTGATGCTTGCCGGAGCGGCTGTTGACACTCGTCCGACTTCGGCTGACGCGAGCCAACAGGAAAAGAAGAACGACACGAAAGAGACCAAGTGGCAGGGCACCGTTCTCCAGATCCTCAAAGATCAATCGATGTTGAATATTCGCGGCGGCGCAACGGCCGACGCCAATGATGTGCTAAAGATTGCCTACGATAGTTCCACGCAGTGGACCAAGCAGAACAAACCGGGCGATTTTCAAAGCGAAGTCAAGGAAGGAACGTTCGTTATTGCCGTCGGGCACGTTGACGACAAAGGTGTTCTCCACGCCACTCGCATAGACCTGCGGCTGAGATAGCGCTGTCACAAGACTGATTTGCCTCGCTGTGGGATTAACTCCTGCGCAGCCGATGTGGTATCTGCGCGGCCCCCAACCATGCCGGCCACGGCCGCTATCCAAGACTGGCTAAGCGCAGCTTAGCTGCCCGCGCCGTTTCCCGCAGCAGCGGGTCAGGATGCTCCAGACAGCGATCCAATTCTCTTGCGAGCGACATCATCCCGAATGAGCCGACGGCATACGCGCCGCAGGATTTGAGCCAGGGGTCTTCACTCGAAACAAGGGCCGCGACGGCCTGTTCACGATTCTCGACGGTTGTGCGAACCAGCCGGTTTGCGAGATCCACGCGCTCCTCAAGTGACACTCTGCCGTCGAGCAGTGGCAGAAGAATTGCGCGCAACTGAGATTTCAGGGCGGTCTCAAGAAATTCCAGCGCGTTGTCGTACACTGATTTGTTCTGCGACTGCAGACCGAGGTAAACGGAATGAAGATCAAGCTGCGGGAACAAGAGGTTGAGAAGCCGGAAGATTCGTTCCAACTCCTGTTCCAGGCATTCCGTCAGCCCGGCGACAACTGGGTCTTTCGAACCTTTGGGGAAACCAATGGCTCCCAGAATCTGGTAAGAGCGGTAGTGGCCGAGTATTTCGGCAGCGAGGATGGATTCCAACATTTGAGAATCAAGCTCGATTTCAGGATGGAGTTGGCGGAGTTTGTTGAGGGCCCTGATGACTTTGAACCGCAGGGCGCTATCGCGTTCCAGGACGTTTTCGAGGAGCGCCCTTGCGGCTGCGTCGCTGCCGATACTCGCCAGTACGAAAGGGATTTCCCGCCGGATTTCGGCAGGGGTTGAGCGATCTTCAAATCGTTCGTTCAGATAGCCAATGATGGAATCGCCGAATCGCGCCAGCGCCTGAGCAGCCTCACTCGAGAGCTCCTGGTTAGTCAGAGTTTGAAGCAATTGAGGGGCCAGGGAAGTCCGTCTCAGCATGCCGGCAGAACGGATGGCTTCGCGGATAACGTCTGGACAGTCATCCGAGAGTAATCGGGAAAGTAAGGGCCCAAACGCATCCGGAAGCTCTCCCAAAAGTCTGGCGACTTCTTTCCTCGCCCGCTGGTTGCCCTTTCCCCCCTCCGCGACCAAGGCCTCGAAAAGTCCTCCCGCGGTTTCAAGATCCTGGGAACTTCCCGGACGGGCCAAGTAGGCCGCCACTGCCGACCGAACACAGAAATCGTCGAAATCAGTCAATTCATCGAGAATCACGAGCGGGTCCACATGTGCGTGATGGACGAGATAAAGCATGGCCTCGGTGCGAACGCTCGGCGTGGGGTCCTTTAGCAAGCGCTCCACCTCGGGCAAGACAGACGTATCGCTCGAGGCGGACAGAATGGAGAGCGCTTTCTGCCGCACTTCGGGCGCAGGGTGGTCGAGCAGAGTGCGGATAACCGGATGAGCCATGCGCGTTCGTTCGACCTCGAACAAACTCAACGCGTAAAGGATTTCGTTCGGATCCGAGGCCTGAAGCTTGGAGGCAAGGAGACTGGATGTGGACCGGTCCAGAGCCAGAGCGGTGGCCTGTTCAGCGTCCAAGCGATGCCCAGTGATGGAATCCTTCAACGCAACAAGGTATTCTCTGCCGCCGATGACCACGGCGGTCAGCCAGCCGGCAATGAGAACGAGAGCGATCCAACTGAGTTGCCGTGGTGCGAGGTGAAGATAGGCGGCAAAGACAAGTACGACCACTCCGGCCAACCCGTCGCCCAATCGCCAAATCACCGTGTCGATGAACCATTTGGCTTGTAACTTTACGCGATGCGAAAGGGGAAGGTAGAGCAGTTCAACGGTTGAGCGATCGATTGAATAGCGAAGGACCTGGTCGCTGCCCTTCAACAGGACTGCTGCGGCGAGCGTACCCCAGATCAGGAGGCCAGTCGAACCGAGGAAAACGCAGACGGGCATGGCGAAAAGCATGGTCTTGATGCCAAACCGCCGAAGGAGGCGTGTAGTGAGGAGTGACTGAAAAGCAAAAGCCAGGATCCCCGCGTAAAAATAAAAGTCGCCGAAAAAGATGGCGAGGCTGTCGCTTTTGCTAAACGCGTTCTTGGCTATCGCTTTAAACTGCCATCCCGTAAGCGTCGTCACAAACGACGAAATCCAGACCACCGCCGCGATGGCTTTCAAATACGGAGAGGAAAGCACCACGCGGATACTGCCTTGGATATCTTTTGTGCCGGTACCCGCCAGAGCGGCGGAAGACTGGTTTGATTCTTCCGGACCGAATTTGTTCTTCGGCCACACAACGTACATCAGAACGGCAGAAAGCACGAGAAACGGTACCATCCCCAGGAGGAGACTCTCCGTGCCGAATGCCCGTGCCGCTGATTTGGAGATGAAGCCCGCGAAGATCCAGCCGAGGATTGCACCGCCACCGACCATTCCGAAAATACGCTTAGCTTCTCGCGTCGTCAGGAGGTAGTTCGCAAGCGTCCAAACCTGCGTGGGTGCAAGGACTCCGAATATTCCTACCCAGACATAGAAGACAGGGAACAGCCAGTCTGGATGATAGAAGTGAGCCAGCACCCAGAATGCGGTGCAATTTACCGCGAAGAAGATCTGGCTGCCCACGAGGAGGTCGCGTAAAAGCACACGCCGGCCAATTCGCAAGTACACATAGACCACGAAGCCAACAAGAACGCCGCTGGCTATATCTGCGTAGGGAAGTTGGACGGCGCGAAATCGCGCCAGGAATAGGGCGTCGCGCGCCACCTTGCCGATCACGTAGCTGCTGATGATGAGGAAGAGGCACGCGGACAAAAGCAAGCCGCGCTCAAGGTCTTCAGGACCGAGCTTGAGGGCCCGGCCCAGCCAACGCTTCATCATCGCGACTCCTTAGGTGACTCCTGGTCTCGGTAGGACAGGCCTGAAGCTTACCTCTTGGCTGCGGAAAGCGACAGCTCAAGAACGCGACGCTAGTGCGGCACCGCGCCGCCCCTTTCGAAAAGAACCGTCTGGCCATCGACGTAGATGGCAGTGAACTTTTGATTGTCGCGAATTTCAAGGGCGGAAGCTCTTCCGGCGTGCGAGCTGCTTGCTACCATGCCGGTATCGAGCAAGAACACTTTGTCGTTGAAACGTGCGCGAATGCTGGCAGTCTTTTGCACGCTGTGGCCCACGACGAAAGCCGATGCATCATAGGCAGCCAAAAGTCTGTCAATTTTCACTGCGCCTTCCGTTTCGGTCCACTCGTCATAGCCGCGAAACCAAAGCGGTCCATCACTGCTGACCCCGAGCCAACTTCCCAGTTGCAGGAACGGCGCAAGCTTTGCCCTTTGCTCATCCGCGGCGCGAGTGTGAGACTTGCTTGCCGCAAGGAGAACGGCTCTTACAGCCGCCGTCGTTTCCGGGAGGGTAAAAAAAGGGAGAATCAATTTCTCAGCGGTCATGTATTGCACCAAATCGTCCCAGAGGTTTATTTCGGCGTGGACGCGGGAGTCGATCTCTTCCAGCTTCACGCGAGACAGGTCCGGAGCGATTCCACCATGTAAAAATATCAACCCACTGATGTTTTCTACAGTGTGACGTTCGCGGACCCATTTTCCGTAATTACCATTTCGGCTGAAAGCGCTGCGTTGTTCGATAAAGCCAACCGGGTGTTTGGCAAGCCAGTCCGCCTCAGGTAGCTCGGGAAGGGGATTACTGGCTTCGGCTATGATTCGGGAATTGTCCTTTCGCCATTTTATATATTCCTGATAGGCGGTCTTTCGAAGCGCATCGGAATCAGCAGTAGTAAAGCTGGCATAGATTTCCGGAGTGACATAGCGTAGATCGCCCATGAGATTCATCATCTCGTGATTGCCGAGGAGCGCGATAACCTTCCCGCCCGCGTTGGCCGCTTCCGTCTCGAGAGACATCATTAGGTCCAGAACCTCCCGCTCCTTGGGGCCGCGGTCCAGCAGGTCGCCGGTTTGGATTAGGGTGGCGTGGCCACCGGACCAATGATTGCCTTCGCCAATCAAGCCCGCGCGCTTGAGGATGAGACAAAGATCGTCAAAATCGCCGTGCACGTCGCCAACGGCGATCACAATCTGCGGAGCTTCGGCGGCGGGTCCTGCGGCGATCGAATAAAAGAGGCAGGCCGAGACCAGCAAAAATAATCTGAGGTACACTCGGGCGAAAAAGCCGTGAACCGGTTGCACGGTCATCGCGTTTCTCTCCTCTTGGGAGGTCCAATTGAGCGGGACGGAAACGCCACTCCGGGTGCCTGGTGCTTCTGCAGAATGGAGAAATGTTAGGATTCGCCGCGAACTAAGTCAATCGCGCGATTTTTCCTGCTGGGTAACCCCAGCCGCGGACGCATCGAATCGACACGGAAAAATCGGGTGAGAGCTACCTGAAGGACACATTGTCGCGCGCGTTACTTTTCAGTGAGGCTTCACTTGTGCCATGATTCGAGTTAACGTGCCAGGGCGCAGTGTCATTGGAGGCGGCAGACGGCATGCAAGGAAGTTTCACGTCCTTGGTGGGCGTCATACGTAATTTGCTGAGGGCCATCGGTGTGTAACGGAAAGCAATGGCCGCTGCACGACTGCCCGCCAATTGGCAGGCTACAGGTCTGGTTATCCTGATGAGGTCAGGGATGCAAATTTCTGCCGGATCCAATAGTAGGACAATGGAAGCGGTGGACGCACGCAGGTCATCTGTCTTTCGGATAGCAGTGTTGTCAGGAATGGCGTTACTTTTGGTGATCGTAGCGACGCTTCAGTACAGGTGGGCCACGCAACTCAGCGCGGCGACCGAAGTCCGCATTGGCAGCAATTTGCAGTCTTTGATGACAAGATGGCACCGGGATCTCTACGACGAACTGTCGGCCATCTGCATTGCCCTGCAGGTGGGCCCGGATTCCGGGGCCCGTGACGCGTGGATCGACTATCTTCAGCGCTATGCCGAGTGGACTCTGGCCGGGGGCGGCAGCGAGTCTGCCGAGGGCGCCTATCCGAATCCGGACCTGGTTCGAGAAATCTACGATTGGCAAACCAGTGCGTCCGGAAAGCCGGAACTGCTGCGCCTTAATCCGAGAACCAAAACCCTGGACAACGTGAGCGTACCCCGGGAGCTGGAAGCGTTACTGGCTCGCCTTCAAGCGAATTCTTCCGACCTTCGGAAGGCCATGAGCGCCTGGGAATTCCGACCTTCATCCGCGAGCGAGCCGCCTGCCGGCAACAATCGGATGCCCTCTTTCGGGTTGCGCAGCAACGCCTTGGCCGGTTGGCAGCTTGATGAAGGGATCCCGGCCTTCGTTCATCCCGTCGTTCACCACGCTGACCCTTTCAACTCGCAGACGCCGGTTGACCGGGTAGCGGTCGATTGGCTTGTGGTGGTCATGGATCTCAGCGTTATTCAGAACCGCATCCTTCCGGAACTTGCGACCCGGCATTTTGGAGGCCAGGACGGTCTGGAGTACAAATTAGCTGTTTTGGCTCCAGGCGATAGACCGAGAGTCATATATTCTTCTGATCCAACGCTGCAGCTCGATGATGTAGGCAAGCTCGACTCGATCATGAATATCTTCGGGTCGTCACCCGGCAACTTGCAGGGCGAATTCTGGCAAGCAGTCAAGCATAGCCGCACCATGCAGGAACAGGAATGGCGCAACTTCACGGCGCCGGGCTGGTTTCCGGTAATTCAGTACAGCGCGCATGATGAACCCTGGGTCTTGATTCTCCAGCATCGAACTGGGCCGGTGGGAGCCATTGCCAGGGGCGTGTGGCATCGCGATCTCATGACCGGCGGCGTGGTGCTTTTCCTGCTTGCGGCCAACATGGGGCTGGTTGTTTTTGCCAGTCACCGCGCCCAAAAACTCGCCAAGGTACAAATGGAATTCGTGGCCTCGGTATCGCACGAACTGCGCACACCGCTCGCCGCGATTTTTTCAGCCAGCGAAAATATCAAGGACGGCTATGTAGAGGGACGGAAGAACTTGAGGTTCTATGGCACGATCCTCACCAGCCAGGCGCGGCAGCTGATCGATCTGGTGGATCGTATTCTGCTTTTTGCCTCGACACGCAGCGGCAAGACGCAGTATGTGTTGTGCCCGCTAAAGGTCCCCGAAATCCTCGAAGCCGTCCGAAAAAATGTCACAGAGCCGCTCGAAGAATCGGGGTGCAAGCTGGAAGAGCACATTGAACCCGACTTGCCGCTCGTCCAAGGAGATTTGGCGGCAATCTGTGTCTGTTTGCAGAATCTGATCGCTAATGCCATCAAGTACGGCGGAGAAGAGCGCTGGATTGGTGTCGCGGCCACGAGCTATGAGACCGAGAAACGTGCCGTAGAGGTTAGGATTAGCGTTCAGGATCACGGAGAGGGAATCAGCAGCTCAGAACTGCCTCATATTTTCGAGCCCTTCTACCGCAGCCCCAAGGTTGTCGCGGCCCAGATTCACGGGACCGGTTTGGGGCTGGCGCTCGCGAAGCGCATTGCCGACGCTTTGGGCGGAAGAATTTCCGTTGTGAGCGAAATAGGAGTGGGAAGCACTTTTACCTTGCACCTGCGAGCAGCGGGAGATCAGAGAGTTATGGAACAAGCGCACCTTTCTGAAACTACAGGACAATGAAAATGAATGAAAGCATACTTTTGGTTGAAGATGAAGCAGCTCTGCGAGCCACGCTGAGCGACCGGCTTCGCGGAGAAGGCTACGTTGTGGAAACCGCCGTCGACGGACATGAAGCGTTCGAGAAGGCGGCTAACCTGCCTTTTGACCTGGTGATTCTAGACCTCATGTTGCCGGTGCGGAGCGGACTTGATGTCTGCCGCGACATCCGGCAGGCCGGGATGGCAACGCCAATTCTCATCCTGACGGCCCGCAATCAGACCATAGATAAGGTTGTAGGGCTGAAGCTGGGTGCCGACGATTATGTGACCAAACCCTTCGAATCTGCCGAACTCATCGCTCGCATCGAGGTCCTTCTGCGGCGCGTGCCCATCCAGACCGGGCAAGGCGCATACGAATTCGGCACTATCCACGTCGACGTCAAGAGATCGGAGGTAACTCGAGCGGGGAAGCCTGTGTATCTTACGGGCCGGGAGTTTCAGCTGCTACGTTACTTCATCGAACGCGCAGGAACGACAATCCCGCGCAAAGAGCTGTTGCAGTCCGTCTGGGGCTACGAGGCCGATACTCTGACGCGGACAGTTGACACTCATGTTGCAAGCCTTCGCCAGAAGTTGGAAGAAAATCCGAAACGACCCGAACTGATCGTCACCGTTGCTGGTGTCGGCTATAAGTTCGTGGGACACGGTCGCAATTAGATTCAGGAGAAGAATTCTGTGCCTATGCTGAATCTGGTTTTGATGTTAAAACTTTTTACAACAGCGCTTCGCTTGCGCTCCTCGTAACAGCTGTCAAATCCCCGCAAATTCCCCCCGTTCCCGCCGTTTCTTTGCTCACCAACAAATGGCAAATCTGGTTTGCCTCTAATCTCCCGTCACGGCCCAGGCTGATTCCCGGGCGAGAAGTGGTGGATGACGGGCAACCAATCGAAGGCACCAGGGACGATGCTGCAGAGATTCGGTTGCTGGCTCTCTGGTTTGATCGCTATTCCCAAGATTGAGGGGTGGGCAATGCAATGCGAGGTTGATCTGAGAATGTGCAATTACGAAGTCCGGAAGTTCCGCATGGCAACGGCTCAAACCGCTGCCTGCGTGGTGAGCAATTGGAAGGAGGCTGAATAGCCATGAAAAAGTCGTATCAAGTTTTGTTGCCTTTTCTCCTTGTTTGTCTGGTGCCGCTCGCCGCGCGTGCTCAGTCATTCCGAGTTCAATGTCCAACCAGCACGATCACTCACCCTTCAACTCTCACAAACGTGAATGCTGAGCCTGCATACTCCGTACCGACGGCGTTTACCACCAGTGCCGGCGGATATTTGGTGCCTAGTTCGAACGTGAACGGCGCCATCAAATGCCAGCAGATCTCGGGTGGGGACGGCTACTCGACGATGGGCGATGGGACGCAGACATACATGTTCTCTTTCGGACCATTGTCCGGGCTCGCGGATATTGCACACGGTCTGCCCGGCACGCAGTTCCCGAGCGTCTTCAATACGGTGTATACGGGCACATTCGCGCTCCAGCCCGGCGCGCCGGCCACGGCGGCTACTCCTAGCAACGGAGGCTCCCTTGCCAGCGGGTTCGGCAACTACAACGGTGCCATCGGGCTGGCCTCAGATCTCGATTCCATAGCGGCCGGTAGATGCACCGCGCCCTGTTTAAATGGGCACGTCGATCCTCGCCCGATCATCGAGGTGGGAGTAATGAACGGGAATATTCCCGCCCCGTTGTTTGCGATCGATGAGGATGACGAATTCTTCCTCACGCTCACCAACGTCGGCATGATCATGCGGCCGGACTTGTTCGAGCAGCACACCGTCCACTTCCACGGCTAC
>JGI12627J18819_10000731_pt1 | contig 10922 bp, 12 predicted proteins | sample TexAe_OM1H0_M2_FD_18819 | JGI IMG/M metagenome (IMG submission 18819)
CAATGGCATGCGGAGTAGCCGATCGAGAGGAGTATCGGCTTCTTTTCGCTGCGCGCCCGCGCCAGCGCGGCCTCTCCCCAGGGGTACCAGTCGACTGGGTTGTCGGCGTGCTGCAGCAAGTACGGGCTGGTCTCCTCGGCGAGGTGATTACGCGACATGTGAACAGCCTTAAATTGGTAGAATGAGGATTACTATAGCCGAAGCTGATTTTATGTCTGACTCTCCTCTCGAAGCGGCGCAGCTGCCTGTTCTGCGCCTCAAGCGCAATGAAGATCGCCGCCTGCATGCTGGACACTTGTGGATCTTCAGCAATGAAGTCGATACCGGTCAGTCGCCTCTAGGCAAGTTCCGCGCGGGCGAGGTGGTGCGGGTGCTGGCGCACAACGATCGCGCGCTCGGTTTGGCGTACGTGAATCCGAAGTCTTTGATTGCCGCACGCATGCTCGAGACCTGGAAAATCCCGGACACCCAATGGCTCCTGGGGCGCATTCGTCTGGCGATGGCGCTGCGCGATCGGCTGTACGCCAAGCCTTACTATCGGCTCGTGTATGGCGAATCGGACGGCCTGCCGGGATTGGTCATTGACAGATTCGGTTCGAGCTGCGTGGTCCAGATCGGCACCGCCGGAATGGAGCGGTTGAAGCAGCAAATTCAAGAGGCTTTGAGTGAAGCCTTCAAATGCGATGCAATTCTATTCAAGAACGACAGCTCGGCGCGAGAGATGGAGGGCCTGCCGAGTTACGTCGAAACCGCCAAGGGGAGCTTCGCCCAGGCGGCCTTGGTCGTCGAAGACGGCCTCGAGTTTCAGGCGCCCCTGATCGAGGGCCAAAAGACCGGCTGGTTCTTCGATCAAGCGGCAAACCGCCGTGCACTCCCGAAGTACGTCCGGCGCGGCGCCAGAGTCCTGGATGTATTCAGCTACGTAGGCGCCTGGGGCGTTCGCGCGGGGCATAGCGGCGCAGCTGAGGTGACCTGCATCGACAGCTCCGCCGCTGCGCTGGAACTGGCGGCTGCAAATGCAGCCCGAAATGGAACCAAGCTCGCGACGCGCAAGGGCGACGCGTTCGACGTATTGGAAGAACTGGCGAAGCAGGGCGCGCGATTCGACGTGGTCATCGTCGACCCTCCGGCATTCGCCAAGCGCAAAAAGGACTTGCCCAAGGCGCTGGCGGCTTACAAGCGTCTGAATCAACTCGCCATCCAGGTGACGGCCGGGGAAGGGATTCTCGTCTCATGCTCCTGTTCCTTCCATGTAAGCCAGGAGGAACTGCAGGACGCCATCGCGAAGGCGGCCCGCGGTGCGGATAAGCGTCTGCAAATCCTGGAAATGGGCGGTCAGGCGCAGGATCATCCGGTTCATCCGGCGATTCCGGAGACCCGCTACCTCAAAGCCTATTTCTGTCGGGTCACTGAAAGCTTAAAGTAGCGCCATGCTGGCATATCCACACATCAACCCCATCGCCGTATCCATTGGCCCTTTGAAGGTGCATTGGTACGGCATCATGTACCTGATCGGATTCGTGGGCGCCTGGTGGCTGGCGCGCTACCGCGCGCGGCGACCCGGCTCCACGTGGCTGCCGATCGAAATCGATGACCTGATTTTCTATTGCGCCATCGGCGTCATCATCGGCGGACGTTTGGGTTGGTGCATTTTCTACGGACATGACGTCATTGCCGAGAGTTGGCTGAACGTCTTCCACATCTGGGACGGGGGCATGTCCTTTCATGGGGGCCTCACGGGCGTGTTGATCGCGGCGGCCATCTTCGCCCGCGTGAAACACAAAAGGATTTCCGACGTTTTCGATTTCGTGGCGCCGTTGCCTGGCATCGGCCTATTTTTTGGCCGCCTCGGCAACTTCATCAACGGCGAATTGTGGGGCAAGCCCACCGATTTGCCCTGGGGATTCGGTGTCCCCGATTCCAACGGCATCCTGGTCTCGCGCCACCCGTCGCAGCTCTACGAGGCGACTCTCGAAGGGCTGGTCCTGTTTTTGGTTCTCCTGTGGTTCACCAGCACGCCGCGGCCCAGGCTCGCGCCCACCGGATTGTTTCTGGTGCTCTATGGCTGCGGCCGATTCGTCGTCGAATGGGTGCGGCTGCCGGATGCGAACATCGGCTATCTCGTCGGCAGTTGGCTGACCATGGGCATGTTGCTGACGACGCCGATGATCTTCATCGGATTGGCCGTGATGGCTTACGCCTACCGGCGCAACCAGCCCACCGGCAATCTAAGCTTGGCGAAGGCCTGATGCGCCAGTATCTCGATTTTCTGCGCCATATCCGCGATCACGGCGCCAAAAAAGGCGACCGCACGGGTACCGGCACGTTGAGCGTCTTTGGCTACCAAATGCGCTTCGATTTGAAATCCGGGTTTCCGTTGGTAACGACCAAGAAGCTGCATCTGCGTTCAATCATTCACGAGCTCCTATGGTTCCTGCGCGGCGACACCAATGTGAAGTATTTGCAGGAAAACGGCGTCACCATCTGGGATGAGTGGGCGGACGAGAATGGGGATCTGGGGCCGGTGTACGGCAAGCAATGGCGCAACTGGCCGACCCCGGATGGCCGGCATATCGATCAACTTTCGCAGGTCATGGAGCAGCTGAAGAGCAATCCCAATTCGCGCCGTATCTTGGTGAGTGCGTGGAATGTCGGCGAATTGGACCGCATGGCGCTGCTGCCGTGCCATGCGTTGTTCCAGTTTTACGTTGCGGATGGGCGGCTATCCTGTCAGCTCTACCAGCGCAGCGCCGATGCACTTTTGGGCGTGCCTTTCAACATCGCTTCCTATGCGTTGCTCACGCACATGATTGCGCAACAGACCGACCTTGAGGTGGGAGACTTCGTGTGGACAGGCGGAGATTGTCACTTGTATATGAATCACTTGGAGCAGGCTGAGTTGCAGCTTTCACGCACCCCCTATCCCTTGCCCCGGCTGAAGATTCTGCGCAAGCCCCGAAGTCTGTTCGACTACGCTTACGAAGATTTCGAAATCGCCGACTATCGCTTCCACGCCGCGATCAAAGCACCGATCGCCGTATGAGAAAGACCGGGCGGCGCCCCAAAAATCCTCTTTTCGAGGTGCGAAGCTCGCGCGTTCACGGGCATGGCGTCTTCGCGTTGCGGCGCATCCGCAAGGGCGCCCGCGTCATCGAATACCTCGGGGACCGGGTGAGCCACGAGGTCGCCGACACCCGTTACGAGGATAAGGACCCGCGCGACGGTCACACGTTCCTGTTTACAGTAGATGCCAAAACCGTGATCGATGCCGGCGTCGGCGGCAATGATGCGCGATTCATCAATCATGGCTGCGATCCGAACTGCGAAGCCGTTGACATCGGCAAACGTATCTTCATCGAGGCGACTCGCACGATCCAGCCCGGTGAAGAGCTGGCGTACGATTATGGCATTCAGCGAGACGATGACGATCCGCCGGACGTGGATACAATATTCGCCTGCCGGTGCGGCGCGGCGAAATGCCGCGGCAGCATGCTCGAGCCGAAGAAAAAAAGGCGCCGCGCTTCGAAAAAGGCGACACGCCCCCCCAGGAAGACAAAAGCCAAGCGCAAGGCGGCGCGCAAGCGAGCTTGAGTGAGCGTCGCCGGGGACTTGGAGCGCGCGGGAATCTCGATTCAAGATCGGTTCGTCTCGGCCGCTGCAGCAGGTGATTTGCGCGAATGCGCGATCTTGCGAGAGACTCGCGGCGATTTTGCCGCCGCGCGCATCGGCGGCGGCGGCACGGAGCAACGCCTGGAGCGCATCCGGGGCGATTTCACTTGCTGGCTGCAACAACCATTGTTGCCGCCCGAGAGCGCGTTGCTCGAGCAGATGGAAGCGTTACGCTTGCAGTTGAACCGCGACGCCCTTTTAGCGCTCTTCGAGCTGGAATTGCACTACGCGAAGTATCCGCCCGGCGCGGGCTATGCGCGCCACCTCGATCAGCCGCGGGGCTCGGTGATGCGCAAAGTATCCGTGGTCCTGTACCTGAATTGCGATTGGCAAGACACGGACGGGGGGGAATTGCGGATTCACCAAGATGACGGCAGTTACATCGATGTCCGGCCCGTGGAGGGCAGGTTGGTGTGCTTCCTGACGGCCGACCGTGAGCATGAGGTTCTGACCGCGCGGCGCGAGCGTCTCAGCATCAGCGGCTGGTTTCGGGCACGGCAGTAGGCCGGCAACCGCTTGCCTCATCGCGGCGGATTCGCAGCATCGCGCAGCACACCTCGCCAAGACTCCAGGAATTCCGGCGTGGGCGCCGCACTCAACACCACTTCAATCCGGCTGTCGCGGCGGAAAGCGCTGTCCTCGCCGCTCAAGCTGCCGCTGCTCGCCTGAATCAGCCACGATGGGCCCAAGCCGGTTCGAAACACGCCTTTCACGCGCCGCACCCAGCCATGGCTGGTCTCCAGCAGCCAATTGAGGCGCGGCTCCAGGACCGCGCGAGAAAAGGTCAACTCGCGCGGTAGGATCCACTGCACCGCCCAGAATCCTAATGCTTGCAGTTGCATCTCCGTGGCGCGAATGCCTGCGATGTCGAAGGCGAGTGATTGCGGCATTGACTGACCCTCGTATTTCGAGACCAGCGAAAATCGGGGCGAGCGCTCGAATTTGCGCAGAGTCTCCTCAGGCAGATTGCCCTGGCTGCATGTGCCGAGGTAGGCCTTCGCCGGATATTGCTCCGCCGCGATTTCTTCGAAGTCCTTGCGTTGCTCTTCATCGGCGAGATCCGGCTTTGACATCAACAATGCGTCCGCCGATTGAATCTGCGACCATTCGCTGCTGGGCCGCTTCGCGAGGATTCGAGATGCGTCTTGGCTGTCCACCAGGCAAATGACGCTGTCCAATTCCAGCGCCCGCTGCGTTTCGTACAGGCTCAAAGTGTCGACGATATCCGCCGCATGTCCCGCGCCGCTGGGTTCGATCAGCAATCGGGACGGTTTGAAGTTGCGCAAGATATCGCGCAGCTGCTTGCCGAACTCCAACTCGCCGACACAGCACAGGCATCCGCCGGCGACCAGTCTCACGTCGTAATTGCCGCGTGCCGATTGCGCGACGTTGAGCGCATCGATTCCGGCGTCCGTGAATTCGTTCAGGATCACGATCCATAATTCGTTCTCGGGCTTCTGCGCCATCAGCCTACGGATGGCGGTGGTTTTGCCGCTGCCGAAGCTGCCTGTAATGACGTGAGCGCGGGTCATCGCGTTGCGAACACTTGTTGCGTGGGCTACCGGTTGGATTTCTGTAACATTGAACCATGAAAATCAGCCCGCACCATCTCTTGCAATGCAACTGCGGCACGGGATTGCCATTGCGACGCCGCAAGTTCTTGGGGAGCAGGCGGACCGTTCATGCACGCTCACGGGTCACGTGAGGCTGCTCAGCAAAGGATAATCCCGGAGATTTAAGGCATTTGCGGTGCTGGCACGGATGTTGCTGCGGAGCGATGAGGTATCATAGGCCGCTGATATGCGCTTGCCCTCGCTAAAATTCTTGAAAACCTTCCAGGTCGCCGCCCGGCTGCAAAGCTTCAAAGCTGCGGCTGAGGAACTGTTCGTCACTCCTTCGGCCATCAGCCATCAGATCAAGGCGCTGGAAGAGCAGCTAGGCGTGAGTCTTTTTCAGCGCGGCGTGCGCACCCTCACCCTGACGGACGCCGGCGCGAACTATCTAGAGCACATCAACGATATCTTTTCGAAGCTCGAATCCGTGACGGAACAACTGCAGGAACGCTACGGCAGGACCATCATCCGTCTCAACGTGCCGTCGTTCTTCGCAAACGAGATGCTGCTGCCGCGGCTAGCCTCGTTTTCGCAGGCGCGCGAAGAGACCGACATACGAATCGAAACGACTTTTTCCGCCCCTAAGACTCATCCGCCCGAGGCCGATTTGTCGATCGTGGTGGGCGCGGGTCCCTGGGATGGCCTGGTGGTGCACGAACTTTTTGCGCAGAACTTCATCGCGGCCTGCTCGCCGAGCTTTTTGCTCGACAACCCAATAGATGCCTATCACGACCTCAACGGCAAGACCCTGTTGCTTCACGAGGAGCGGCGCGAGGCCTGGGAGAAATGGGCGGCGGGCTTGGGCATCGATCCGATTCGGCCCAACCGGCTGGTTCGTCTGGACACCATGTCGGCGGTGGTTCGCGCCGCAGAGCAGGGGGTAGGCGTCGCCTTGGTGCCTTCACGCCTGAGCGCCGACCGGTTCACGGCCGGTGGGTTGGTCAAGCTGTTCGATGCGGAGTTGACCACCAACGAGAGCTACTANCTGCTGCACCGGCCCGAGGATCGGGCCCGCGAGGACTTGCAGGAATTGACCCGTTGGATCTTGAGCGAGTGCCGGGTTGCTTGAACTGCGGCCGGTACGCATGAGCAAAATCCCCGCTGAGGAAAAGATTTCTCGTTTGATGCATGCCCTGAGGACTACTACTGTGTATTCGGGGAGTTGGTATTCGAACCGAGGAATACCACCATGCGCTTCCGCCTACTTTTCCCGACTGCCTTGAGCTGCCTTGCCATCCTGTCTCCCGCAATCTCGCAAGCGGCGCCCGAAAGCGATGCCTTGAGCGCTTGCGCGCGCGCGTTTGAAGCCAGCCTTTCTTCCGATTCCGCGACCCCGCCCCTGTTCAAGTTGAAATACAGCGCCAATCAGCCGGTGACGACTTGGAGCGCCTTCTTCACGCGCGAATACACGTTTTTCCTGCAGGCGCGAGATCCGAAGACTGGAACGGCGCGCGCGAGCGCGACCTGCCGCGCGACATCGGGCGGCAATCTCATTGCGCTGACCGCGACGCAGGCGGACGCTCCGGCACTGGCTGCAAGATTCTAGAATTCGGCGAATCGTTGCTGGCGGCCTGGCAGGCTCCGGCGTATAAATCCGTTTTCTGAAACGAGAACGGATGAATGGCGGACGCCGACGTCGAGCTGGTTGTTGCGGTATCCGAGAATGATGTCATCGGCCGCGCCAACCAGCTGCCGTGGCGGCTGCCGGCGGACTTGCGTCACTTCCGCAGCCTCACCATGGGGCATCACATTCTCATGGGCCGCAAGACCTACGAGTCGATAGGCAAGGCGTTGCCGGGCCGAACCAATTGGGTATTGAGCCGCTCAGCGGATTTTGCGCCGCCCGACACCAAGGTCGTGACAGCGCTCGCAGAAGCGCAAGCGGCTGTCGGCCGGGGTTCGACCCTGATGGTGATCGGCGGGGCCGAGATCTACGCGCTCAGCCTGCCGGCGGCGCGGCGCATTCATCTCACCCTGGTGCATGCGCAAATCAATGATGGCGATACCTTTTTCTCGGACTGGCGACGGCGCGAATGGCGCTCAGTGAGCAGCGAACGGCACGATCCGGACGAGAAAAACGCCTACCCCTACAGTTTTATCACCTTAGAGCGGAGCTAAGGCTGCATCGATCAGGCGCTCGGCGCGCTGGAAATCGACATCCGCGAGCGACTGAGCGGCGTCTCGAGTCAGATCCTCTAATATCCCGGCCTGCGCTGCGCCGCGTTCGAGCGCCGTGAGATAAGGGATCTCATGATGGAACATCACCATGGAATAGCGCGGAATGAAGCGGCGTGGGAAGCGCCGCTCGAGTTCCAGCGAAAGCGCCTGTTGCAGCTGAAACCTGGGATCGGCAACGGTCTCGCGCATTTCCAGGTAGTTCTCGCGCGCCATCGCGGCGATGGCATCGGTATTGGGTTTGCGCATGCTGTCGAATTCCTTGAATAGGCGCTCCCAAGATGAATCGCGCTCAAAGCCGGCGTCGAACTCGATGCAGTCTTCGAAGCAGCAGTTCATGCCCTGGCCATGAAATGGCACCATGGCGTGTGCGGCATCGCCGATCAGGGCAGCCTGTCCTTGAACATGCCATGGGCTTGCCGACACCGTCCCGAGAAACCCGACCGGGCGCCCGCTGAATTCCTCAATCGCATCCGGCATCAATTCGCGCGCATCCGGAAAATACTGCGTCAGAAACCGTTCCACCGCGGCCATATCGCGCAATGATTCGAAACTCAGGGAGCCATGTTTCGGCAGGAATAGAGTCGCGGTGAAGCTGCCGTCGCTGTTCGGCAGGGCGATCAGCATAAAATTGCCGCGCGGCCAGATATGCAACGCGTCGTTTCTCAAGCGAAAACTTCCGCCCGCGCCTGCGGGAATCGACAGCTCTTTGTAGCCATGCTCGAGGTCCGTCTCGCTGGCTTGAATCAGACCTCGCGCCGCCATCTCGCGGCGCATGACGGACCCGGCGCCGTCGGTGGCGAGCATGGGTTGCATCGGCACCGTGATCGCGCGATTGCCCTTGAAATCATGGATGCGCGCGGTCTGCGAATTGAAATCGGCCGCTTCGAGCCGGTGCTCGAAGTGAAGTCGGATCCCTTGGCGCGCGCCGGCGACCTCGATCAGCGCTCGATTGAGCAGATGTCTGGAAACGGAGTAAATGACCTCGTTTGGCCGCTGTCCGTACGGCTGAAAAGCGGTCTCCCGGCTGGAATAGTGAATCAGCCGGCCGCGCATGGGCAGAAGCTTGGGGCCGAGATCATCGAAGATCCCCGCAATCTTGAGGGCATGAATTCCCCGGTCGGCAAGCGCCAGATTGATGGATCGCCCGGAATCGGCGGACGCCCCGCGCGGGTCGGGCCGGGCCTCATACAGTTCCACGTGTTGCCCGCGCCGCTCGAGCAGCAGCGCGAGCAATGCGCCCGTAGGGCCCGCGCCGGCGATGCGTATCATGCGCTCACGCCCGTACTGCCTGTGCAAGGATTTCAACGGCACCGAAGACGTCCGCAAACGAGTTGTACAGCGGGATCGGCGCCAGACGCAGCACGTCGGGTTCCCTCCAATCGCCGATCACCCCGGCGGAGCTCAGGCGTTGCAGACATTGCTTGGCCTGCGCGGCAGGCTGCGCAATGCGCAGACTGAGTTGGCATCCGCGTTGCTCGGGTGCGCCCGGCGTTATGATCTCGACGGCGCCCGGCAGACGCTCCTCGATGAGCCGTTGCATGAATCCGGAAAGAGCGATGGATTTCCTGCGCAGAGCCGCAATGCCGGCGCGCTGAAATATCTCCAGCGACGCGAGCAGCGGTGCCGTCGACAGAATGGGCGGGTTGCTGATTTGCCATCCTTGCGCGCCTTCGATGGGATCGAACCTAGGATCGTAGAGAAATCGTTCGGCTTTATTGTGGCCCCACCAGCCGGCAAATCGCGGCAACTTGAAGGCTCGTCCATGGCGCTCATGCACGAAGCAACCGCCCACGGCGCCGGGTCCGGCATTGAGATATTTATAACTGCACCACACGGCGAAATCGCAGTTCCAGTCATGCAGGCGCAGCGGCGTGTTGCCGATGGCGTGTGCGAGATCGATTCCGGCCGCCGCACCCGCTCGGCGTGCAGCCGCGATCAATGTTTCCATGTCCAGGAGCTGACCGGTGAGATATTGAACTCCGGGCAGCAGCACCAACGCCAATCGCGGCCCTTCGCGTTCGATGAGCTGCAGCAAGTCCTCGGTCCGCAGGTTGCGCTCGCCCGCTCTCGGTTCCACCTCGATCAGGTGCTCAGCGGCGTTCAATCCGTGAAATTCGAGCTGCGAAACCACGGCGTACCGGTCGGAGGGAAACGCCGAACGCTCTATGAGCACTTTGGTGCGCGCGCCGCGCGGCCTGAAGAAGCTCACCATCATCAGGTGAAGGTTGACGGTGAGGGAATTCATGGCTACGACTTCGCTTTCCATGGCGCCCGTCAGGGCAGCGAGTGCGGGGGCCGCGCGTTCGTGATAAGGAATCCAGGGGCGCGTGGCATCGTGATGCCCCAGGACGCCGAGACGCCGCCAGTCGTCGAGTTCCTGCTCGATCATGCCGGCAGCCGATATAGGCTGCAGTCCCAGGGAGTGGCCTCCGAAGTACAGGAGCTTTCGTCCCGACGAATCGCGCGGATGATGGAACTGCTGCGCGAAGGCAGCGAGGGAATCCGCCGCATCCAAGGCAGCCGCGTCGGCGCTTTGCAGAGGCCGTGCGGTCAGGAAGGTGCCTGCATGACCGTGCCGCACACGCTGCACGTGCGGCGCTCGAGGCTGGAATAGAAGCGTGAGAAAATCTGCGGCAATTCAGTTTCTATGTTGCCCACCGGGACCCGCTCGAAGTACAGCCGATGCCCGCAGTTCTCGCAGTACCAAGAAAAGCCATCCAGCTCGTCCGGACCACGGCGCCGTTCAACGACGATTCCCACGCTGCCGGCGGGGCGCTGCGGAGAGTGCGGCACTTCCGCCGGCAAGAGGTACATTTCGCCTTCGCGAATCGGCACATCCACAATGCGGCCGTCCTGCACCGTCTTCAGCACCATATTGCCTTCGACTTGATAGAAGAATTCATCGCTCGGATCGTGGTGATAATCTTTGCGCGAATTCGGTCCTCCGACCGCCATGATGATGAAACCGCTGTCCTGGAAAAGCAGCTTGTTGCCCACCGGCGGCTTCAGCAGGTCGCGGTTCCGATCGATCCATTGATGCAGATTAAAGGGCGCGATGGCTGGCATGGGCACATTATACCGGCGCTGAACTTCATTGCGTTTGACGCAGTCCAACGGGTTTGGAGGCGGTAATGCGGACTATTTGGGGCTTGGCGGGTATGGGATTGCTGTTCGCGCTGCCCCTGTGGGCGGCCGACCCCGTCGTCGGCAGCCCCTTGCAGGCGGTGTGGAAGGAGCAACGCCTGGACTTTTCCTACATGGGCCGTACTGCGCGCTACTCCTGCGATGGGTTGCGCGACAAAATGCGCTCGCTGCTGCTGGATTTGGGCGCGCGCCGCGATTTACAGGTGTCGCTGTATGCGTGCGATGAGTCGGCGCCGCTGCGCCGGGGCTACTTGGGGCCAAAGCTCGGGCTCGTGTTCTCGTCTCCGGCCTTGCCGGATCCCGACGCCAAGCCGGCTC
>JGI12627J18819_10000732_pt1 | contig 10919 bp, 6 predicted proteins | sample TexAe_OM1H0_M2_FD_18819 | JGI IMG/M metagenome (IMG submission 18819)
TCTCGTTGATTTGGCGAGTGGGGACGTAGTTCAGTTGGTTAGAACGCTGCCCTGTCACGGCAGAGGCCGCGGGTTCGAGTCCCGTCGTCCCCGCCATATCTTTCAACAAGGTATGGGCTCCCCCGTCAAGACCCAATCAGAAATTTGAGTCCAATAACCACTTCCACCCCTCCAAGCCCATTTCCCTACAGTATGTGATTAGAAGAACGCTGGAACGGCGCCCTCGGCGTTTAATGATTAGAATCAGAGTCATGGTCATATCGGTGTTGACATCATGCTTCCGAGGTGCATCAAAGTGGTGAGCAACGATGCCTGTCGATAATAACTTGTCCAATCTGAAAGCACTTATCTTCGACTATGGCGATGTTCTGTGTCTGCCTCCGACAGCGGAGGATATTGAAGGCAGCGCACGAATCCTGGGCATCAGCGCGGATTCATACCGCGAACTCTGGGGACACAATCGTGGTCTGTATGATCGCGGAGATCTGTCCTGGGAAACCTATTGGCGGATGTTCGCGGATGATGCAGGAACGAGATTGGATGAGGCTCAACTCCAGGAACTCTCCAAGAGAGACGTAGCCATGTGGAGTCGGCTCAATCCTGATATGGTGGAATGGCTCGTGTCCCTGTCGTCTGCCGGGACGAAAACAGCAGTTCTCTCCAATATGCACATGGAGATGGTTCTGCATGTACGGCGCTCCTTCCAATGGCTCGACCGCGTCAGCTGCACGATATTTTCAGCGGAAGTACGGCTGATCAAGCCAGACCCGGCGATCTATCAACACTGCATGCGCGGTCTCAATGTTGCCCCTTCCGATTGCCTCTTCATCGACGACCGCGAAGTCAACATTGCAGCCGCCCGCGCCATGGGAGTCCATGCCATTCGGTTCCAATCGATGAGACAGCTCAGGAGCGACCTTGAGCAAATGGGATTCCACACTTTGCCTCCGATGACTGGTGTGGGAAACACCCGGTTGGACCGAAATTTAGATAGCTCTCTGCGTCCTGGCAAACAGTCGTGAGAGCCCACTTTTGTCGATGAAACGTGCCTCGCGCCCTTTCTTCCTGGTATGAAACGGACTGTCCGGCTTTTCGCTACTTCTGAGAACCGAGCGGCGGAGAAGAGACATTTTGCAGCTTGTTAAATTCTCGCATCTCACGCTCTGCATCTTCTGTCTTGCCTTGCTTACGATATAATCCCGCAAGAGCAAAGTGGGCCTGGGCGGCCAGATCGCCTTCCTTTTCGAGTGCGAGTACTTTGACCCAGGCTTTTTCAGCCGAGGCATTGTCACCCGCGAGCGAGTCGGCTTTCCCTAGCGAGTAGAGTGTTTCGGGCATTTCCGGTTGCAAAGTATCGGCGCGCACGAGCTCTGCTCGCGCCTCTGGAATTCTTCCCTCTTGAAGCAGTGCGTTTCCCAGTCGATACGCTGCCTCGGCATTCCCAGGTTGTAACTTTGTCTCCGCGCGGAAAGCTTCTTCGGCCTTCGTCCAATTGAAAGCTCCGGCAAATACGAGGCCTAGTTCCATATGAAGCTTAGGCGTATCTGGACGCAGCTCAATTGCCTGCTGAAACTCTTTCTCAGCTTGAGGCATTTGTCGGAGAACGTAGTAATTCTCTGCCATCGCCTGGTGTGCGCGAGCCGAGTCGGGATATGTCGCCAACAAAGTGTCGATCGACTGCTTGGACAGCAGCCCGCTCGCTCGTCCGAAGTAATAAAGAAGATCGGGATCATTCGGACGTTTCGACAAGGCGGCCTGTAGATTTGTGACGGCGTCCTGCAACTGGCCGGTTTCGAGCTGTGCGATCCCCAACGCAGCGGTATCTTGCGCTTTTTCCAAATGAGGAACGGCCTCCGCCGCGTAGCCTTGAGCCAGCAACGCGTAACCCAGTAACCGATGAGCGGCGAGCAAGTCAGGATTGAGTTTCAGGGCTCGCTTGAGCGGCGGGATCGCTCCACCGTAATCATGGTTCTCCAGATACGCCTGGCCCAGACTTACAAAGCCAGCGGGAACCGTCGGCTCGAGTTCAGTCACACTACGATATTCGGCAATCGCCAATTCGAAGTGCCGATTCTTCTCAGCTTCGGCTCCGGCTTTCATGTGCTGGACGGCCTCTGGAGACGGGCTCTGTGCCGCAAGGAAAAGAAAAAGGAGGGCACGAATCACGGTCGCTCCGGTTCACGGATTTCCAGAACTTGATCCGCGTGAACATCATTTAATGTTTGCCGTATGCCCGAGGGCCAGACAACTTCAACCTTGACAGTTTCAACTGCTCCCAGTCCGAAATGCAGGCGCTTGTCGCTCGCCGAAAGATAGCTGCCGGCCGTGGTTGCGAATCGGGTTTGCCCGTTTACTCGGACGCGAGCGCCCAAACCATCTCGGTTGCTGCGCGTTCCGCGCAAGGTCACGACCAGCCAATGCTGCTTGCCGCCACGGTTGAGAAACACTTGCGGACGACCGCCGAGCACGGTCATCACAACATCCTGCCATCCATCATTGTTCAAATCACCGAAGGCTGCTCCTCGACCTACCACGGGTGAACCCGGGCTGGAACCAGTTGCCTGAAATCGCCCGTGCTGGTTCATCGCCAGCAAGGGCGTTTCACGATAGCGGAGTGACGGGTCGATTTGTTCAACGTTGTCGAGCACATGTCCCTGGGCCACAAACAGGTCCTTCCACCCGTCGTTGTCGAAATCTTCCAAGCCAACCCCCCAACCTGAGCTTCCGCTGGAAAGCATGCCGAGACCTGTTTCCAGACTGCGATAGCTGAACACTCCACCACCTTCATTGTGGTAGACGCCGTAAATCTCACGAGGCAGCTCAGTCACGATGACATCGGCCCGTCCGTCGTTGTCGTAGTCCTGGAAAACGACTCCCATCCCGGAGAGCCGTCGGCCGTCCTCAGACAGGGCAGCCCCCGCTTCAAGACCGCGTTCGGTGAAGGTGCCATTCCCATTATTGTGGAACAGGTACTGCTGCATGCCATCATTCGCTACGAATATGTCGGTGAATCCATCCTCGTCATAGTCGGCGAAGGCCACGCCCAGAGCGCGACCTTTCTTGGCAGCAATGCCCGACTGCTGGCTGACGTCCGTGAAGGTTCCATCGCCGTTGTTGTGATAGAGAATGTTTGTGGTGGCAGGAAATTCCTCGGGGGGACAGTAGGTGTGCCACTCGCCGCCACACGTTTTGCTGTGCTTGAAATCCCACTCCATGTAGCGGGTCACAAACAGATCCAGTCTGCCGTCGTTGTCGTAATCGAAGAATCCCGCGGAGACCGACCACCCGCCGCCTGCGACCCCCGCCTTTGCGGTCACGTCGGTGAACGTCCCGTCCCCGTTGTTGTGATAGAGGACATTCTTCCCGTAGCTGGTAACGTACAAATCAGGGTAACCGTCATTGTCATAATCACCGACCGCGACTCCCATACCGTAGTTGCCGTCTCCTGCATTGGAAAGGCCGGCGGCGGCAGTGACATCGGTGAAACTCCCGTCACGGTTTTGCCGGAACAGTCGGTTCCAATAAACGGGATCATGGCGACTGAAATTCTCTGGTGTTTGCATCGGACTGGTAAGCTTGCCGCTATTCACCAGAAAAATATCGAGTAGTCCGTCATTATTATAGTCAAGCAGCGCAACGCCGCCGCCCATGGTCTCAATGAGATATTTCTGCGCAGTGGGGGAGTTCTGGTGCGTGAAATCAAGGCCGCGGGGCTGATTTGCTTCAAAAACCGGCGCAAGGGACGCGACTCCTGATACCACCGCGAGCAAGCCAGAACAAAAATACCACCTGGTTCGATCCATCATTCTCGGTCCATGCTGTCTAGAAGAGAAACTTCATCGCGAACTGCACCAGTCGCGGATTTGTGCCCGCCGCTGTGCTTGTGACCACACCAAAGTTCTTGTTGTTCGAGGTACAACATGTTGTGCTGGGCGGAGCAAACTGTGTTCGATTGAAGAGGTTAAAAAATTCTGTACGGAATTCCAACCCGAGATTTCCGTCACGTCCGAACATGGTCTTCTTGAATAATGCGAAATCAAAATTGTTAATCCCTTGAGACCGTAGGCTCGGATCGACGCGAGGCTCATCACCAAAGGTGAAATCAGCAGGAACTGTGAAGCAGTTGGTATTAAACCAGCGTTGTGCGCTGGGGTCATTGGAATTGCCCAGCCGCGATGACGCCGGCCCGGCAACCGAGGCATGGCAGCCAGGAACGAAGTTGGGGCGGGACCCTCCACCGAAAAGTGTGGTGCCATTGGCTTGGCCATTGCTGAAGATCAGGGGGAAGCCACGTTGGAGTGTCGTCACTCCGTCCACGCCCCAACCGGAAACAAGTTTGTCGGTCGCGCCCATCACGGCGGGAAGAAATTTCCTGCCGCGGCCAAAGGGTAAGTCGAGAACGTAACTGACGACCAATCGTTGCGGCACATCTTGCGAAGATAAAGAACGCTCGCCGCGTGGATTGTAATAGTCTTGAATCGGCCCGACACCAGTCTCGAGCCAGGATGTGAGGGTGTCGGTATCGCTGATGAGTTTGGCGTTCGTGTAAGCGACTAGAAGTGAGCCCGCACCTGCAAACCGTTTTTGCACTGTCACTTGAAGCGAGTGATAGAGACTGCTGTACGATCCCTGGCCGGCAAGTTGAACGCTGGTGTACTGCGGATAGGGTCGTAACAGCTGCCCGGCGGTAGTGGTGGACGCGGTCAGAGCCAGCGCTCTTCCGTTGTTGAAAAAAGGATTGGGGACTGATTGGAGGATGCTGACGTTCTGCCTTGGATCCGCCTGCAAGGGATTCACTTGAGCAGCCGCTTGTGCGAGCAGTGCATCCGAGATTTGATTGATCTGTTGTGAATACTGCGCCAAATGAGTGCCTTTTGAGCCGACGTACGCCGCGGATAACACGATGCCTTCCGGCAATTCCCGTTCAACGTTCAGGTTCCATTGCTGTACATAAGCCTCGGGATGGTTCTTGCGGTCCGCCTCGGTGATGGACTGGACCACTTGTGTCAGATATCGCTGGGTTCCCTCAGTTCCAAGGCCCCGCCCCGGAGGCGCGGAAATCCCGTCGGGAAAGGGCAGGGCAATCGTATTGATTGGGTGCGTTCCATCGAGTGTGCCGGTAAAAGTTGTGGAGGCAGCGTTGACCATGTCGTTCAGCGGATTCAGCGCGAACGAAACGTAGTTGGGGACCCAGAAAATTCCATACCCGCTGCGCACTACGGTTTTGGGATCGATCGCATAAGCAAAGCCCAGGCGGGGCGAGAAAGCAAGTTTCTCCAGCGGAATATTGTTCCTGGAATGAGGGTCAACCAGAAAAACATCGCCCTTTACGGGCGCTGACCCTGGCGCCAGATAGCGAGTCAGGAAGCTCGTCGCGTTGGGATCGAAGTACGAGAGTCGATTAAAGCGCTCGGACCATGGCCCCTGGAGTTCGTAACGCAGACCGAGATTCAGAGTCAGCTTGCTGGTGGGGTGCCAGGTATCGCCAAAGTACAGCGCTCGATAGATCTGCTGGCCCGCTGTGAAACTCGGAACCACGGCCTGATCAAAGAAATGGTTCTCAAAATTGCTGAAGTTGTCGGCGTAGCCAAGCAGAAAATCAGCGAACGAAAAGCCCGTACCCGAAACTCCGGGCAGGCTGGTGAAACATGCTTTCCCGGGAGCACAAAAATCAAAGGCGGCGCTGGCAACATTCGTCTGGCTGTAGTTGTCCCGGCCAATCTCGACCTGCAAACCGAATTGATATTGATGACGACCTTGCATCATGGTGACGCGGGGGGAAAGGTCAAACTGCGTATTTCGATCTTGTATGAAACTCTGTCCCTGCGTGCACATGATGTTATCGGCCACATTGGCCACACATGGGGTCGGAGGAGTTCGCATGAACGCGGGAATGCTTGTGTTATACGCCGCTGGCCAGCCGATCGTTGTCAGGTCAAATCCCGCATTTTTCGGGGTGCGGTTGTATTTGAACCGGCTTAGGCTGACGCTGAAATCAAAACTTGACGTAGGAGAAATACTGTAGTTGTAAACAGCGGCTGCTGCATGCGTCGAATATCTCTCTGAGCAGCGATCTGCACAAACCCCAGTCCCCAGCGGGTCGATCGGCAGGTCGAGCATGTTCCAGTAGTTAAATCGAACAAACAGCTTCTGTTTATACGTAATATCCTGATCGACGCGGGCAACTACCTGATTTTGATCTCCACCGGTTCTGGCAGCCGTGGTGAAGTTATTCGTAAGCGCGCCCGGTTTCGTCGGCGCAGGCCAGAGATTCAGCAACTGCTTTGAGGTTGGGTTGATCCGATTTGCAGGTACGACGTTTCCTGGAAATGGTGTGGGGGGCGCCGTGCTGCCGGGACATGCCCCTTGCGCGTTCACGACGCCGGCACAGGGATCATAGATCTGATCTGTCACCACCGGATTTCCGGTCGCGTCCAGTCCGCGATCGTTGCAGATTCCATTCGTGAATCCCGATCTGCAGATTTCTGAAACATCGCCTGCGAGTTCCCGCGTATCTGGAACGGTCGTGGTGAACGGCTGTGCGGTGCGCAACCGAAAGCCCTCCCCACTGACGAACCAGAATGTCCGNTTTTGGCGTTGACCCGGAAATCGCAACGGGCCCCCGATTTCCGCTCCGAACTGATTCTGCACCCAGGGTGGAGTCGGGTTACCCGCTGCTTTCAGGAAGTAGTCATTGGCGTTAAAGATCTTGTTGCGCAGATATTCGTAAACCTCTCCGTGTAACGAACTTGTACCACCCTTCGTACTGAGATTGGTGACTCCGCCCGCGAACTTGCCCCATTCGGGACCCAGGTTGCTGGTTTCCACGCGGAATTCCTGGATCGAGTCTTGTATGGGAATGAGAACCGGCAAATTGATGTAACCGATGTTCAGAGGTTGCCCGTCCAGGTACTCTGCGCTCTGATTGCCAAAGGAACCGTTCACCTGGTAATTCCCCCAGCCAAAGGGATTTACCCCGACCGGTGTCCCAGTTGAACTGCCTTGAGGCACTACCGATGGAGCCAACTCAATCAGATTGAAAACATTGCGCCCGTTCAAGGGCAGCTCATTGGCCTTGCGTTGCTCAACGACCGTGCCGACCGTGGAAGATTCAGTATCGAGCACTGGCGTGTCGCCCTCCACCATGACGCTCTCCAGGGCCGAACCCAATACCGTCTCGAAGTTGACTTCCAACGCGTCCTGCACGTGCAAAGTGAGATCAGATTTAATGACCGCCTTGAAGCCAATCTTCTCGACTTCGATGCGATAGCTTCCGGGAGGCAAATCTGTAACGTAATAGCTTCCAGTTTGATTCGTAATCCCTTCGTAGCGAACACCCGTACCTGTGTTGATGACGATCACCTTCGCTTCGACGATTACGGCGCGCGTAGGGTCGGTGACGCGACCTGTCAGGGACGCGTTCGTCGACTGAGCATGAAGCGAAATCGCCGAGGTGAGACCGAACAGGGCGGCAAGGCCGATGACTCTACGCATGGGGATTCGCCGTTAAGCCGCAGGGACCCGGATGGCCAGTCTAGACAGCATACGCTTTGAAGCCAATCATTCTACTGCGAGAGGAAGGGCGACATCTCCTGATTTTTGCTCCGCAACCGCTTGACGGGGAACGGGCAGTATCAGGCATTTGCAAGACTGCGCGGTCAACATGGTACTGGCTTTAAGGATCCCACATTTTTTACCCCAATAAATACGGTTCCGAGAGCTGAGGTGTACCAGGGCACGGGTAATTTATTGCGCCTCACTTTTTTCGTGAAAGTGTCCTTGCCGGTGGTGTATCGTCTGCGGGCTATTCGGAGTTCCCCGTCGAATCTCCGGCGCGGAATGACTCGTGGCCTCAGCGATGTGCGATTTGAGATGCTAGGATGAGTTCTCCCCCGCAAGGACGTGCGTTAGCGCTGCCTTTCATACGGGCGGGCACCGCGAAAGATCCTGTCTCCCTGGCGGAACAGGTTGAGACTAAGGGCCAAAGTGATGAAGACGCCATGGCCCGGCTGCAGGCCCAGGACTCTAACGCCATCAATCTCCTGTTCGATCGGTACTCCCACCTGGTGCTGAGTATCGCGCTTCGTGTTCTCCGTGACTACGGCGAAGCGGAAGAGATCGTGCAGGAAGTGTTTTTCTACATTTACCGGAAGTCTACGCTTTTTGAGCCGACAAGAGGCAGCGCGAAAGCCTGGATCGTGCAGATTGCCTTTCACCGGGCGCTCGACCGTAAGGCGCACCTGTCGCGCCGCGGTTTTTACGTTGGTACAGACATCGATCCGCTGCATGATACTCTGTTGGACCGCACGGACGTCGAGCGGGAGATCGGCGACGAGTTGAACCGGCTCCATCTGGAGCGGGCATTTGAAGAGCTCCCCGAAATCCAGCGCCGTACGCTCGATATGTTTTATTTCCAGGGTTTCGAGCTGAGAGAGATCAGCGAGCGCTTGAACGAGCCGTTGGGAAATGTCCGTCACCATTTTTATCGCGGGCTCGAAAAACTGCGCAAAAGTGCGTTTGTTCGGAAACTGTGGGAGAAACGGTCTCTATGACGGTGGCAAGTAGCCATGGTGACCATGAGCGATTCAAAGAACTCAGCGCCTTGGCCCAAGCGGGGGCATTAAATTCCGCCGAACTGGCGGACCTCCGCTCTCATCTCCAATTCTGCGGATACTGTCGTGAGGTGAACGAGCAGTACCGCCTCCTGGCCCAAGTCGGGATACCTGAACTGGCCGCGTTCCACAGCGATGTGCGAGTTGAAAAGGCCTGGAACGCTAACGCGGCTCGTAGGAAGCTGCTCGCCCAAATTCGAGAGGAATACGGGGCTCCAGAGAAGAACTGGTTTCCCTTTCCTTTGCCTGAGCTCGGGAACGCATTGGTGGTCGCCGCAGCTGCGATGTGTCTCGCATTGCTGGTTGCGGGCGCCTTCCACGTCGGCACCCGAATGCCATCCAGTACCAGATCCAAAGTTGTTTCCGAGAACCGCATCCAGCAGCTCACCACAGAAAAGAAATCACTGGAAGATCGATCGCAAGCCCAAGCCCAGCAGATCGTTCGTCTAGAGGAGGAAAACTCCCGAAACGAGCAGGAATCTACCAGGCTGAAATCTGCATTGCGCACGATGACGGAACGGGTGAACGATACAGCCGCCGCCAAGTCCCGGACCGATCAGCAGATGCGCGAGTTATCGGAACAGAGGGACACGTTGAACGCCCAGCTTCGCGAACTTGAGCAAGCCAATCAAAACATTCGCGCTGAACTCGCCAGCCTTCGCGCCGATCGGGATAAGGCGATGCTTCGAAGCGTGTCGTTGGAGTCGAAAATCGACGAACTCACAGCTGCGACTCGCGATCAAGACCGGAAAATAAGAAACGACGAACAGTACTTGGCTTCGGACCGGGACATCCGGGAACTGATGGGTGCGAGACATCTTTACATTGCAGACGTTTACGATGTGGACAGCCGGAGCCGGACGCGTAAGTCTTTTGGGCGGGTATTTTATACCCAAGGCAAATCCCTCATCTTTTACGCCTTCGATCTCGATCCCGGAGTGAAGAACGTCAATGCGTTTCAGGTTTGGGGGCGTAAGGAAGTTCCGCAAGGCGCGCAAGGTCGACCGAAGAGCCTGGGCATTCTGTATCTTGATAGCGAATCCAATCGCCGCTGGGTGATGCGCTTCGACGATGCAAAACAACTCGAAGAAATCGACTCAGTGTTCGTAACGGTTGAGCCACACGGTGGTAGCCCTAAACCTACCAGTAAGCCCTTTCTCTACGCTTTGCTTCGCAAGGAAGTCAATCATCCTTAAGCTCGCCTGAGTTCGTTCCTCGCCGGTCGGAGTAGCCGCTTCGAGTTGACCTGCTCGTCGCCGGCTCCCTATAGTTTTCCCCGCTGGTACAAATCCATCCGCTGCCGCGTATTGGTTAACAGTAAGGTTTCAGTGTGGGGTCTGTTCTGCGATCAATTTCACGTCCACAGGTCGAAGTTACTTCGCACATTTCCGCCGCGAAGGCGCTGGGGGGCAGGTATGTTCCACAATCGGTTGCGTAGCTGCACGAAGATAGCAATTTCGCTCACACTTCTGCTTCTTTGTTCAGGGCTGGCCGTCGGGCAGAGCACCTACGGCTCCATCGCAGGATCGGTCACGGATCCTTCCGGGGCCGCCATCAACGGCGCCAATGTCACCTTGACCAACGCGGGCACGTCAGAGACACGCACGCAACCGACGAACGCTGACGGACAGTATTCCTTCGTGAACCTGATCCCCGGGGCATACAAGATCGATGTTGAGAAACAGGGATTCAAGCGCTCCACGCTGTCAAACATCGTCGTGCAGGTGAACCAATCTTCAAAAATCGATGTGAGTCTCGCGGTTGGGCAAGTCAGCGAGACAGTTGAGGTGAGCTCCGAAACTCCGCTCCTGCAGGCAGAGACCTCCTCCCTCGGCCAGGTGATTGAGCAGCGCAAGGCAAACGAGCTTCCCTTAAATGGCCGCAATATCTTCAACCTGATTACGCTCTCTCCTGCAGCCGTCGCCCAGGGTGGATCCGGCGGAACACCTGTCGGGGAGAACCCTTTCAGCTGGGGAAACTATCAAGTCGGTGGCTCGTTCGCGAATGAGAGCGCGGAGTACCTGGACGGCCAGCCGCTGAACATCGGCTACATCAATCTTCCGATCATAATCCCGATACAGGATTCCATCGGCGAATTCAAAGTGCAGTACAACAATGTGGGCGCCGACTGGGGCAAATACTCGGGTGGTGTGGTCAATTTCAGTACCAAGTCAGGAACCAACAGCTTTCACGGCGAAGCATACGAATTCCTCCGCAATAAGGTTTTGAACGCGAACGAATATTTCAACAAGCAGACCGAGTTAAGCAGCGGGAAGAAAAACGAACGGCCTCCCTACGTTCAGAATC